>Ga0078972_1000591_pt1 | contig 149033 bp, 120 predicted proteins | sample YelNatPaOPGAMG01_FD_67568 | JGI IMG/M metagenome (GOLD analysis project Ga0078972, IMG submission 67568) | Hot spring thermophilic microbial communities from Obsidian Pool, Yellowstone National Park, USA - OP-RAMG-01 (SPADES assembly) (version 2) | ecosystem: Environmental > Aquatic > Thermal... | reverse complement strand
TTGCTGAGCCATCGAGCGTAACGGTATCCCCAGATCTAACTACCTGGTCCTTGCCAGCATTGGCAATAGGCCTTTTATTAGGAAATGGTATCAGCCAATCCTCCTTGTTCTGCTCCCACCAGGAAAGACACTCTGATTGTGTAGCATCTTTCTTTACTTTATTTTCGGTTAATTCTGCTACAAGTGTTATCATTCTTGTATCACCCAGTTTCATTTTGTCGCACATTAAAGGTAATGCTGCAATCCCCAGCGATTTGACGACTTGATACATGTTTTCAGTTTCTGAGGCTAATCGTTTTGCCTTATATTCCTTCAATTTTAAGTATAGATATTCAAAGCGGCGTCTTATCTCTTTTCGTCCGCTATCCCACCATGTCTGGATGGAATCCTTTGCGTAAGGATTTATCGTGGGATCGGGGTTTATCCGGGCCAGGTATAACCAAGCCCAACTAATCCATGCGAAGTTTGGATCTTCAACAGACTTCTCGACGAGATAAGGCAACACACGAGGCCCCATTGTGATGATGTTCTTGAAGTGCTGTGATTCAAGGCGATCACTCGTGTTCGAGCTGTAAGAAATGCGATCGCAATCCTTCTTCCATGCTTCATATTCAGTTTCGAATGTCTTACGCAACACAGTTTGGCCATCGGTTGTCTCTTGGGAATGAGCGGGTACGCAACAGAACAGCGCCATCGACAAAGTCAGTTTAACTGATGTGCAAATAGTTTTCATGTCGATGCTCCTTGATTTTAGCGATGTCACTTATAATATCGGATTCGAGCTCCATAAGATGAACCATCGAGTTGATCGCAAACGTGTTCAATCCTCTCAGCACTACCACACTTGCTCTCATACATAATCCATTTGCCAGCACCGCACCAGCAGCCTTTCTTTCGAGCTGCATGATAGCCATCATAATACATGACTGTTGCATCGCTCGGACCACTAGCAGTTGGTGTAAGGCTGGCTTCCTTAGCATAGAAAGCATCCAAATCGGACGTCTCGAAAACGTTATCGCCATCACCATAGGCTTTGTCGATGCTAACATGTCGTACTCCATAGCTATCCCATGCCTCCGCTACGTGTCCTACTCCTGGTATGAAGATCGTCGGGTCAACCCACCTATGCGTCAGACCTGCAGACCACGCGATGCAGTTGTACGTTAGTGTCGTACCTCCAGTAACACTCCATTCACAGCGCAACAGGCTCGGAAACCACCCTTCAAGTCTTCCTCTTTGACCATTGTCAGTCCTCGGCTGGTCGCCGCAGTCTGCTGCAATGAAGGTATAGTTGACCTGGTCGCTGTGTACGCCGGCATAACGCATGAGCTTACCCTTCGACCTAACAACCTCAACGTGTCGCAGACCTTCTCTTGCTGATGACCTCTTTGGCTATTCCCTACGCCATTAGATTAGCCTCAGGCTAGAGGGCTTGTCAATACAAGCAATTGTAAAAAACACGTAAAGATTCTTGTTCTGCGTATAGACCTATAGATCAGACAGGCTTTCCTTGCAAGGCTTAGCCTCATTACCTTGTTGGGGCAGTTGATCACCACCCCTCTAGCCAATGGGATGCAAGGATGGCTAGGTCATGTAGATCCACCTTGCAATTACCATCGATATCACCTGCAACGATGGTCTCACAGACAGGCTCGCCAAAGTAGCTCTTACTAGCCTCCTGGGTACCTCCATATGCACCCATGTTGATCCTGCCTCCATTGGGAAATGGCTCTTCGACGACAGGTATAGTTGGATCGCCTGCATCTATGCATGGGCTTGTGACATCGTCCTTTACCCAGGTCTGGCTAGCAGGATCCCACCTACCTGCCTGGCTCTTGAGGTGATAGTCGCCATCTACCCACGCATCATCATCAGGATTATTTGGCGTGTCACGGGGATCCCAGCAACCAGGGTGGGCAAACAAAGGGTCTAACTCGATGTTGTCTGGACCCCAAACGATGCTTCCATTGGGATCTAGATCGCGAACTTGGCCTTCCCCACCCTGGATGTTGCAATACTGGACCTTCATGATAGATCCTACTCGATTCTCAATCAACCACCATTTTGCTTGGTCTGCAGCCCAGATAATACTATTACTGATGTTTACCACACTTGGACGATGCTCAGACCATGATGCCAGTAATGTCCCCCGATCGTGAAAGGTACAGTTCAGGATGGATGCTGTACTATCGCTATTGAATAGCCCTGACGCATAATTAGCCCTGTTGCCAGTGAATATACACCCGATCACGACCAGCTCACTACCATTGACATTGTGGATAGCACCCCCGAATGAACCGAACTGGTTCCCATTGCCACTGAAGGTACAACCAGACGCGATCACATTACTCCTATCACATACCAGTCCTAGGCCCTTGGCCAAGGTCCAACCTACCAAAGAGAAATTCCCTGCAAATCGGCAGCCATTGAGCGAGGCATCGCAATCCTTCAAATACACCGTGCCATTGTAAAGGTAGTTATCGACGAACTGGCAGTTCTGCAGACTGACCTTGGCACCTTCGCAATACATTGCACTTCCGTAGCCAGCGAAATTGTGCCTGAATATGCAACTGATCACCGTAACCTCAGAGCCGGCAGCAACTAATCCGCCACCCCTCCCGATCGGATAAGATTCCCTTAGCCCGAGCTCCTGGAGATAGTTATGCCCATCAGCAATAGTGACGCCATCGATTACCGCCACTGCCCCTGCTGCCACCGTCACCACTGGATAGCAATTGTCCAGACTTGCCAAGTACCATTTGCTATAATTGTTGAATACCTCCCAACGCTGCAAGACCAGGTCATCGCCTTTGCAATCTCCGCTCAGGATAGTCTCGTAAAGACGGACATCCCTGTGATCACCATCAGGTCCACTACATCCGCGATACCCGCCCCTGATGATGATATTCCCATTGAGTGTAAACGTCCCTACCTGATCTTTCGATTCACCGCCACTTTCCTGGCAGGGTTTGTACTGACCGGATGCAATCCTGATCTCTGAGGGCTCATTACTTGTCCCGACGTCTACCAAGGCATCCTGAAGCCTCATATAGGCATCTTTCCAACTGCTGCCGTCATTGGCACCTGAAGCCATGGCGTCTACGTACACGATCTTGCCAACACAAAGCGATGAAAGCAAGACGACCCAGTAGAGGTTCCGGTAGACGCAAAAGCCTGAATAGATCTTTTTCTCCATAGCCTGACCTTTTCCACATGCCCAATCTATCCTGATCTCTTTTCCAGGCCAACCCTCATGGTCCTGGGCCTTTCGCTTACCCCATATCTATCTCCGACCCAGACAAACCTGGGTCGACGAAGACCATTCAATCAATTAGCAAAGGCCTTGTCAAGTGAAGGATGGGCATTGCCCATGGGTAGCTAGCATACCCAGACGCCGATCAAGACCGGCTTGGCATGGTGCTCTGCCGTTGGGTCACGAGGATCTCGTGCACAGGATCTGACCATACCTCATTGCCAGCCGCTAGGAATAATCATGATGCCCTGTCCGGATGGACCTTCCAAGACGCTCCTGGCCTGGCTTGGATCGCAATAACAGGGCGATTGGTCTGCCATCTGGGCCTGTTTATGATATAATGATCTCATGGCCAGGGCCAATGTAGATCCTACGGAGCTGAGGCGGTTTGCAAGGGACCTAAGTAGGTTCAATTCGGAGCTGGCTGACCTGCTCAATGCCTTGCACACCAAGGCCGCGGCCCTCGAGAAGACCTGGAATGACCAGGAACAGCGGCGTTTCATGCAGGAGTTCGAGCAGGCGACCAAGGTCCTGACGAGGTTCCTCCAGAGCTCCGAGCAATATGTCCGATTCCTCATCAAGAAGGCAGGCCATATAGAGGACTATCTAGAGCAGCGATAGCTTGAGGTTGCAGATGGGTAAGCAGGCCAAGATCGACTCCGTGGCGGCATTGAAGGGGTTCAGGGCATCTGTTGTGCGGTTCGCCCATGCAGCAACCTCTGCGATAGAGGAACTAGATATGCAGTTGCAAAGGACCCTGATATGGCTCCAGCAGGATCGGTATCCATATTGGAAGGCCAGGGTTCAACAGGCCTCCGAGGCCTATGCCCAGGCCAAGATCGCACTCAACCAGCAAATAGTCTTCGAGAGGGCCGTACAGGGTACCCCTAGCTCGTGTATCGATGCCCGCAAGGCCCTGAGCAAGGCCGAGCAAAGGCTCAGCGATGCCCAGGCGGGACTGGAGGGCGTCCGCAGGTGGGTCCAAGAGATCGACAGGCAACTCAACCAATACAGGGCCAGGGTCAATGGTCTAAAGAGGATCATAGATTCTGAGGTGCCTAGGGCCATCGCCAGGCTAGATCGGATGGTAGATTCGTTACAGGCATACATTGACCTTGCCCCTCCAGAGGCACCACTGCCACAGGCTGGTCGGACAGAGAAGCAGCCTGTCCAAAGGCCAGCCCCACCGGGGCAAGAGCAGGATGATACGGAGGATATGGTATGAGTCAGGCGAGGGAGAGGTTATTGCTTGCGTCCAAGAGGCTGGAGGCCGACTGGCAGCAACTGAAGGAGCTTTGGAGGGACCAGGCCTGCGTAGAGTTCGAAAGGATATACATCGCCTCGATCCGATCAGAGGTCCAGAGCTGTTTGCTTGCAATGGAGATGGCCCAGCAGGCCATAGAGGCCGCGCGTGTGGATACCGCCGGCCGCACAGGCCAATAGGTAGACTATGGCATCAATGGATGGACAGGCCCAAGTCGAGGCATACCTGGCTGTCGCGCCTGAGCAGACCAACCTGGCTGCCATGCAACGGGCAGCATTGGAGGACGTGCTGCGGCTGACTGCCGGCTCAGCTGGGCCTGTGTTGGCATGGATCGAAGATCAGTATAGGGCACAGAAGGAGGATCTACAGGACCGCTTGCAGATGCAGGTAAAAGGGCTGGAAGGGCAGTTCTTGCCTGCAAGGCAGCGTGCGCAGCAGGTTTATCAGGCCAAGCTGGAGGCATTGAAGACCGATCATGATCGGCGAAAGGCGGCCCTTGATGACCGCCTACGTCAGGGGCATGCCCAGTTGGTGCAGAACGCAGATCAGCGAAGGTCTGTGATAGACCAAAGGCATGCAGACAGGGTGATGGAGGCGGATTTTCTGATAGAGGGGGCGTTGGACAAGGCCAAGCAGAGCCAGCGCATGGTACAGCAAGCCACGCAGAAGGTTCAGCAGGCCTTGGATCAGATACGTGCCCAGGCAGAAGGGTTAGTCGTTAACAGAGGGCTCGAACCTCCAGCCTGGCCGGCACAGGGCAAGGTCTTGCAAGGGGCAAGGCCAGCAGGGCAGTACCATCGGTACCTTTCCGAGGCCATGGACCTGTTGAGGCAGTTGAAGGGGCCATGGTATGCAAAGGTGCTGTCAGGCATCTCACCAAGGGCCTGGCAGGCCCAAGTCCTTGCCAGGTATCAGGCCTTTCAGATGGCCTGGCTGTCTGCAAAGGAGGCACTTGAGCATAGGAGCAGGCAGGCCCTGGAGAGGCTGCAATCCAGGTATGGCAGGATGATAGAGTCTGCAAAGGCGGCAAGGAGGAAGGCGGACCTGGTGCACCAGCAGGCACACGCACAGATCAAGAAGGACCTGGATGCGGCCTTGGCGGCCCTCCAGAGACACCATCAGGATGCACTGCATGCACTGGAGGCACAATACCAGCAGTCTTCAGGCCAGATCCAGGTGCGGCAAGAGGAGGAGCTGGCCAGGCTAGATCAACAATACAAGCAGCAGTTGGAGCAGGTCCAGTCCGAGCATGCCAGGCAGTTGTCGCAACTGGAGGCACAATACAGTGAAAGGCTGCAGGCCGTCAGGGCCAGGTGGGTGTCGGCGGCGAGTCGGGTTGCGGCGTATGAACGGGCGGTAACGGCCCTTGATGCCAGGGCCATTGCACCGCTTGTGCAGGTCTGTGGTGAGCAATGGAGGCCGGCCTCACGGATGCCGTCGGCCGTCCGTCTGGGTACCTGGGCCCTTGATAAGGCCGCGATCGCAGGGCCAGTTCTGGATTATCTCAAGGATCGTCTGCCACCGTGCGAGCTTGCTGCGATCCTAAGGGTACCTGGGGCCTGTTCCCTGCTGGTAGAGCATGACAGGGATGGAAGGGATCAGGCCATAGAATTGCTACGGGCCGTCATGGTGAGGCTCTTTGTTGCCATACCGCCTGGACAGGTCCGACTGACCTTGGTGGATCCTATCGGTCTGGGGCAGAGCTTTGCCGGTTTCATGCATGCATCGGATTATCACCAGGCCGTAGTGGGAGGAAGGATCTGGACCGAGGCGATGGAGATACAAAGGCAGTTGGAGGAGATCACCGATCACATGGAAAATGTGATCCAGAAATACCTCCGCAACGAATTCGAGACGATCGAACAGTACAACCTCCAGGCAGGTCAGCTTGCTGAGCCATACAGGTTCTTGGTCATTGCCGACTTTCCTGCGCAGATCAATGAGGAGTCGGCCAGAAGGCTATCGAGTATAGTGCACAGCGGTCCCCGCTGTGGAGTTCATACACTGGTGGCATGGGATAGCAGATTTCAGCCGCCTGAGGTCATAGATGTGAAGGACCTGGCAAGTGCTGGCCTGTATCTTTTATATAAGGATGGGCGTTTCGCCTGCCAGGATCCTGTCTTGAGGCATTTTGCCATCGTACCGGACAAGCCTCCTGATGAGCAGATACTGACTAGGATCATGCGTACGGTAGGCAAGGCGAGTCTGGATGCCTCCAGGGTGGAGGTGCCTTTTGACTCGATCGCACCGAACCAAGAACAGATCTGGTCGCTCGATAGCACAGAAGGTCTGAGCGTGCCCATAGGCCGTACTGGGGCCGCCAGCCTTCAATACCTGCAACTTGGCAAGGGCCTAGCGCAACATATGCTCATCGCTGGAAAGACAGGCTCTGGCAAGTCGACGCTGCTGCACGTGATCATCACGAGCCTGGGCCTTTGGTATGGGCCAGAGCAGGTGGAACTGTATCTGATAGACTTCAAGAAAGGCGTGGAGTTCAAGACATATGTAACGCACCGGCTGCCGCATGCCAAGGCCATAGCAGTAGAAAGCGATCGTGAATTTGGCCTTAGCATACTTCAGAGGCTGTTGGCAGAGATGGATAGGCGCGGGGAGGTCTTCCGCCAGAAGGGCGTCCAGGACATAGCCGCGTATCGAACGGCCACTGGAAGGCCTTTGCCACGGGTGGTCCTCATAGTGGATGAGTTCCAGGTCTTCTTCGCAGAGGATGACAAGTTAGCTCAGGATGCAGCACTGGGACTGGAACAGCTTGTCAGACAGGGAAGGGCATTTGGTATACACGTGATACTCGGATCGCAGACGCTTGGCGGTGCCTTTGGTCTTGCCCGTAGTACGATGGGCCAGATGGCCGTAAGGATCGCCCTGCAATGTTCTGAGGCGGATTCGCAATTGATCCTGGATGATGAGAATGTAGCAGCAAGGCGGCTTTCGAGGCCAGGTGAGGCGATCTACAATGACTCCGGTGGTAGGGTTACTGGGAACAGCCCGTTCCAGGTGGCATGGCTGCCAGAGGAGGTGCGCGACCGATATCTGGCCCAGATCTCCAAGCTGGCTGGTAGTGCGAGGCGGCAGATGGTGGTGTTCGAGGGTAATGCCCCTGCGGCGGTCGCGGATAATAACGTCTTGGAGGCCTTCCTACACCAAGGCCCGAGGTCAGACCCTACCGAAGGCATAAGGCTGTGGCTAGGTAGCCCTGTGGCGATAAAGGAGCCGACCGCAGCGATATTGCGGAGGCAGGCCGGTGCGAATCTCCTTATCGTCGGCCAGCGGGAGGATCTGGCCGTCAATCTCATGGTATGCGGCATGATAGGGGCTTCAGCCCAATTGGCGACCAAGGATTTGACACATATCGTCCTGGATGGAGGGTCATCAGGGGTGGGCCGATCTAGGCCGTTGCGCCAGGTAGTCGAGATCCTTGGCAGTCAGGCCAAGATCGTCGGGTTTAAGCAGGTGCCGAAGGCGATCGCCGATCTAGCCAGGACTTGCCAAGAAAGGGCCGACTCTGACAGGCACCAGAGGGGCTCTATACTGGTTTGGATATATGGTCTGCAGCGGTATTCGATGTTGAGAAAGACCGAGGATGCATTTGGCCTCGTGGCATCGGAGCAGGATCAGGATAGGCCGGATGTACAATTCCGGCAACTCTTGCGTACAGGCCCTGCCGTTGGGATCCATCTTATCGTTTGGGCAGACACACTGGCGACCGTAGACAGGACTATAGACAGGCAGACCATGCGTGAGTTCGATTGGCGGGTCCTTTTCCAGATGGGCGCTGCAGACTCGAGTAACCTGATCGATTCGCCCATAGCTAATCAATTGGGTCTGCACAGGGCCATCCTCTACAGTCAGGAGCAGGGTACCATAGAAAAGTTCAGACCCTATGCGATCATAGACGATGATTGGCTAAAGAAGGCAGCGGCCTTGTTGGCTGGCAGAGCCAAGAAAGGTTAGATGGAGATCCAATATGAAGATCCAGTCTTACATCGCGATTCTCGTGATAGAGTCCTTAGGTTTGGCGATCACGATCCAACCAGATGCTGGTCAGACCAGCCTCATTGGACCGGATCACGTGTGGAGGTACTTCAAGGGGACTGTTTCTCCCAGTGACAGGCCAGATGCCTGGCAGCAGTTGGCCTTCGACGACAGTTCCTGGCAGACTGGCCTTGCAGGTTTCGGATACGGTGACGAGGATGACAGGACCGTACTGGACGATATGCAGGGCCATTATCTTGCCGTGTATATCAGGGCCTACTTTGAATGTCCATCCATACCAAAGGACGCGAGATTGGAGCTTGTCATAGATTATGATGATGGTTTTGTCGCATATCTAAACGGCGCAGAGGTTGCCAGGCGGAATATGCCTGCAGGCCCAGTGACATACCAGACAGCCGCCTCTAGCCACGAGGCAGGCCAGCCTGAGGTCATAGACCTAGGTCCAGCAGATGGGTTACTGAGGCCGGGGGTCAATTGCCTTGCTATAGAAGGGCATAATGCATCGCTAACTAGCGGGGATCTATCCTTGAATCCACAGCTGCGTTTGGGCACGAGCTTGATGAGGAATGGGGCCTTTTGGGTTTGGGATGCAAACAGCATCGGGCTAGTTGCGCACACAGGGCCTTATGCAGCAGCGGTGATTATTGATGGCCTGGCGGCAATACCTGGAAGTCAGGCAGGCCAGTGGAAGGGTACGGCAATCCTGGACTGCGGCCTGAATCTCATCGATGTGAATGTCATCGGCCAGGATGGGCATTTATTGGAGACCGGCTCCATCGGTGTCATCTACGTCCCCCTTGCCAATAGGCTGACAGGGTCCATAGACGCCAATTGCGTATGGTCGGGGGCCGTGATATTGCAGGGTGAGGTCGCTGTATCGCAGGATGCCACAGTGGAGATAAACCCAGGTACGTGGGTCTTGCTCGATGACAAGGCCAGGCTTACCGTATCAGGAAGACTACTGGCAAATGGCACCAAGGATGCCCCAATACGTATCACACACCTGGCAGATGGGACCTCGTGGAGGCAGATAGTCCTTGCAGGCGCCCAGCCTAACTTGCTACGTAACTGCGTCATAGAATACGGTGGCATGCCAGGCAGCCATACGGACTATTATGAGCCTGGGCCTAGGTCTTATCATGAGGCCATCGTGGTCATTGCAAGTCACTTGGACATGAATGGCTGTACCATACAGCACCTACCTAATGACGCTGCAAATGCGGAGGCAGATGGTATCGCCATCATATCGGACGATCCAAACCTGCCTGGCCGGGCCAGTGCACATATAAAGGCCTGCAGATTCCTGGGGATAGGCCAGGGCATACACACACGTTATAGCTATGTCCTGGTGGAGGGTTGCTATTTCCAGGGTAAGAGGGGGGATAATGACGACATAGACCTGTACGGAGAGAGCGATCCACCACCTGTGATCAAGAATAATCTCTTTGATCTGCCCGAGCATGACGACAGGATAAACCCGACCAGATGTTCTGCCGTCATAGAGGGCAATATCATTATGGGCAGCGACGACCACGGTATCGTGCTTAGGGATAGGTGCAGGCCGGTGGCCTTGAACAACCTCATACTCAACTGTGCAAACGGAGGGATCGCGGTGGAGAACTCATGCGATGCCCTATTGGTTAACAACACCATCGTAGGCTGTGGCAGGGGTGTAAGGCTGTTCGATCTAGGCAGGTGGGACCCACCATATAGACTCAACCCAGGCGGTGGGACTGCAACGCTGATCAATTGCATCATTTGGGATTGCCCCCAGGCTGCTACACTCTCAGATAGTTCCAACACATCCATTGCCGACAGGGGCTCCCATCTGACCGTGTCGTTCTGCGATATCGAGGGCGGAAGACAGGCCATCTCCATATCAGGTCAATACTCGACGTTGAGATGGGGCGAAGGGAACCTGGACGTTGACCCGATCTTTGTAGATCCAAAACTTAATGATTATCACCTCGAGCCAGGATCTGCCCTCATAGATGCAGGCACGGTCGACCATGCCCCGCTTGTGGACCTAGATGGTTTTGCTAGGCCTTGTGGCAAGGCAGTAGACATTGGGGCATATGAGTACGGGCAATGCCCGTTGCAGCCAGTCCCATAACAAGACTTTGCCAGGTTTAGTACCAGTTCTCGTCAACCAGCCTTCGTGCCTGGCCGATGTATATGTGCGCGCGTTGGCGATCTGGAAGTACAACTATGCCGAGGTCATTGGTCATCCCTTATTGTTTTCTTGCTGCGGTCTGCTTCGGCCAGGGGCAGGATCCCTCGGTCTATTTCAAGATGTCACTGGACGAGCTGTTGAATGTACCTGTCGTAGTTGAAGGTGCCAGCAGGTACAAACAGCAGGCACGTACTGTACCTGCCTCTATTACGGTCATCACGGCCGAACAGATACGCCTAGGTGGTTATCAGAACCTATCGGAGATCTTGGATACGATACCTGGTATCTACAATACCTACGACAGGAATTATTATTATACGGGCGTACGTGGCTTCAGAAGACCTGGTGACTACGATTCGCGGATCTTGGTGCTTATCAATGGGATCCGCATCAACGACAACCTTGCAGACTCGGCTGCCACTGGTTGGGAGCTGCCAGTGGACATAGACCTTGTCGATAGGATAGAGGTCATAAAGGGCCCGGGTTCCAGCATCTACGGCAGCAACGCCTTATTGGCAGTGGTGAACATCATCACCAAGTCTGGAAGGGAAGATATCGGCACAGAGATACAAGGCCAGGTAGGGGACGGCAAGGCAGTAAGGGGTCGCATGACCTTCGGCAAGGACCTTGGCAATGACAGGCATGTGCTGATCTCTGCCAGCGGTCTGGATAGCCCAGGCAGTGAGCTGTACTTTAGCGAATTCGATAGTCCTTCGACAGGTTATGGCTTGGTCGACAACGACGAGATAGGTCTGACAAGCCTCTTTCTCCATGCAGGGCGCGGTCCGTTCAGCCTGACCATTGCGCATTGTGATTACCGAAAGGGCATACCTTCAGCGCCATGGGAGACGGTCTTCGGCGATAGCAGGACCAGGACCCAGGACAGCCGCACGGTTCTTGGGGTTGCATATTCGAAGTCAGTCACAGAAAAGACCCTTGTGGAGGCCCGGGCAGATTACCAGGCGTATGACTATGATGGCTGGTACCCCACGGATTGGGCAGGACCTGGCGAGCCTGCCCAGATAGTGGTAAACAGGGATAGATGGGAAGGGCGGTGGTGTGATGGAGATCTACAGTTGGTCAGCATGCCTACCTCAAACCAGACGGTCACATGTGGCATAGAAGGCAGATACAACATCAAACAGCTCCAGAGAAACTGGGACCAAGAGGTATATCTGGATGACCGGCGGGACAGTTGGCATTATGGGCTATACATACAAGACCAGATAGATCTGACCGGAAGGTGGGTGGGGATAGCGGGGATGAGATATGACCACTACAGCACATTCGGCAGTAGCACCAACCCAAGACTTGCCATCATCGGTCAGCTTTCCGAAGAGACTACCATGAAGCTGTTGTATGGTAGGGCCTTTAGGGCCCCAAACGCCTACGAGCTCTATTATCAGGATGGCTATACCATGAAGGCCGCCCTGAATCTTAGACCTGAGCTCATCACTACATACGAGCTTGTCTTGGAGCAGGCCTTGACAAAGGGCCTAAACGCCACCTGTAGTCTCTACACCTACAGGATGCGGGACATCATAGATCAATACATAGACCCCGCTGACGGGATGATGGTCTTCGGGAACCTAGGTTCTGCAAAGGCAAAGGGCATTGAGCTGACCGTTGAAGGCAATACAAAGGCAGGTACGAGGATAAGGGCTGGCTATTCCTTTACAGAGGCTACCAATGGCCTGACCGACGAGCTATTGGTCAACTGCCCAATACATATGGTCAAGTTCAATGCCATCGTGCCGTTTATCGAGCAGCGGTGCTTCGCCAGCATCACGGCCAGGTACAGAGGCAAGGTCAAGACCCTCTCTGGAAACTGGACCAACGAGTATCTAGTACTTGATACATTCCTGACGTACCGTAACAGCAAGGGTACATTCGAACTTGGTATAGGCATCAAGAACCTCTTCGATGTGCGTTATGGCTTCCCAGGCGGTAGTGAACACGCACAGGACATCCTATACCAGGACGGCCGTCAGGTCATGGCCAGGGCCATATATAGGATCAGATGATGTCCTTGAAGGTCAAGTCCCTGCAGGTATTTCTTGCCCTAACTCAAGTGGCGGGCTTGACCTATGCTGGATCAGGGCAAGGTGGCGCGACCACCGAGTATTACGTAAAGGCAGCATTCGTCTGTCAGTTGATCAGGTTTGTCGAGTGGCCAAAGGGTAAGGCACCTGAGCCAAATGCCCCAACGGTGATAGGGATCGTAGGACAGGATCCCTTTGGGGATGCCTTCGACATCGCCCAGGTAGAAGGCCAAGGCCGATCCAGATTGCTTGTCAGGCGGTTTAAGGCTCAGTGGGGCCCTGATCCAGGGGATCCGAATCAGCAACAGTGGGCCGAGTACCTATCGCAATTGAGGGCATGCCATGTCCTTTATTTCGTAGATCCAAAGATGGATGGTCTTAAGGGCGTACTTGAACAGATCCATAAGGGTCATGTCCTTAGCATAGGCCAATGCCCTGGTTTCCTGGAGGCTGGTGGGATCGTAAATCTCTTGGTCCCGGATCCGAAGATAAGGTTCGAGGTGAATCTGATCGCTGCAAGGCAGGCCAGGCTCAGGATACCCGCACAGGTCCTGCGTTTGGCCGTGAGGGTGATCGATCAAAAAGGCAAGGATTGAGCCTCAACGTTGGAAATAGTCGATGAGCCTGGCGATCTCGCTGCGCTGGTCCTTGCGGTGGACGATCATGTCGATAAACCCATGCTGCAGCATAAACTCTGCGGTCTGAAAGCCCTCCGGCAGTTCAACCTTGATCGTTTGGGCGATCGTACGCGGTCCTGCGAAGCCTATCATGGCCCCAGGTTCCGCGATGATGATATCCCCTAACATGGCAAAGCTCGCGGTGACACCACCTGTAGTGGGATCGGTCAGCAGACAGATATAGAGCCCACCTTCCTGACTGAACCTTGCCAATGCTGCCGCAGTCTTTGCCATCTGGGCAAGGGATACGACGCCCTCGTGCATCCTTGCACCACCAGAGCAACATACAGCAACCAATGGCAGATGCCCTTCTGTGGCCATCTCTACGGCCAGACAGAACTTCTCGCCTACGACGCAGCCCATCGAACCCATCAGGAAGTTCGGCTCCATTACGGCCAATACCGCAGGCCGACCCTTTATGAATGCCTTTCCTATCACCATCGCCTCCTTCTGGCCGGACCGCTGCTGCTCCGCCTCGAGGCGTTCCTTGTAGCTGACACCGCGCGACTTGAATCCTAAAGGGTCAGAGCTGGTCAGGTCCGCCATCACCTGCTCGAATGTGCCCTCATCGGCCAGGTATCGGATCCTCTGGTCTGCACCTATGCGAAAGTGATACCCACATTCTGGACAGACATATAGGTTCTTTTCGACGTTGCTGCGGTAGACCATCTGCTCGCAACGATCGCAGCGCATCCATAGGCCATCAGGTATGCTACGCTTGGGCCTTTGTGGAATGCCATCCTGGTTTGGAGCGCCATTGTCTGCCATGCTAGACCCTCCCGGGCTGTAGATTGGCCGCAGACTGGATCGCCCTTATGGCAGCGATCCTATCGGTCTGGCCAAATATGGCGTTTCCTGCCACTAGTGTATCCGCACCATAGCCTACCACAGTGGGTGTGGTCTGGGGATCTATACCACCATCAACCTCGACGCGTATGGCTGGCCCCGCCATCGCCCTGACTTTGCGGACCTTTTTTGCCGCATCTGGCATGAAGGCCTGGCCACCGAAGCCAGGTTGCACGGTCATGACCAGGATCATATCGCAAAGCCTTGCAAATGGGCCTATGGCTTGGACCGGCGTATCTGGGTTGAGGCAAAGCCCTGCAGTTACGCCCATTTGGTGCAATTGGTCTATGAGGGCTTGGGGCTCCTGGCAGGTCTCTATGTGGAATGTGATGTGATCGACACCTGCATCCACAAATGCCCTGACATATCGATCTGGATACGAGATCATCAGGTGCGCATCGAATACCAGATCCGTACAGGCCCTCAACCTGGCTACCACTGGTGGCCCGATGGTGATATTTGGCACGAAATGTCCATCCATCACATCCAAATGTACCATCTCCAGGCCGGCCTGCTTTACTATCGCAAGCTCATCGGCAAGCCTCGCGAAGTCCGCGCTCAGGATCGATGGGACTACCTGGATCGTTCCGGCCCTCGGCAACCTGGGCCTAGACCACCCAGCCTTGTCGCCATCAGGGCCTGTCATCCAGTATCTCTATGCCCTTGAAAGCCTTACCCTCAAGGAACTCCAGGGATGCCCCGCCACCGGTGCTGATGTGGCTGATCTTATTGTCCAACCCTAGCTTCTTAAGGGCACTCTCGCTGTCGCCACCGCCTACCACGGTCTTTGCACCCCTCTCGGTCGCTGCGGCGACTGCTTGGGCAACCGCCTTCGTACCCTCGTCGAAGGGTGCTATCTCGAATACACCCATAGGCCCATTCCATACCACCATCCTGGCATCCTTGAGCTTGTCTGCAAACAGCTTTCTGGTCTTTGGGCCAATGTCCACACCGATCCACTCTGCAGGTATGTCCTGACCTACGACCTTGTAGCCTACATTCGGCCTTATCTCCTTGGCTATGACCGAATCTACCGGCAAGACCATCTCCTTGCCCTTGTCCTTGGCCAGATCCAGTAGGCCTTGTGCCTTGTCGACAAAGTCATCCTCGCACAGGCTCTTGCCTATGGACTTGCCCAGGGCCTTGAGGAATGTGTAGGCCATGGCCCCGCCGATAAGTATCCGATCTACCCGATCGAGCAGGTTCTCTATAACCCCTATCTTGTCGGAGACCTTTGCCCCGCCCAATATGGCCACGAATGGCCTATCAGTGGCCTTCAGGACCTGGCCAAGGTACTGCAACTCCCTCTCGACCAGAAACCCCATCACCCTTGGTTTACCCTTCATCATCTGCGGGACTGTATACATCGAAGCATTGTCCCTGTGGGCGGTGCCGAAGGCATCATTAACATAGACGTCGGCCATCTCTGCCATCTGTCTAGCAAATGCGTCCTTCAGCTGCCTCAGTTGGGGATCCTCCTTGGCCACCTTGTCCTTTATGGTCTCTTCCTTGTGGAACCTGACGTTCTCGAGCAGAAGGACCTCGCCAGGCTTGAGCGCTGCAACCATGGACTTGGCCTTTGGGCCTACACAATCCTCGCAGAACAGGACCTCCTTGCCCAAGAGGTCTGACAGCCTCTTGGCCACAGGCCTCAAACTGAAGGCTGGGTCTGGCTTGCCTTCAGGCCTACCCAGGTGGCTGGCTAGTATGAGGGCACCACCATGGTCCAGCACATACCTGATGCTAGGAAGGGCCTTGACTATCCTATCGTCACTGGTGATATTGCCTTGCTTGTCCAGAGGCACATTGAAGTCGCACCTCATGAAGACCTTCTTGCCCTGGACATCCACGTCCGCGATCGTCTTTTTGGCCATAATGGTTTCCTTAAAGGTTATGCCTATAGCCTACCAAGCCTGTCGATAAGCTCTGCAGTCCGGTTTGAATAGCCCCACTCGTTATCATACCACATGGTGACCTTGACCATGTCCCCATCCACTACGATCGTGTTGTTCGAATCAAAGATGGAGCTGGCTGGGTTGCCGATGATGTCGCTTGACACTATGGGGTCTGTGACATACTCGATAATCCCCTTCATTGGGCCTTCTGCAGCGGCCTTTATGATCTGGTTGACCTCCTCGACAGTGGTCTTTCTGGCTGCCAGGAAGCTCAGGTCCGTTATGGAGCCAGTAGGTACAGGCACGCGGAGTGCATAGCCATGAAGCTTGCCCTTCAATGAAGGGATGACCTCGCCCAGGGCCTTTGCTGCACCTGTAGTAGATGGCACCGTGTTTATGGCAGCAGCACGGCCGCGGCGTTTGTCCTTGTAAGGCATGTCTAGGATGGCCTGGTCGTTGGTATAGGCGTGGACCGTGGTCATCAGGCCTTTGACTATGCCTAGCTTCTCTTGCAAGACCTTGCAGACCGGGGCAAGGGAGTTGGTCGTGCACGAGGCGTTGGAGATGCACTTCATGGATGGCTTGAGCTGGTCGTCGTTTACGCCGAGTACGATCGTGGCATCGGGCTTGTCCTTGGCAGGGGCGGATAGCAGGACCCTCTTTGCACCCGCCTGGAGGTGGGTGTCGTAGCCGGACTTGCCGTCCGCTGCCCTAGATGTGAACTTGCCTGTGGACTCCAAGACCACATCCACACCAAGCCTTGCCCATGGCAGCTTTGCAGGGTCCTTCTCGTTTAGGACCTGGATCTGCTGGCCATTGATCACCAGGGAATTGCCCTTGACGGATACCGTGCCCTTGAAGGTACCTTGCGTGGAGTCATACTTGAACATATAAGCCAGCATGTCTGCATCAAATAGGTCGTTAACCGCCAAGACCTGGTATTTGTCTGGGTGCTGGACCATCACCCGGACTGCAAGTCTTCCTACCCTACCAAAGCCATTTACTCCAACCTTGACTGCCATATCATTCTCCTTGTGAATATGCGTTATCGGGCAAACGCCAGACCGACCTGGGTCTGGTTCAACCGGGTATACTCTTAGGAATGCCTAAGTCTATGGGGTAAGGGGCCCTCTGTCAAGGCCAGGCCCAATAACCAATGGTCAGGATCTGGATGTGGGCCTGGGTTGGGGCTTGGGGGGCAGGTCCATGTTGGATGCTATGCGGACCTCCATCAGTTGCTCTATTGGTAGGTCCAATAACTGATCGAAGGTCAACCTTTTCGGCCGCTGCCCATAAGTTAGGCCCACCAGCGCCGCTATGCACAAGGCCCCTAAGAAGATGATGCAGATATGCCTAGTTGACATATACTGGCCCTCCTGCCTTAGCCTGGTTCGTCAACCTCCAGGTTTATCGGCGTGTTGGGCCTGTGGGATTAGTAGAAGGGGTCTCAAGATCGCGTGACTGGAAAGGCCTAGCTGGTTATCATTATGGTTATTTGGGTCATGGGCTAGGGTGTTGGCTGGGTAAAGGCTATGCTAAGGCAACTGAGTATAGTTGATGGTAGGTTGGTGGAGAACGGGGACAAGAATGCCCTGGTACACGTCTACATTGCACCGGACGAGGCGGAGCGGAGATACCTTATCGATCAACTGAAGATAGACGAACACACCCTCAATTCCGCCCTGGACCCTGATGAGCAGAGTAGGTTGGAGTTCGAGCCAGACCACGTGGCCATCATATTCAAGAGGCCGAGGCACTATTCTGCAGTGGATGCCTTCTTGTTCAAGGTCTCGTCCACAGGGGCATTTGTCTTCAAGGACAAGCTGGTGGTGGTAGTGGCCGATGAGGGGCCCCTATTCGAGGGTAGGCCTTTTGTTAGGCTCCAAGGTGTACATGATGTATTGCTGCGCCTGATATACAGGTCCATAAGTCACTTCGTCGAGCACATAAAGGCGATCAATGCCATAAGTGGGGAGCTGGAGCAGCAGATAAGCACTTCGATGGAAAACAGGTATCTATTGAACCTTTTTACCCTGGAAAAGAGCCTCGTCTATTATCTCGGTGCCATCCACACCAATGGGGTATTGATAGCAAAGTTAAAGGACAATGCCACCAAGCTCGGTTTTTCGCAGGATAATGTCGAACTGCTGGATGATATCCTCATAGAGAACAACCAATGCAAATACCAGGCTGAGATCTACGTGGACGTGCTGGCAAACCTGATGGATGCGAGGGCCTCCATCATTAGTAATAACCTCAACATCAGGATAAAGGCCCTGACGATATTGACGATCATCATCATGTTGCCGACCTTGATAGTCAGCATCTTCTCCATGAACGTGGTCCTACCTGTGCCGCATGACTGGCCATACAGCTTCTGGTTCATAATGGCCCTTTGTGCCGGTACCACCTTGTTGGTCGGGGCCCTGTGGTGGAAGAGGCGGTGGTAGCTGGATGCGGGCGGTGGTCCAGAGGGTCAGTAAGGCCTGGGTCTTGGTGGAGGGTGATGAGGTGGCCAGGATAGGCAGGGGGTTATTGGTGTATCTGGGGGTGGCAAAGGGCGATGGCCATGGGGACGCCCAATACATCGCAGAGAAGGTCTGTCACCTCCGTTGCTTCGAGGATGAGGCTGGTAGGTTGAACCATTCGGTCCTGGAGGTAAACGGTCAGGTCCTTCTAGTGAGCAATTTCACCATCTGCGGGGATTGCCGCAAGGGCAGGAGGCCCAGCTTCGACCTGGCCGCAGGATCGCAGGAGGCAGGGCCGCTGTTCGACCAGGCCGCAGGGCTCCTGCGACAGGCCGGCATCGATGTGAAGACAGGCCTTTTTGGTCGACATATGGAGATAGGCAGTGTCAACGACGGACCTGTCAACCTGCTGCTGGACAGCCGCAGAGCCTTTTAGTGTCCTGAACCTTTACAGGACCTTGGTCCTGCCAGTACACTTGCATGCTAGTGAGATCCTGGCATTAGAACTTTCTGGAGGTTGTATGTATCAAGGTAACTCCATAGCCGATCTTTTCGGTGCAAACGTATTCAGCGATGCGGTCATGCGTCAGCGGCTGCCGAAGGATGCATATGCCGCCCTGAAGAGGATCGTGGCAGGCAATGGCGTGTTGGACCTTTCCCTGGCGAATGTCATTGCCAATGCCATGAAGGACTGGGCCATAGAGAAGGGGGCGACGCACTTCTGTCATTGGTTCCAGCCTATGACAGGCCTGACTGCAGAGAAGCACGATGCCTTTATCTCCCCAACGCCAGATGGCAGGACCATCATGGAGTTTAGCGGCAGGGAGCTGATAAGGGGCGAGCCTGATGCCTCCTCCTTCCCTTCAGGGGGGCTTCGCGCAACCTTCGAGGCCAGGGGCTATACCGCCTGGGATATCACAAGCCCTGCATTCATTCGCCAGGTAGGTGAGTCCACTGCCCTGTACATCCCATCTGCATTCTGCTCTTACACGGGCCAGGCCTTGGACAAGAAGACGCCGCTGCTAAGGTCCATGGAGGCCCTCAATCGTCAGGCCCTTCGTGTGCTGAGGGCGCTGGGCGAGACCAAGGTCTGTTCCGTTACGCCTACACTAGGGCCCGAGCAGGAATACTTCCTGATAGACCGCAGGTTCTTCGAGCAGAGGTTGGACCTGGTCATGACTGGCAGGACCTTGTTCGGGGCGCTATCCCCGCGCGGGCAAGACCTAGAAGACCACTACTTCGGCTCCCTGCACGAAAGGGTGGCATCATTCATGAACGAGGTCAATAAGGAGCTTTGGCGGTTAGGTGTATCTGCAAAGACCCAGCACAATGAGGTGGCCCCTGGCCAGTACGAGATAGCGCCCATATTCACTAGTGCAAACGTCGCTACTGACCACAACCAGCTTGTTATGGACACGCTTCAACGCGTTGCACGCAGGCATGGCTTCGTATGCCTTCTGCATGAAAAACCCTTTGCCGGTGTAAATGGCTCTGGAAAGCACAGCAACTGGAGCCTATGTACCGACACAGGCGCAAACCTCCTTGATCCAGGCCAGACGCCACATGATAACATGGTCTTCTTGGTATTCCTGTGCGCGGTACTGAGGGCTGTGGACCGATATGCCAAGCTATTGAGGGCGTCGGTGGCCACACCTGGCAATGACCATCGTCTCGGTGCAAATGAAGCGCCTCCTGCGATAGTATCTGTATTCTTGGGGGATCAGTTGACCGACATCATAGATCAATTGGCAAAGGGTGCTGCCAGGAGCAGTAAGCAGGGGGGCGAGCTGAAGGTTGGGGTCACCACATTGCCGACCCTGCCTAAAGATTCCACCGACCGCAATAGAACAAGCCCCTTTGCATTTACTGGAAACAAGTTTGAGTTTAGGATGGTCGGTTCCTCCCAATCTACGGCTGGGCCTGTGTTTACACTCAACACCATCGTGGCAGATGCCCTCTGCGAGATCGCAGACGAGTTGGAGCATAGCAAGGATATACCTGCCACAGCACAGGCCATACTGCAGCGGATAGCAAAGCAGCATAGGAGGATCATATTCGATGGGGACAATTACTCCCCACAATGGATAGAGCAGGCCAGCAAGCGCGGGTTGCCGAATATCCAATCGTGCGTTGAGGCGATAATGTCCTTGGCAGAGCCTGAACACATAGCCGTCTTCGAGAGGCACAAGGTCCTGAGCAAGGCCGAGCTGCTGGCACGTCAGGAGATATTCTTTGAGAATTACGCCAAGACTATCCAGATAGAGGCAAAGACGATGATATCTATGGTTCGTAGGCAGATCCTGCCAGCAGCCATGGGGTTTGCAGGCGAGCTGGCCAGGTCTATGCAGCAGGTTGCTGCTGTCGGGGCGAAGGGTCTTGCCCAGAGGTCAGTCTTGGAAAGGGTGGATCGATTGACCGAGGAGCTATTGGCTGCAGTCAACGATCTGGACGATAAGGTCAATCAGCTCGGCAATGGTGCAGCCGCGCGGGCCCAGGCGTGCAGGGATGTGCTGGTACCAGTCATGCGTGAGGTCCGCAAGGCTGTAGATGAGCTGGAGCAGATCTGTGATGCAAGGGCCTGGCCTTTGCCAACATATGCACAGATGCTCTTTATGCGATAGTCTGGAGTGAAGGATGCACCAAGACCAGTATATCGAGGTCAGACATGCAGGTCAGACAGCGACGGTCCGCTTTCTAATACCGACGATCACTGATCCTGCCGTTATCACGGAAATCTCTGAGCGGATCAAGCAGCTCATAGGCGAGCACAGCCCCTCTGAATTGGTCTTTGACTTTGATAATGTCAGGTTCTTTACCTCGCAGGTCCTAGGGCTTCTACTTCAGGCCAGGGCTATCTTGCAGCCCAAAGGCGGAAGGATAGTGATCAGGTCGCTTCAGGATCACCTCAGGAGGGTCTTCAAGGTTACATATCTGGATCGTTATTTCGAGTTTGCCCACCAGCAGGCTGGGCATAGTGAAGGAAAAGGATGATTGGGGGTATTGCCATGTGGATTGGGACACAGTTCTCGGTGTTTATGGTTAACAAGCCTGGTGTGTTGGCGCAGGTGCTGACTGAGATAGCAAAGGCAAAGGTGAATACGTTGGCCCTGACCGTGATGGATTCTGCTGAGCATGGGGTCTTGAGGGTGGTGTTTGATGACCCTGTAAAGGCTAGGGAGGTCCTTTCCGGGTTGAACATGCCTTTTAACGAGACCGATGTGCTGTGCATAACCCTAGAGAACAAGAGCGGTGCCCTTGCCACTGTCATGGAAAGGCTTGCCAAGGCCCACATCAATGTCTGTTATGCATACTGCACTGCAGGGGCAAAAGGGGGCAAGACCACCGGTGTGGTCAAGGTTCCAGATGTTAGAAAGGCCATGCGGATCCTGGACCAGGCTCAGCGGAGGATGGAAAAGACAGGGCCGACTATAAGGTTGCCGAATGCAAAGAAGAGGTAGCTGCATGGGCCAAACAGGCCTGCCGAGGTTCGGGATCACCGAACAGAAGGCCAGGTGCTTAGCAGAACGGATGGCGGCATTGGGTATATCCGAGCAGGACCTACAGGAGAGGTTTGTCAGGTCTGCAGGTCCTGGCGGCCAGCATCTAAACAAGACATCTACCCGCGTGGTACTGACGCATAGGCCCACTGGGATCACCGTCAATGTCCAGCAGGATAGGTCCCAGGCCCTCAATCGCTATCATGCCCGCAAGAGGCTTTGCGAGTTATTGGAGGCCAGGTTGCTTGGCAGTGAGAGTCCTCAGGCCCAGAGGATAGAAAGGCTCAGAAGGCAGAAGGACCGCAGACGCAGGAGGCATGCTGCAAAGAAGCGCCTATCTGGCACGGCTGACTGCCATCGGCAGTAGGATCAGTACTGCACAGCCTGCCAGGGCCGAGCCGGTCAGGAACGCCACCGTTGACCCTGCCTTTGCAAAGAGTAGACCAAAAACGAGGCTTGCAGGTAGGGCCATCAGTGCCACTACCGAGTGATATAGTCCATAGGCCCAGCCCCGCATATCTGCAGGGGCCATCTCTGCAACAAGGGCCCGTTCTGCACCCTCTGTAAGTCCGTAATAGGCACCGTAGGCTAATAGCAGGAAAGGCAGGCCAAACAGACCCATTGCCAAAGGGATCGCGGCGTAGACTGCCATGTATATGAGCCAGCCGATCAATATGCTCCTGGACCTGCCGAACCTATCTGCAAGCCTACCCCCAGGTAGGCTCCAAAGGATCTTGGATAGATGCAGCAAGCACCACAGGATCACAACAGACCCAGGCCCGAGCCGCATCTGCTCTTGCGCAAACAGGATGATGAATAGGTCTGAACTGTTGCCAAGGGCAAAGAGGCCTATAGCAGTTAGTGCGATGTAGAACCTGCCTGGCAACTTGTCCCTTTGGATAGGGTCATGGATTGGGCCACCAGGCCTTCCGGTCCGGATACCTGACTCTGAAACCTTGATCCACATAGCAATCGATGCCAGAAGGCCTGGTATCAGTGATAGGCCGAATACCCATCGCATCGCGTGCATGCTAGTCGAGCTGGCAGCAGATCCTGTCCGCCAAAGGCCTGCCTGGCCTTGGATGAGGTAGATGATCCCGAGGGCCAGCAAAGGGCCAGAAAGTGCACCCATATGATCCATCATCCTGTGGAAGGAGAATGCCAGTGCCCTTACATCGTGCTCAACGGCCCCTGCCAACAGTGCGTCGCGAGGCGAAGTGCGAAGGCCCTTGCCGATCCTATCTATGACCCTCAGGCCAACGACCTGCCAGCCCGACCATGCCAATGCTGCAATCGACCTGGTTACGCATGAGATCGTGTAGCCCCAGAACGCCCAGATCTTTCTCTTGCCTGTCCTGTCAGATAAGCGGCCCGAGGCCAACTTCAGCAGGCCTGAGACGGTCTCAGCGATGCCGTCCATGATCCCAACGTAGATGGCGGCCCCTTGAACGGTTGATAGGCCGGCAAGGAATACAGGCAGCAGCGGATAGACCATCTCGCTAGAAACATCCGCTAGGAAACTGACCACCCCTAGCCAGAATACATTGGGCCCTAGGGCCCTCCGTAGCGCCGTACGGCCGTCTGAACAGATAGGTCTTTGCAGCATGGTATGCGGATTATAGCGATAGTGCAGGCTTTATGCTTGACTAATCCAACGGCAAGTGTATATACATTGTATCGCGGCCGAAGAGGTGGCTGGCTGACCAGGTCAGGATGGCCAATTTGGAGGTAGTGCATGGCAGCTAGTTTCAATCCTGGTAGATACATCTGCTCGGCCTTCTGTATTGGGGTGGTATTGGGGGCAATGTTCGAGGCTGGTTGTCAGACCAATGGTGGTGCTATTACCGCCAGTTCCGAGAGGGAGCGGTATCTGCTGTCGTTGGTAGATAGGAACTTCCAGGATCCCCAAGCCCATTATCTGCTGGCTGAATACTACCACATGGAGGGTCTGTGGGATAAGGCCCTCTATCAGTTGGACCTGGCATTGCGGTTTGGTCCCTACTTTAGAAAGGCCCAGGTGGCGAAGATCAGGATCCTGATGGAAAAGGGGGATAGGGCCAATGCTGATGCACAGGTCAGTGTGTTCATAAAACAGTCTGCGCACAATCCTGATGCGTTGGTGGACCTTGCCAGGACATTCCGTCAAGAGGGCCTGGATCGGTATGCCGTACACTGCCTCGAGCAGGCAGCCTTACTTTGGCCGAGGTCGGCGATGGTATTCAAGGAACTCGGTCTTTATTGGTTGGCCAAGGACCAGACCGCAAAGGCCAAAGAGAACCTGATCAAGAGCTTCGAATTGGATCCTACCCAGCCAGATGTGGCAGGTGCGTTGGGCAGGCTCGGTGTCGTTGTCGAGCTGCCATCCAAACAGAAGACAGGTACCACTGCATCGCCACCTAATACGTAAGGAGGCTTTTTAGGGTGGTCTTTTGCCTCGCGGTACAAGGATGTACTGCGGGGCAATTGTCTTTCCGAGATCCAGTCTTGCAGCGATGGGCCTACACAGGTAAGCTTACTCAACCAGGATTGAAGGCCATGGATTGGTTCAGGTCCCTGCACCCAGTGCTCCAAGCCCTGTTGGCCACATGTTTTACATGGGCCATGACGGCTATAGGTGCCGCAGTAGTACTGGTATTCAAGACCTTCAACAGGAAGGTGCTGGATGGTATGCTGGGGTTCGCCGCTGGTGTCATGATAGCAGCCAGTTTCTGGTCGCTGCTTGCCCCGGCTATAGAGATGTCGACAGGAGGTGTCTTGCCTCCATGGGTACCGGCGGTGGTTGGGTTTATCCTGGGTGGTCTATTCCTTTGGATCGTGGATAGGTTCCTGCCGCATCTCCATCCTGGCATGCCAATGAGCCAGGCAGAGGGCATAAGGACCAGCCTGGAGCGGAGCATACTGCTAGTACTTGCCATTACGCTGCATAACATACCTGAAGGGCTTGCAGTAGGGGTAGCATTTGGGGCGGTTGGGGCTGGGGTTGGATCCTCTACACTTAGTGGTGCGATCGCATTGACCATAGGGATCGGGATCCAGAACCTGCCAGAGGGGACCGCGGTCTCTGTCCCGTTGCGCAGGGAGGGTCTTGGAAGGGTCAAGAGCCTATGGTATGGTCAGCTCTCCGGCATGGTTGAACCCATATCTGCGGTATTGGCTGCTGCGGCAGTGATGGCGATAAGGCCAATCTTGCCCTATGCCTTGGCCTTTGCTGCAGGGGCGATGATATATGTTGTTGTAGAGGAGCTTATACCTGAATCTCAGCAGCAACAGAATACTCATATCGCTACATGGGGTGCAATGCTCGGTTTCGCGGTTATGATGTTGCTGGACGTTGCGTTGGGTTAGCTGGTAGAGGAGCGATGGTATGGTTCTGCACAGGATCGAATGGCGGTATATGTCTCTCGTGGCGGTGGCAGCGATCTTGGCGATCTGTGTCTATGCAGGTTACATGCAAAGGACCGCCAGCGGTCAAGATCCCAACAAGCCGATGGTCGCGATCCCGAGGGATGGGATGAACTTCATCCAGACCCATGTCTATTCACAGCAGGACGATCAGGAGATACTGGAGCTTTTCGAAGGTTTGAGGGTTTCTGATGTGTCGGACGGTATGGACAAGGCAGGCCTTGCAAACATCGGCCTCATGTCCGCCGAGATACAGCCTGCCTGGAAGGATACAGAGCACTATAGACATCGATTCGTTGGGATCGCAGTCACGGCCAGATACGTCCCGACACAGAGGCCGCCTGCACCTGCCATGGAGACCGCTGCCTTCGATCGATGGGTAAGTGATTGGTACAACAGCATCTCCGGCGAGCCATTTGTTCAGTTGATCCGCAAGGGGACCGTGTTGGTCATAGACGATGCCCCAGATGCAGATGTCGGGTCCATCGGTTCTAACAATATCATGGCGTGGAGGCTACGTGGCTGCGTAGGCGTGGTTACGGACGCCACCGCCAGGGACACCGACGAGATCGCTGCAGAGCAGATACCATTGTATTTCCGCAAGCCAGGCAGGGGCATAAGGCCGGGTCGCAATGAGATCGAGTCGGTCAACAGGCCTATAGAATGTGGCGGGGTTTTGGTGATGCCAGGTGATGTAATCGTGGCAGATGGCGACGGCGTCATCGTGGTGCCGAGGGCAAAGGCAAGGGAGGTGGCACAGTATGCAAGGGCCACATTGGAAGCGGACAAGAAGGCCAGGCGTGGACTCTATCAGCAGCTTGGCCTGCGGCCTGACGACTCGGTCAGGTGAAGGCTATGCCCTGATCGCCCATCGCAGACGACCAGAGCTGCTGCGGCTGTTGGATCGTACCTCCTGGATTGTAGGCCTCATGGCCTTCGGACTTATAGAACTGTAGATCCCGGCCTCCAGGCCATCCTTGAGGGCCTGCCTTACAATCCGGTCTTCGCCCCTGTGAAAGCTTATGATAGCGATCCGGCCGCCGCTTGCGAGGACCTCAGGTGCCGACTGGAGCAGTAGACGGAGGTTTGACAGCTCGTCATTGACCATGATCCTGAGGGCCTGGAATGTAAGGGCAGCTGGGTGAGGGTCGTCGTAGGTCTTGTGCCTCTTCCATGCCTTTTCGGTGGTACCTTTTGCCGCAAAGATCAGCCTTATAAGATCGCCAGTGCTGGTGATCGGCCTGACCGCCCGCTGGGCCACGATGAACTGGGCTATACGTTGATGGTCCGGTTCATCCGCCAATTCCCACAAGGCCCGATCCAATTCCTCGTAGGAGAGGTTGGCAAGCAGGTCTGCTGCAGTGATTGCCAGTCTGTCGTCCATCCGCATATCCAATGGACTATTGGGATGCTTGTAGCTGAAACCCCTCTTGGGGTCATCTATCTGCATACTGGATGCGCCGAGGTCCGCCAGGATCGCGTCGACCCTGCCGATCCCATCTTGGGCGAGGACCTGGGGTAGTTGGCCAAAGTTGGACCTGTGTAGCCTGATCCTATGGCCAAATCCTGCCAGTCGTTTGGCAGTTTGCTCCAACTGTCGGCCATCCACATCAAGACCGATCAGGATGGCATCGGGCGGCATCTCCTCCAGGAGTCTGCTTGCATGGCCCCCGTATCCTATGGTGCAGTCTACCACGACCTTCGCCTGCTGTGGCCTGAGGACATCTATTACCTGCTTGACCATCACTGGTATGTGTGTGCCAGCAGTGGTCTTGCCGCGTCTGCGATACTGGTAAGCCTGCCTTGGCATAGTACTTTCCAGACCTAACCAATGGGAACTAGAAGTGCCATTACGATCACTACCAATAACCCCACTACAGCCATCAGGCTGACACTGACGGTCCAGGTCCTCAGGGTCTGTATCTCCGTCAGGCCCGTCATCCTTGAAAACAGCCAAAAACCGCTGTCGTTCATCCAGTTACCGCATTGTGCACCGAAGCCTATCGCGCAGGCCAGATATGCTGGGTGGAGGCCGACCTGCGGATGGTCTCGTATCATAGGGGCCAACATGGAGGCGGCAGTGATGGCAGATACCGTGCTGGAACCCTGGGCGACCTTGAATATGGATGCCACCAAGAAACCGCCCATAAGTAGACCTATCTTGCCGGACCCGGCAATGACATAAGGCCCTATGAGCTGGTTGATCCCTGATCCGACCTCGGCCAGTGTTAGCATCTGTCCAAAGGCACCGCCCGCAGCGGTGATCAATATGATCGAGGCTGCACCGCTGATGGTTTGTTCAAGTCTTTCTGCTGCTTGCAGCCTTCCAGGTCTGGTGTATGTGTACCAGACGAACAGGGCGATCCCAGCCGCTATACACATCGCGCCATTAGGCTCTCCTACAACCCCCAGGACTGGGTTGGCAAGGCCCCTGGCCTTACAGATGGACTGGCTGCTGATCAAGACAACAGGCAAGGCCACAGGCAGCATGGCAACGAATAACGGCGGTATCCGTCCGTTGGGACCCTTGTCCTCAGTGGCTAAACAGACCAGGGACCCGAAATCGACCTTTGTACATCTAGAAACCAGTGATATCAGTAGATAACCTGCCACTGCCGTTGGAATACAGGCCAAGAGCCCTATCACCATCATCTGACCTATGTCTACGCCTAGTGTCGTGGCCACTGCAAGCGGGCCAGGGGTTGGTGGTACCAGGCTGTGGGTCAGAGACGCCCCAGTGCCTATGGCCAGGACCAGCAGCAGGTAATTGCCACCATTGGCCTTATGGACCACCTGGGCTAGAGGCAGCAGGAGGTAGAAGACGGTATCGAAGAACACCGGCACCGCCAATACAAAGCCGCTTGCCATAAGCGCAAGTGCCAGCCGGCCTGGCCCGACCACGGCAAGTATCGCATCCACGATACGCCGGGCTGCCCCACTATCCACCAGGCAATGGCCGATGATCGCTGCCATGGCTATGACGATCCCTATCCTGGCTGTGGTTTGGCCGAATGCATCTGCAAGCCGTACCAAGGGTTGACCACCTGGGGTCAAGAGACTGACCACAGCACCTGCCAGGATAAGTGCGACGAATGCATGGATCCTCAGCAGGACTATCCCGGCCAAGACTACCGCCAGGCCAACGGCCAGGATCAGTAGTGGATGGAGTTGCATGCACCAACTACCTCTATGGTGCAGGTCGGACGTAGAACGTCACGGTCGCTATCCTGTAGTTCGGCGTATTCGCAGGCAATCTCCAGACCTCCACATCCTCGCCCTTGACGTAATAGGTCACATTCACGGTACCTGGCCCTACAGGGTTGGGGTCAGGGTCGAACCATGCCGACCATGTCCCGTCAGCAGCGGACGCACTGGCGGCCTGCAGCATCAACTCTGCACGGAAATTCAGTTGTACCGTGTTCTGATAGGGTCCACCTGAGACCGTTATCGGGAAACTAGGTGGACTGGCCGGTACGTCGTACAGGATCTCGATGGTTGCGACCGGCATCCAGCTATCACCTGGGCCTGGCCCAGGTCCAGTGACAGCGCCTTCATATCCGCCCATATCCATCTGCCCGGACTGGACCCGGGCAGCCCCAGCCAGGTCTATAGGTACCGGCTCGGACGTATTGCCATCGCCATCCAGGTCCAAGGTATCCAATGGCAGCCTGTTCTTGTCTGCCTTGTTCAGACAGGGGGAGCCGGACTTGAGGCGGTAGTCGCCCTCGCCCCATTGTCCTTCTATGCCGAAGGCCCCATGCGAGACAAATTGGGGGTCGGCGTTGATGTTGCCCAAGCCTGTCCAGCCTCCTTTTACATCGCTGTAAAGGACACTTACCAGGGAGTTGTTGTTGAATGCGATCTCGTTGCCGCCGTTGTACAGGATCGAGTTGACTATCTCCACTGCAGCAGCCCCATCTAGGTCGAATAGATACCCGCCTATCGACCTTCCTATAGGTGCAGTATTATCCGCCACGGTGCAGCCTTGGACTGTCAGCTTGCCCATGATGTCGTAGATCGCCGAGCCGCCAATGGCATCGGCCAGGTAACAGGTATTACCGACGATTAGGCAGTTGATCAGCTCCAATCGCCCGGACTGCTGATAGATGCCACCTCCTAGGATCATGCCGCGATTGCCCGTGATCCTGCAGTTGCCCAGCCTGATCTGTCCAGCCAGACAGGCAAGTCCGCCACCGAAGAACCCGGTGTTATCCGTGACATAACAGCCCTTCAGCCATAGGTTTCCACCGTTTACATAAACGCCGCCGCCATACTGGTCTGGATAGGGCCCATCGGCCTGGCCGCCTCTGATGGTCAGCCCATCAAGTACGGCAGGCGGGAATGGGGCCGTGCAGGTCACCACGTGGTAGCTGTTGTCATCGCGATTGAGTATCCCCCACAGGTCGTCGCCGTTTAGATCGCCGCTCAATATGGTTGGATAGAGCTTTGAGTCCCGGCTGTTTGGGTTTGGCTGGCCGTAGCCCGCATAACCACCGAGGACTGTCACACCTGCAGGTATGTCAAATGCTGCAGACCTGTCATAGGTACTCGGGTGGTATGTACCTTCAGCAACCCTGACCTGGTCTCCGCTCCATGCAGCTGCAAGGCCATCTGGTAGATTCCTGTACGCCTTCGACCAACTGGTCCCATCACCAGATGTGGTTGGGCAGTCCTTATCTACGTAGATCACCCTAGTTGGACCTACCGTAAATGGGATCTCGAGATCGATCAGGGGGCTTGTGGACCTAAACACCCAACGACCTGCCGCTAGCGGCCCGAATTGGCCTTGAAGGCCGCATACTGGGGCGAATATGAGTATGCAGGTGGATGGGGCTGGGCCTGTGATCCTCAGTTCCACGACCTTGTTGATACTGTCTACCACCAGTGTAGGTTTGCCACCCAATGCGACCTCGCCCATGCAGCTATTGGAATATACACCAGTTGGCCCACTGAAGGAGATTACCTGCGATGGGCTTGGGTTGGTAGGATTGATCGTCCAGCCCTCAGGCCCTGCCTGGCCCGGAATCCATGAGATGGTGTTTGCTGCATATCCAACGGTACAGATGGCTAAGGATAAGAGTATCGTCCTGTTCATATGTTACCCCTTCAAAGGCGTGTGCATTTGATCAGCTAAGGGTCTCATCAGAGGAGATTCCACACAGCGGTGGCCTGCCTTTCATTATGCCTTGAGGGCCGCCAAAGGGCAAGCCTTTGAAGGTCCGATCAAAAAAAGATGGCCTCAGCGGAGGCCATCTGGGTAAGCGTACTTGTTTGCAAACACTACTTGAACAGTTCCGCTCCTAGTAGGATATTGATCAGGGCGGCCATGTCAGTGGTATCGACCTTGCCATCGCCATTGACATCCCCTGAACCGCTGATGCCACTGCCGCCTCCCCAGCCGCTCCTTGTAGATATCAACTCGAACGACAGGTCCCAAGGGGTCTGCACAGGATAGGTTACAGGCAGGCCATTGATGAATAGAGAACCTATCGTAGGCGGCCATTGTCCGGCCTGGCCAGCGGTACCGGAGCCTATGGTCTGTATACGCATGGCAGCGCCGCCAAAGGCCTTTTGTCTGGTCAGTATGCCCCATGGATACTGGATGTTGGTCTGGCCTGCATAGATAGCAGAGATACTTACCCAATACCTGGAGCCCGTTATGGTGCTTGGGTAGAACCACTTATCCTGACTGAGGATGAAGGTCATCTCAAAGACACTATTGCCTATGCCAAGGCCGCGTGGGTCCTGTGCATATCCTGCGAATGCCCATGCCCAATCGGTACATGTGGCCTCCCAGACCATGCTTGCGGGAAAGCCAGAGCCCATGGCGTCGGTCCATATAGCTATGTGGAAGGCCGTAGGTACTACTGTAGGTGGTGAGGTTTGGATCCAGTTGGCAAAGCAGCCCCACCACCTTATGCCAACGACAGGCCTGCCGTCCTTGTCTTGCCAGTCATCGGCCAGTATAGGGCCGGTCTGATACAGGGAGCTCTCTGCCCAGCCTTGGAGGGCCTGGCCGACCTGTCTGGCAGGCTGAGACCATTTGGGATAATAGCCATATGTTGGCGGTTGTGGTCCGTAAGTGCCAGGTGTAGGGGTGGTGCCGCCGCCACCGCCACTACTGCCGCTTGTGATCTCTATGCGGTAGTCCTCTACCTCACCATCCTGGGCGAGGCCATCATAGCTCAGCCCCCCGACGGTACTGAACCTGAACCTTGCGAAGGTTACACCCTTTGTGGTGGTAGTAGGTATGTTGAAGGATATGGTACTGTTTCCTCTTGTGATGGGCTGGTCTATGATGACCTGTTCGCCTGGATCGGCCCAGTCTCCATCGCGGTTCAGGTCTAGCCAGGCGCTCAAGACGCCGTTTACGGATGCGGAGACCTGTATGGTGGCGGATTGGCCTGGTACCAGGGCAGAGGTGAATACCACGCCGTCGTCGTAGTCATCGCCGTCAGCGCCAGAGCTGGGCTTGCCGTCTGCATCCCTGCTGAGGTTTTGGCCGAGGTATATCCCAGCCTTTACTGTGTGCCTTGCCCCATTCTTGCTCAGCAAGGTCGGATACGGGGCCGGTGCATCCCCAAAGTCCCAAAGCCTGGTCTCGATCTTGCAATCCGAGCATGTCGTCCCAGCGCCGAGCCAGATATACGGATTGACGCATGTGCCAGCTATATAACACTCGCCCGTCTGCTGATTGCAACATGCGCCCAGCTGGACACCACCCTCATCCTCGCCGCCCTCGTTGCCTCCGGATGTCCCTGTGTATTCATCGAAGAATCCCAAGAGGTTGAGATTCTTGCCCTTTACTATGATGCAGACCCACTGGGGGTTGTAGGGCACGCTCACCAGTTGATGCGGCTCGATGGTACTGCCTTCCCCGAGGATGATCCAGCCATCTGCGTATAGGGATTCCTGTTGTATGAATGTACTGTTTATAGAGCCACCTGTATCCGATGGCAGCGGTGGCGTTGACTTGCCAGTGGAGGTCCAGGCCGGTGTGGTCCAGCCGAAACTGACATCCACACTCATCTGCTTTGTCGCATCGAGTATGCGTATCTGAAGGTATGTATCGAACCTGACGCTTACGGCTGGATCATACGTTCCGTTCGAGAACCACATCACATAGGCATCCGAACCCGAATAATAGTGCCAGCCGTCCCCGTCGCCACTGCCTCCTACCAGGGTGCCATCCCTGGCGATGGATACGGCAAAATCGCTCCTGGCCAAGGCTAGATCTGCTATGCATAAGAAGAAGATCCAAACCAACCCCCACCAGAACCCTGTCCATTTGGCCCTTCTCTGCATACCATCCTTAAACATAGTCATTCCCCTTACATTTCCAGTGCAGACACCGATCTAGAGGTGGTCTGCTACCGCTTTATTCCTCGGCCGTCACTGGTTCGGACTACAGTGAAAACCTCCTCTATGTGAACGACCATCAATAGTCCCCGAAGGTTAGGTTCTTAAGTTGATCAAAATTATAACACCTCACTGAAGAAAGTCCAGTAAAATTAGTTAATCTAGGAGGCTTTGAAGGGTGACAACAGCTAAACTGGGCTAGTAATCCCCAGGCCTATTGGTCGTGGACTCATGTCCTCTTGTAGGCTGACGCAGGGTCAAAGACCTTTTCGGCTATAAGCCTCAGCTTATCGGGCCTACCTGGCTCGACAGCCCTGTAGAAGCATGATTGGTGGCCAGTATGGCACTGGCCCCCAGAGACCTTAACCTTTAGCACCAGGGCATCCTGGTCGCAGTCCACAAGGATCTGCTCTACGTGCTGCACATGGCCACTCTCTTGGCCCTTCCTCCAGAGCTGCCTGCGGCTGCGGCTGTAGTAAACGGCCTGACCTGTCCTGATGGTCTCATCCAGGGCCTGCCGATTCATGTATGCCAGCATGAGGACCTGGCCGGTCTGGCAGTCCTGTGCAATAGCAGGTATGAGGCCATTCTCATCGAACCTTGGCAAGAAGTCCAAGCACTGCTCTAGCTCTGGGTTGACCATCTAGCACCTTTTACATCGGTCTTTTGTCATATCTTGTGTTGCCGGCCTGGCTGATAGCCGTATCATCAACTGGGTTTGATGGACCGACGAACACCCAACTGCGATAGCCTACAGGCCAGCTCCATGACCTGTCAACCGTCAGGTCCTGGGCATCCTTGCAACCGAAGGCCCTGGCTGGTTGGCCTGCGAGTAGGGGTGGCCGTTACCGCGATGGCCTTTATACTGTGGCAACAGGACCTCGGTGCCTTGAGATCTGCGTTGGCTCAGGTAGACCCCATATATCTTGCTGTCAGCACATTGGCCTTCCTGTTTGGCCAGCTATTGCTTGCAACGAGGTGGTGGACCTTGATGCGTGGCCTGAGGCTCGATGTACCGCTATCTGCGGCCATAAAGCTCCACCTCTTGGGCCTATTCTACAACAACATCCTGCCCAGTAGTGTGGGGGGAGATGTCATACGTGCATACTATGTGGCCAGGCATACAGACAACCCGATAGCTGCGGCGACCAGCGTGCTGGTGGATAGGGTGGTGGCTCTCATCAGCATGGGCATCATGCTAGCCTTGATCCTGGTGCTATGGCCAGGCCTTCCAGTACATCTGACAGGCTCTGGGGCCAGGAGGGCCATCTGGAAAGCGGCTCCTTGGGCTTTAATGGCCGCAGGTTGCCTGCTAACAGCAGGTGGGCTTATATGGCTGTTGTGGCCAAGACTGGCCGAGGCGGCCCTTCGCCGCTTGAGGCCGGTTGCGACTACCCTTGCTGGCTGTGCAGGGATGTATTGGCGCAGGCCCTATGTACCATTGGGGGCAATGGGCCTGACGATCGTACTTCAGATGGTCATCATCGTTGCCTTCTGGATGCTGGGCAGGGGTATGGGCATACCGGCTGGGCTGGTTTATTACCTGATAATATTTCCCCTGACTTGGTTATTGTCGGCCATACCCATAACTATCGCAGGTGCTGGGCTCCTAGAGGGTGGGATCGTTGGACTGTTTGTGCATTTGGCCGGGGTCTCGCAGGAGAAGGCCTTGGCCTTGGCCCTATGCCAGAGGTTCGCTTGGATGGTTACTTCACTGCCAGGAGGTGTAATCCACCTCCTGGGTAGGCACAAACCTGCCGCAATTTCGGTTGACTGCGGTCAGAGGACCACCTAATATTCACATAGACCATATCAAAGATGAGACTGGGCAAGGACAAAAATGGGGATCTGTCGAGCCGCCTGTCGACAGCGCGGAAGGATCAATGGTGCCCTCTTTGCATGTTATCTCCAGGTCGAAGGCAGAGGATCTACGCGGTTCCGGTGTTGGGCAGGGTCTGGCAGGCCGCTTTTTCATCGGGGTAATCTTAGAAGGGGACAGGACTTGGACTGCACTATCACAGCCAAACACCTTAGGTTAACGGATGCCCTCAAGGCACATGTGGAGGAGAAGATATCGAAGCTACATAGGTATTACGATGGGGTCGGCCATGTAGAGGTCGTTCTGAATGCCGATAACCCAGGACTAGTCAAGGTAGAGGTCATTGCGAAGGCAAGACGCGGTGACGTCTTTGTGGCCACACATGATGGTCAGGATGTCACTGCGTGTGTGGATGCAGCTATCGAGAAGCTCACCAGACAATTGACCAAGAAGAAGGGCATCTCTAGGGACCACAGGCACCCAGGAGGCAAGGGGGTTGCCTGAACAGATCGATCACGTTTTTGGGGTGAAGGTCCTATGGACCTCGGCAATGAGGCGGATCCATGAAGTTTGCAGACTTTATCTGTTTCGAGGCTAGCATACCTGAGCTTGGCCCGACCGATCGTGACGGGGCCATAGAGGCGTTGGTCAATGCCCTTTGTAAGGCAGGCAAGGTCAAGGCCAACAGTGTCAAGGAGATCGTGAGGTCCTTGATAGCCAGGGAAAAGGAGGCTAGCACTGGGATTGGCAAGGGTGTGGCCATCCCGCACATTAAACATGCCTCTGTCAAGCAGGTAATCGGGGTTGTTGGCCTGAGTCAGACCGGCATAGACTTCCACTCACTAGACAAGCAGCCTGTCTACACCATCATCCTGCTGTTGAGCCCGCCAGACCTTCCGGACCAACACATCCAGGCCATGGAGTGGGTCTTCAGGCACCTGCAGCACGAGAGATTCAGACGGTTCCTCCGGCAGTGCCGCACCGCCGCGCAGATCGAAGACCTCTTCAAGGAGGCAGATACAAGGCCAGCATGGCTATCTGGATAGGCCCCATGCCGGAGAAGGAAAAGGCCCAACCTGCCAGTCAGGTCAGCGAGGTCTCGGTTGAGATCAAGAATCCTAACGGGCTGCACATGCGTCCGGCCATGCAATTCGTGGACCTGGCCAACCGATTTGTAGCGGATGTGAGGGTGAGCAATGGGCAGACCGTCGTGGATGGCAAGAGTATAATGCAGATGAGTATGTTGGCTGCTACCTGTGGTACCAAGCTTACGATCAAGGCCGTAGGTGTTGATGCGGAGCGGGCGGTGCAGGCCTTGAAGGACCTGGTAGAGGTCCGGATGTTCGATTCTGCGGCCTCCGATCAACATTGATCTGATAGGGTTCGACTATTATGGAGATAAGGAAGGGGATCCCTGCATCACCTGGCGTGGGCATTGCCCTGGCATTGATCGTGGACTGTGAGGACTATCCGATCCCCAATCGGCCGATCGATCCAGACCAGAGGCCTGCCGAGATACAGAGGGTCAGGGAGGCATTCGAGCTGGCTGCTGCAGAGCTGGACGGGATGATCAAGGGTGAGCAGCCACAGTCGGCCAAGATCCAAGACATATTCGCCGTGCACCTGCGTTTCTTGCATGACCGCAGCCTGCGCAAGCAGATCACAGACCTTATAAATACGCAATCGGTTACCGCAGAGTATGCCGTATCTACGGTCCTGCGCGATGTGGCTGCACGTTTTGCAAAGAGCAAGGATCCATACATTAGTGAAAGGGAGGCAGATATATTCGATATAGAGAGGCGACTGCTCCGCCACCTGCTTGGTCGCAAGTGTCAGGATATCCGCCAGCTTAATAAAGAGGTGGTAGTGGTCGCCAAGGAGCTGAGCCCCACCCAGACGGCCTCTTTTGACAGGAGGTTTGTCAAGGCTATTGCCTCAGACAAGGGTGGACGGACCAGCCATTCGGCCATAGTGGCCAGGTCCCTGGGTATCCCTGCGGTGGTGGCCCTCGAGGACTTCAGCGAGGTGGTCAGGCCGGGCGATATGGTCATCGTGGATGGTAGTCGAGGTATCGCCATCTCCAATCCGGATCAGGCCACGCTCGAGGAGTATGGGCGTTACCTAAAGGACTATCTGACACACGAGCGCCAGTTGGAGGCGGTCAGGGACAAGCCTGCACTGACAAGGGATGGCACCAAGGTGACAGTGCTTGGGAATATAGAGTTCCCGCAAGAGGCACAGGCAGTGCTGGATAAGGGAGGGGAAGGGATAGGACTGTACAGAACAGAGTTCCTCTACCTGACAAGTGAGGACGAGCCTACCGAGCAGCAGCACTACCAGGCCTACATCCAGGTCATCGAGATATGCAAGGGTAGGCCAGTAGTCATAAGGACCTTCGACCTTGGGGCAGACAAGTATAGCCAGCAGAGGCGAGCAGTGCCTGAGAGGAATCCGTTCCTTGGCCTGAGGTCCATAAGATACTGCCTCCGGTACATGCCCATGTTCAGGACGCAGCTTAGGGCCATCCTGAGGGCCTCCTTGGCAGGCGATGTGAGGATGATGTTCCCTCTGGTGACGAATCTTCAGGAGCTCAGGCAGGCAAAGCTGATCCTGAGGGACGTGATGGAGGACCTGGATGATGAGGGCATACCTTATAACAGGGACATGGCTGTTGGCATCATGATAGAGACCCCTGCTGCAGCACTGACAGCAGCCGTCTTGGCAAGGGAGGCAGATTTCTTCAGCATAGGCACCAATGACCTGATCCAGTATACGTTGGCTGTAGACCGGGCAAACGAGCAGGTTTCTGCACTGTACTCAGCAGCAGAGCCTGCGGTACTTCGGCTTATCAGGACGGTCATCCAAGATGCATACAAGGCCCGCATACCGGTAAGTGTCTGCGGGGAGATGGCCTCTGAACCTGAATACGTGATGCTACTGCTGGGCCTGGGGATAAGGACGTTGTCTGTCAGTGCGCCGATGATCCCGCATGTCAAGCAGATGATCAGGTCTGTGACTATACAGCAGTGCAACGAGGTCGCCAGGCGTGTCATAGCCATGAATACCGAGGCTCAGATAGCTGCATTCCTGCGTAGGCGTGCAAAGGAAATCCTCCCTGAGACGGTCTAGATATGAGCCAGGTACCGGAAAGCCGAGGCCTTCACCCTGAACTGTCGACAATGACAGCGGTCTTCAGCTTCGGTGTCTCTGGACTGGCCAGGTACCTTTCGCACGCTGAGCTGATGAGGGTCTTCCAGAGGGCTGCTGTCAGGGCAGGTTGGCCGTTGCAATTCAGTGAGGGTTTTAACCCTAGGCCAAGGCTTTCATTGCCATTCCCAAAACCGGTCGGCGTTGAGACAGAAGCGGACCTGGCACAGATAAGGCTTTACCGTAGGCCCGATCTGGCCGACCCGGGCTCGCTGGCCGACAGCCTCCAAAGGCAACTGCCAGCAGGGATTGTCATAGAAAAGGCCTGGATCATGCCTGTAAAGGGCTGTTACCAGCCAGTACTTGCACAGTATCAACTCTTCCTCTCGGACCATCGCGAGCTAGAGCGGATCCGTAGCCGCGCCCCCTTTATATTGCAGCAGGGGTGTATCCTTCTTGACAGGCCCATGAGGCCGGGTCAACGTCGCGTGGATGTCAGGCCGTTCCTGGACCGCATCGACCTGAACGAGTGTATATGCGTGCAGTACAGGATCATAGATGGTGCGACCATACGTGTATCCGAGGTGATGCAGTTGCTGGAGGTGGATCTGGAGGACCTGGCCAGACCCATACGGCGCAGGGCCGTGCAATGGGTCTTATCGGCTGGTAGGAAGGTGGACATCGCTCAATGACCAGGGAATTATTGATCAACGCAGCTTGCCAGGAGGAATGTCGGATCGCGGTGGTTGATAATGGGATCCTGGAGGAGCTGTACATAGAGCGGGCAGATCTGCCTAGCCTCGTAGGCAATATCTACAAGGGCAGGGTGGTAAACATCGAGCCTGGTATACAGGCGGCATTTGTGGACATAGGCGAGGGGACCAATGGCTTTCTGCACATAAGTGATCTGCATTCCAGATACTTCCCAGGTGCGAGGCCAGACACATTGGAGGCGGTCGGACACCGCAAGTCGTTGGCCTCTAGACCTCCAATCCAGGACTGCCTTCGCAGGGGCCAGCAGATCGTCGTGCAGGTCACCAAGGATGGGCTGAAGAACAAAGGCCCCACCTTGAGCACCTACCTAGCCTTGCCTGGCAAATATGTGGTCCTGATGCCGTGGATGCGCCACCACGGTATATCTCACAAGATTGAACAGGAAGAGGAGCGCAAGAGGCTTCGTCAGCTCCTTTCGGAGATCACCCTTCCTGAGGATGTAGGTTGCATCATCAGGACTGCAGGTGCGAGCGGATCGAAGAGGGACATACAGAACGACCTAAGATACCTCTTGCGGGTCTGGGATTCCATCTCTGCAAGGCTCAAGTCCGAGCAGGGCCCATGCGAGCTTTATCGGGAGTCCGACCTGGTTACACGGACGCTGAGGGATGTGTTTGATCAGAGGATCCACAAGATCATCTGTGACTGCGAGTCGGTCATCCAGAGGATCAAGGACTTCCTGGAAAAGGCCTACCCCAGGTTGAAGCCCCGCATATGCTACTACCAGGACCAGGTGCCATTGTTCCACAAGTATCAGATAGAGCAACAGATCTCGAAGATCCAGTCCAAGGTCGTGCCATTGCCAAGTGGTGGTTCGATCGTGATCGAGCAGACAGAGGCCCTGGTTGCCATAGACGTCAACAGTGGCAAACACCATGGCCCAAAGACTGCCGCGCAGATGGCACTTGAGACGAATCTGGAGGCCGCCGTCGAGATAGCAAGGCAGTTGAGGCTTCGGGACCTTGGGGGGCTGATCGTCTGTGACTTCATCGACATGCGAGACCAGCGGCACAGGAAGGAGGTCGAGAGGGTATTCAAGCAGGCAGTGAAGTCAGACAGGGCAAAGACGAAGATACTGCCTATCAGCAGGTTCGGTATCGTGGAGATGACCAGGCAGAGGATGAGGAGTTCCATACAGTCACAGGCCTTGGAGGTCTGCCCTCATTGCAATGGCTCCGGGGTTGTCAAGAGCTACGAGGCGGTGGCCGTAGATCTGATAAGGCTGTTGAACCTCGCTGCTTCCAAGAGACAAGTCAGGCAGATCGAGCTGCTGGTCTGCCCCCAGGTAGCCGAGTATCTACAGAACGAAAAGAGGGCCACACTGGCAAACATCGAACAGACTGCCCAAAAGCGGATCATCGTCCGGTCAATACCTCAGTACACCACTACTAAGTACGAGCTGATCTGCACCAACGAGAGGGGTAGTCAAGTAAAACTCTAGCCAGACCCTCACGCCCTTTTCCCTAGCCCGCCGAACCTCCTTTCCCTGGTTGCATACGCAAGCAGGGCCTGTTCCAGTGCATTCTCATCGAAGTCGGGCCACAAGGTGGGTGTGACGTAGAACTCGCTATAGCTTATCTGCCACAGCAGAAAGTCGCTGATGCGAAGTTCGTTTGCCGTCCTTATCAGCAGATCTGGGTCTGGTAGGCCTGCGGTATAGAGGTGCTGGGATATGCATGGTTGATCTATCTGGTCCAACGCAAGCTGACCCTCAAGGGCCTTGCTGACTATCATACGCACTGCATCGACGATCTCTGCCCTGCCTCCGTAGTTCAATGCCAGTGCCAAGATCATACCCTTGTTTGCAGAGGTGGCCTGTATGGTCCTTTCCAGCTCCTGTCTTACTGGGGCTGGAAGCCCGTCCTTTCGACCGAGGTGCACCACCTTGACGTCCTGGCGGACAAGGGCAGGCCGCATCTCTGCTAGGTACTGCTGATATAGCCCCATCAATGCGTTGACCTCAGCTGCGGGTCGCTTCCAATTGTCCAGGCTGAAGCTGTAGAGTGTCAGGACCTCTATCCCTAGGTCGACGCAATGCCTGGCGATCCTCTCTGCGGTCTTTGCACCCTCGGAATGACCTAAGGGCCTGGGCAGGCCCCTGCGTTGCGCCCATCTGCCATTTCCGTCCATGATTATCGCTATGTGCCGGGGCAGCTGGTCAGGTTCAATGCCAAGTCTCCTTGCAGCCTCTGTTCGCTTTTGCTGAAGGTTCAGGTCTGCCATGGCCTAACGCAGTATGACCTGCTCCCTGCTTGGGCCTACACCTATCATCCTTATGGGCCTGCCCAGGAGCCCCTCTATGTATTCAACATACCTTTGAGCATTATCAGGCAACTGTTCGAAATTGCGGGCTTTCGTTATATCCTCATGCCAGCCTGGCAATGTTTGGTAAAGGGGTTCTGCGGATCTGAGACGGTCTATATTGGATGGGAAGAATTTGACGATCTCTGGACCGATCTTATAGGCCTGGCAGACCTTGATCTGATCAAGGCCGGTCAAGGTATCTAGATGCATCATGGCTACCTGATCTATACCATTGATGGTCACCGAGTACAGTGCAGCAACGGCATCAAACCAACCACACCTCCTAGGTCTGCCTGTAGTGGTACCATACTCGTGGCCCCTTTGTCGGATATACTCACCTATATCGTCTGCAAGTTCCGTCGGGAATGGACCAGCCCCTACCCTGGTGGTGTAGGCCTTGCATACGCCTATATTCAGGTCGACGAGCTTTGCTGGTACCCCGCTACCTGCGGGCATCCCTAGGAGGCTGCAGTTAGAACTAGTGACAAACGGGAAGGTCCCATGGTCCAGATCGAGCAACGACCCCTGGGCCCCCTCGAAAAGAACAGACTTGCCTGCTGCTATGGATCGATGCAAGAACTCGGTTGTATCGGCCAATAGTCCGACCAGCCTTTGCGAGTAGTACCTGCACTTTTGGAGTATTGCATCTGGATCTAGTGGTTCGGCCCCATAGGCTGCTGACAGGACCTTGTTCTTGAACTGGACAATGAAACGGAGCTTGTCACTCAGGTTGTCAAGATCCCTAAGGTCTGACATCCTCAATGCATAGGTACGACCGGCCTTGTCTGCATAGCATGGCCCTATACCCCTTGCAGTGGTACCGATCTTGTGTTGGCCAAGGGCCTCCTCCCTGAGCCTATCCTCGAGTCGGTGGTAGTCCATGACCATATGGGCATTCTCACTGACCAACAGCCTGCCTGTTACGTCGATACCCTTGTTGGCAAGGCCATCTATCTCGGATATAAGGACCTCTGGATCTACAACAACCGCATTGGCTATCACGCAGGTGATGCCATCCCTCAGCGCCCCGCTTGGCAACAGGTGCAGTGCAAACCTGACCTTATCTATCACGACCGTATGGCCTGCATTTGCGCCGCCGCTGTATCGGACGACGATGTCGGAATCCCCTGCCAGTATGTCTACTACCTTGCCCTTGCCCTCATCGCCCCATTGCAGTCCCACTACACAACGATTCATCTGTCAGACCTTTGTCAGATAGCCCGTCTACCTTACCGACTCTACCTGCCATTGTTTGCGGATGCGTTCGGTTGCTGTGACTGGATCTGGCAGGGACTGATCTGGATGCCTCCTGCGCATGGCTGCAGCAACCAATCCGACGAACATGGGATTCGGCCTCATCGGCCTTGATGTCAGACATGGATGGGCCTGGGTGGCCACGAAGTACGGGTGGCCAGGCAACTCGAGTATCTGCATGATGGGTTCACCAGGTGCCTTGCCTGAAAAGACCATCCCATTGTTTTCCAGTACCTCGATGTAACTGGGATGGACCTCATACCTATGCCTGAATCGCATACGGATCGATGGCACCCTGCCGAACAATTGCCAGACGAGGGTGTTTTCCTTTAGTTCTATGTCCTTACCTCCGAGCCTCATGGTCCCGCCGAGTGCCTTGATCTGGCCCTGTTGTGGCAAGAGGTCTATGACAGGGTCCTGGCAGTTGGGATCTATCTCGGTGCTGTTTGCGCCGGCAAGACCGCAGACATTGCGGGCAAACTCCACCACAGCCATCTGAAAACCAAAACAGATCCCCAGGCAAGGTAGCCCCTCTGTACGGGCATACTTGATGGATACGATCTTACCCTCAGCCCCCCTGATGCCAAATCCACCAGGTACGATCAGACCATCTACCCCCATCAGCTTTGAGGCAACGTTCTTCTCGTTGATATTGGATGTCTCGATCCATTCAATCTTTATGTTGCAGCCGAGCCATATACCTGCATGCTCTAAGGCATGGATCAAGGAGGCATAGCTATCCCTGACCGCCGTATACTTGCCACATATGGCGATGGTTGCCGTTTGGCTGGCAGCGCCAATCCGGTCGGTAAAGTCGCACCATCGACCCCAGGCCCTTCGCTCATGGCCAAGGTCGATCCTGTCCTCTATGTGCAGTAGCCTTATGACCTCAAAGTCCAGCCCGCTTTCCCGCAGCATGGCTGGGATCATGTAGATAGAGGCTGAATCTGGTAGACTGACGACCCTCTCCACTGGCACGTTGCTATAGATGCTGATCTTCTGCCTGGCCTTCTCATCTACTGGGTGGCTGGCCCTACAGGCGATGATATCGGGTTGGACGCCAAGCTGCATGAGCTGCCTGATGCCTAGTTGGGCAGCCTTGGACTTCTGCTCGCCCAGACTGGGTGGCTCTATGATGTATGTAAGGGCCACAAAGCAACTACTGCCCGGGCCTTCTTCATACGCCATCTGGCGCATGGCCTCTATGAAATAGGCATTCTCCAGGTCACCGACGGTCCCTCCTATCTCCACAAAGACCACATCTGCCTCAGAGTCCAGCGCCAACTGCCTGAGCCTCAGTTTCACCTCCCCGGTCACATGCGGGATCATCTGCACGTCCCTACCGAGATACTCACCGTGCCGTTCCTTGTTGAGCACGGAGCTGAATATCTGACCGCTGGTGGCGAAGTTTGCCTTGGTGAGGTCTTGATCGAGCATTCGCTCGTAAGTGCCGAGGTCCATGTCGCATTCCATGCCGTCATCCAGCACGAATACCTCGCCATGGCGGAATGGATTTAGGGTGCCTGAATCTATATTGAGGTATCCTTCCAGCTTGATGGGAGCGACCTTCAGGCCTTTATCCTGCAATAGCTTGGCAAGGCACGATGAGAATATCCCCTTGCCAAGCCCGCTCATGACCGTCCCGACCACAAAGCAATACTTGGTCCTACCCTTGCGATAGCCCTGGGGGATAGGGGAAAAGAATTCGCTATCCAGGCTAATCTGCCCGGTCCGCGCAAGATCTTCTCTTGTCGTCATCGGCATGTATCGTCCTTCAGTCTGCAGTTTCAACCAGGTCTAGGCCGTCCTGGCCTGGTACCTCCTTACGAAGGCTTCATATTGTTGCGGCGTGTCGATACCGTCGTAGGCGTGGTCAACCTGGCCAACCAGTATAGTATATCCGCTCTCTATGGCCCGCAACTGCTCGAGTTGCTCGAGCCTTTCCAGGGGGGTTTGGGGCAGGTTGGTAAGCTCGATCAATACCTGCCTGCGGTATGCATAGATACCTATGTGCCGCATGTAATAGGCCAACTGCCCGACACCACCTGCCTGTCGATCATAGGGTATGACGGACCTTGAGAAGTATATAGCCCTCCCGAAGCTGTCAGTGACGACCTTGACGATATTGGGGTCGCAGACCTGTTCGGCAGATTGAAAGACCGTTCCCAGCGTAGCGATATCCCCATCTCCAGACTCTATCAGCAACTCTGCCACCCTATCTATGTGGGCAGGGTCTATCTCTGGTTCGTCGGCCTGCAGGTTTACAACTATATCCACCCTCAGGTCCGCTGCCACCTCTGCCACTCGGTCGGTGCCAGTGGGATGCTCATCGGTCAGCACGCACCTCGCCCCAAAGCTCTTGGCGGCAGATACGATCCTCTGATCATCCGCTGCGATGATCACGTCGTTTGCCAACTTGGACTTGCAGGCCTGTTCGTATGTATGCTGTATAAGGTACTTGCCGGTCTTGTTGGCCAGGACCTTTGCAGGAAACCTGGTGGATTGATATCTGGCCGGTATCACCACTACGACCTTGGGACGATTAGTAGCCATCTAGACCCAATCTTGACCTCCAGGCAGGTGTCGTCAAATTGTCCCCGATATCGACCTGGCAACGTGCCAGGACCGCATCATCCTAAGGCCTCGCTCAATCCCTGTCAATGGATCCGGACTGGGGCATCTGCCCATAGAAAGAGCAATAGCTCCACTGCGACTCCCATACCTTTATGCAGTGCAGCACTCCAGGTCTGAGCCTGCCAGCGAGGGCTTGCCAGGCAAACCTGGCGATCTGCTCCATGGTGGGATTGACTTGTGCGAAGAAAGGGACATCCAGGTTTAGGTTCTTGTGGTCCAGCACCTCCACTACCTGTTCTTTTATCAGCCGTTCGATAGCGACAAGGTCGATCTTGGCATCCGGCTGGATCTTTATGCTCACATCAAGTCTATAGTTGTGGCCATGACCTGAGGGATTAGCGCAGCGACCGAACAGTGCCCTATTCTCAGCATCAGATAGGGCAGGATTCCACAAGGTGTGGGCCGCAGAGAACTCGAATCCCCTTGTATAGTAGACCATATCTGGTTCCTTTTGCCGTATCTGCAACCTCTGCAAGGGGCCAAGACCTATGCCTAGGCCCACCAAGATGCCACCGAGTCTGGCGTCCAAGACTTGCCAGACCGTGCTCAATAGGCGCACCAGTGCCTCCAGGCCGATGGACCTGCCTGCACAGTAGTAATTACATACCAGGTCGCGCAGGACTGGCACTGCGTGGTCGGCCACAAGCCCATCGATATGTCGCAGGTCAACCACGAATCCAGTCCGATCGTCCAACGGCCCTTCTACCACCACCGACAGGTCCGTGCATATGCCAAGCCCTCCTATAGCATCGATGGTCGGCTCAGGGCTGCCAAATGGATCTATGCAGACCCTCACGAACCTGGCCAGCCTGAATGATCCACTATCGCCTGTCATTGTGTAGCAGGCTGAGTATCTCGTTTCTACTCCTGGGGTCCTTGCGGAAGATGCCCCGCAGTGCTGAGGTGACCATCGTAGAGCCTGGCTTCTTGATCCCTCGTATGGTCATGCAGCTGTGTGCAGCCTCTAGGACGACAGCTACGCCCATAGGTCTCAGTTTATCCATGATGAAGTCTGCGATCTGATTGGTCAGGCGTTCTTGGCATTGAAGCCTCTTGGCAAAGCAATCAACGATTCGTGCCAGCTTGCTCACACCCAAGACCTGTTTGATGGGCAGATATGCCACATGGGCCTGGCCAATGAATGGAAGCAGGTGGTGCTCGCAGATGCTGTAAAATGGTATATCGCGGAGCAAGACGATCTCATCATAATCCTCGGCAAAAACGCCCTTTAGGTTTACCTCTGGGTCCTCCCTCATACCTGCCAGCAGCTCGCAATACATCCTCGCAACGCGGGCAGGGGTGCCCTTGAGCCCTTCTCGATTTGGGTCCTCACCTATCGCCAGGAGTATCTCAGTAACGGCCTTCTCTATCCTGGTGGTATCCACTGGCTTTCGATCGTGCGTCATGATCTGCTCCACCTACCTGAGATCTTGGGCCGCCATATCCTCCAGGAGCCTGGTCAACAGCCTTACACCGAACCCGCTAGCACCATAAGGCCCATCCTGCCCCTTGCCTTCGAGCATATCCACACCAGCTATATCGATGTGTGCCCATCGGGCCTGCCCAACGAACTGGCGCAAGAATGCAGCGGCCGTGCATGCCCCGCCCCACTTGCTGCCTGTATTACGCAGGTCCGCAGCCTTCCCCTTGATCTCCTCTTCGTATTCGGGGCCGCAAGGCAATGGCCAAACCGGCTCACCGCCCAATCCCCCTGCCTTCTGGATCTTGGATATCAGGGCCTGATCGTTACCCATTACCCCTGCCATGTATTTACCGAGGGCGACCATGCATGCGCCAGTGAGTGTGGCGATATCCACCAAGGTATCGCAACCCTTCTTTACCGCATACCAAAGGGCATCGGATAGGATCAGCCTGCCTTCCGCATCGGTGCTCACTATCTCGACAGTCTTGCCGCTGAAGGTGGTGATGATGTCACCTGGCCTGTAGCTAGTGCCACTGGGCATATTCTCGACTGCAGGGACAAGACCCAGGATGTCCAGGTCCAGGCCGAGCTCATCTACGGCCTTCATCGTGGCAAGGACTACAGCACCGCCTGTCTTGTCCAGCTTCATCTGGTCCATGTCAGCCGAAGGCTTTATGCTGATACCGCCGGAGTCGAATGTCACCGCCTTTCCGACAAGTCCTATCTTCGGTCGCCTCCTAGGGCCCTTGCCGGAACTATACCTGAGCTCTATGAGGCAGGGCCTGTTCTGGGAGCCAGAACCTACGGCCAGGATACCACCCATCTTGTGCCTGGTCAGCCAGAGGTGGTCGTAGACCTTGCAATCGAGGTGCCTCGATCCCTTTGCAAGGCCCACTGCCAGGCTGGCCATGTCGAGTGGTCTCAGCATGTTTGCTGGCCTATTCGCCCATGTCCTGGCCAGGTTGGCCGCCCTGCCGACGATCTGGCCTCTGCGCATGCCATTTGCCAGTTCCTCGAGCATAACTGGTCTGGGCACTACTAGCTCGACAGCCAGTCTGTCAGGCCGGCGCTTAGGCCCTGTGAGGAATTCGCTATACCTGTAGGCCCCGAAGCAGATCCCTTCTGCTATGGTCCTGGCCAGGTCTGAAGGGTCCAATCTGTCAGGTACCAGGTGCAGCCCCACCGAAAGATGTTCGACCTTCAACGATGTTGCCAGGTTGCCTATGGCGACAGCAGCCTTCCTGACCTGGTCGAGACCGACCGATTTTTCATCACCAAGCCCTACTACGGCCAACCTCCTGGGTCCTGAGGCAGGACCCCCATAGAAGACCGCTGTGGCCCCAGGGTCTGCCTCGAAGTCTCCGCTAGTGAGCAGATGGCCTAGGGCGCTGGCAAAGGCCTCATCGAGATTGGCAAGCAATGGCTGTCCTTGGGTCTGGCCCTTGCAGAGCCCTATGGCAAGCAGATCGGTCCTGCAGTTGGTCAGGTCCTTGATCGACCTCGCCCTGAAATCCATTGAGATCGCTTCGTCCATCTTATGCCCGCTTGGCACCTGGCAGATCGGTGGGCTGGTGCCTTGCCCTGTACCTCAGGTATGCCTCTATGAAAGGTCCGATCCGTCCGTCCAGGACTGCCTGCACGTCCCCAGTCTGCAGATCGGTCCTGTGGTCCTTTACCATTTGATAAGGTTGCAGGACATAACTGCGGATCTGATAGCCCCAGGCGATCTGTCCTTTCTCGCCATAGAGCCTGGCCAGCTCTGCGTCGCGTTTCTGTTGTTCGAGCATGTACAACCTTCCCCTGAGTACCCGCATGGCCTGGGCCCTATTCTTGTGCTGACTGCGCTCGTTCTGGCATTGGACCACTATTCCCGTAGGGATATGGGTTATCCGCACTGCAGAACTGACCTTGTTGACGTGCTGGCCGCCTGCCCCGCTGGCCCTGAAGAAGTCTATCCTCAGGTCCTCCTCCCTTATGACTACCTCGATGTCATCCTCGAACTCTGGAATGCAATCTACAGCGGCAAAGCTGGTGTGCCTACGATTCTGCGAGTCGAAAGGGCTTATCCGGACCAGCCTGTGTACCCCAACCTCGCAACTGAGCCGCCCGAATGCATATGGTCCTGTCACCCTGATGGTAACAGACCTGATACCGGCCTCCTCACCAGGCACCAGGTCTATCTGCTCGTACCTGTATGCCTCACTGTCGAGGTACCTGGTGTACATGCGGAGGAGCATGCTTGCCCAGTCGCAACTTTCTGTACCGCCTGCGCCAGCATGTATACTCAAGAAGCAGTTCTTGTCATCGTGGGGCCGTGAAAGCAGCCTCTGGAGTTCTATCTTGCTACAGGCCGCCTCCAATCTGGCCAGCTCCTGTGCCATCTGTTGCAACGCACTGGTGTCCTCTGCGGCCAGGCCTATGAGCTCCTTCAGGTCCGATACCTCGGCATGAAGCCTCTCTACAGGCTCGATCAATGCCTTGATCGCACTGAGCCTTGCAACCGTGGCCTGGGCCTGCTCTTGGTCGTCCCAGAAACCCGGCCTTGCCATCCTTGCCTGGAGCTGTTGTAGTTCTGCCTTCCTCGTAGGTAGGTCAAAGCCAGTCCCGGATCTGTTCGACCCGGGCCATCAATGCGTCAACGCCAGATCTGAGTTGGGGAAATTCTATCATCTTCGTATCCAGAAACAGCAGAACTAGTAGGTATTATAACATATTCGGTCTTGGTTGGCAACTGCGAAGGTTGGATCGCTGTAAGTTCTTTGTCTGCAATGTGTTACGATAATCAGGTCACTATAAAAACTGCTTCACGTGAAGACCGTATGAATTGGCTTGTCGGTCTCTCGTGGTGTGGTAGAATCAATCGAGACAAGGTAAAGGATGATCTTGTGAGGATAGGACCATGGCGACCAGGCAGCAACCCATTCGTATGAGGCACCTTGGCAGGGGCCTAGAGGCCATATTGGGATCGGGCAGGGCTGACCCTGTGCAGGCTGTTGAGACATTCCCGACCGCACAGGCCAGCCAGGCCAAGGTGACGGTAGAGGAGATCCCCATAAAGTCCATTACGCCAAACCCATACCAGGCCAGGAGACACTGGGACCAGGACAAGCTTGCCCAGCTTGCCCAGTCGATAAAGTCCAATGGGCTTGTACAGCCGGTCCTGGTCCGCAGGACTGCCACAGGCTATCAGCTTATAGCCGGCGAAAGGCGATTGCGAGCCTTTCAGCTATTGGGGATGTCCACCATACCCGCGATCGTAAGGCAGGCCGACGATACCCAGCAGTTGGAGCTCTCCTTGCTGGAGAACCTCCAGCGGGATGACCTCAACGCCATAGACAGGGCCAAGGCCTACCAGGCCTATATCAGGATCACAGGTTACACACAGGCAGAGGCAGCCAAGAGGTTGGGTGAGGACGATGCCGTAATATGTAATTACATGAGGCTGCTAGACCTGCCGCATGACATACAGCAGATGCTGATAGATGGTTCCTTGAGCATGGGCCATGCCCGGGCGCTGCTTGGCCTTCCGACTGACGAGCTGCGTAGGAAACTTGCCAACAAGGCCGTTGCGAACCAATTGAGTGTCAGGGAGGTTGAGAGGCTTGTCCGGAGGTGGCTCAGTGAGATCCAGCCCAATGCAGTCGCCCAGAACCCTATTGCCCCGCACATCTCTGAGCTCGAGGCAAAGATAGGTACGGTACTCGGGACCAAGGTCAGGATAGATGTAAATCGCAATGGTAGGCAAGGTAGACTCACCATAACGTTCCAGTCCCTGGAGGAGTTTGACAGGATCCTTCAGGTCCTGGGAGTCCAGGTCGATGAAAAGGTCACAAGTGAACCGTTGTCAGAGATATGAAAGGAAATGCCGTGAGCATACGTTCTAGGTCACTGTCCGCTGTTGTTATATGCACATACTTCTGCATCCTGCCGGCCCCGGCCCAGCAGTATGCCTCTATACATGCAGCTGCAGAGGCAGGTGACGTCCAGGCCATTACGACTATGGTGGACCAGGGACAAGATATCAACCTGCGGGACAGTAGGGGCTATACCCCTCTGCTCGCTGCAGCGGCGGGTGGGCATGTAGAGGCCGTAGAATTGGTCCTCAATAAAGGCGGGGACATCAACGCGGTCGACAACGCTGGCAACACCGCCTTGCACATAGCCACTGCCTATGGGCATGCGGGTGTGTGCAGGTTGCTCTTGCAGAAGGGGGCCTCCAGGGATGTCAGGAACTATGCAGGCCTGACCGCGCTTGAGATAGCCAGGAATGCTCAGCGTCCGGAATTGATCTCGCTATTGGAACCTTTAGGCCCGCAGGAGTCGGCCGGCGAGGCTGGGCCGCAGGATCCGAATCAGGTATGGCGGGCAGCAGCCCTGAAGGTCCTTGCCGATCCGAATGGCCTGGCCGCGTCGCTGGCCAAGTACAAGGACATCTACGATGCGGCCACCGCCCTCGCCAACTCGGCACGCCAGGAGCTGATGGCCTGGATGCAGGCCGGTCCCACGCAGGCGACCCGTCTCCAGAGGGCCCTTCAGACCCAGATCGGTGGCGAGTTGGACTTTGTCCGCAGGACGGCGGTGGCCGAGGGTGCCAATAGGACCGCGGCAGACGCTAACCAGTTGATGGCTGTGTGGGAGCAGCGACTTAAGGTCGTGAGTGAGCGGATCAGGGAACAGAGGAGGCAGGAATTAGCGCAGATGCGAGGAAGACCTATGGCCAGGCCGGGTACCGTACAAACACTGCCCCTGCCGGCCCTACTGCCTCCGGTGCCTGCCGGGCCCAACGTCCCCAGAAGCGACTCATATTTCGCCCCAGCGAGGGTCAGGGCGGACGGCGAGAGGCTGGCACAGACCTGGGCATCTCCATCGCTAGACATCAGGCAGCTCGCCGCTGACGTTAACGACCTGTGGATGAGGGACCTTGGTTACCTTCGGACGGTGGCTACAGGGGAGAAGGCCTCGGCGAGGACGATCGCGGCGATAGATGCAATGATTGCACTGAGGGCACAGCGCTACCAGGCGGTCCTTCAGGCAGGTCAGCAGGTTGTTCAACCCGAGCAGCCGACTGGGCAGGGAGGGTGGAGGAGGCAGTATCCATAGGATGGGTAAGATCTGATGCCCTAATACGCGTGGACTGAGCGGTCAGGCCAGCGGTAAGCTGGGCGTAATTGGTGAGGAGCTACGCTAGCAGTGGGCGGTTGCGATGTTAAGATGGGTGGAACTGGGCTGCTGTGAGGATGGGTTGTGGTGTGCGAGGATGTATAGGGGAAATGGGTGGAGGCATCAGAACCTGAAGGCAGCCTTGAGGGTGGTGCCGAGGTCGAAGACGTTGTCGAAGTCGTGAATGCTATCGCCTGGCTGGGCGGTCATGAGTTCGTGCCGGATGAGGGCGTACACGATGTGGCCGAAGTCGTTGGTAGACTGGATGCCCCAGGTCTGTAGGACTAAGGGGGCGAGCATTCCCCAGCGTTCGATTGCCATGGCGACAAGGCCGTGGCAGAGCGCCTGGCCGCTGACGTGGCCGGTTTGGTGGAGGCGTTTGAGTGTGTAGGCCAGACCGTCATACACGAATCGGTATGCGGCGGGGCTGTACCGGCCGTCGAGCTTGCCTACTTGCTCTGGGGTCTTGATCATACGGAGGCAGGTGCAAGGTCTAGCTGATCCGGTATCCTGGCTGGGCGCCTTCGTCGGCGGTCAGGAGATATACGTGTCCATCGCCTGGACCGGCTGCTAAGACCATCCCTTCGGAGAGGCCGAACCGCATCTTGCGTGGCTTGAGGTTGGCCAGGTATACGACCATGCGGCCGGTCAATTGTTCTGGCTGGTAGGCCTTTGCTATCCCTGCCAGCACAGTCCGCTGGGGGCCTCCCAAATCCAGGGTGAGGCGCAGGAGCTTGTCGGCGCCATCGACCTTCTCTGCCTTGACCACCCTTGCCATGCGTATGTCGAGCCTGTCGAAGTCCTCAATGGTACATTCGGGCTTGAGTGCGATTGGTTGCGGCTGGGTTGGGGTTGTTGCCGAGCCACCATCGAGCTTGCTATCCTCTATCATTGCTTGCACCTTCCTACAATCTATACGGTCAAATAGCCTTTCGAATGGACCGATGGTTCGATCCTCAAGTGGCCTATCCAGGTCTGAAAGGCTCAGGCAGTCCATACGCAGGATCCTCTCGATCCTGGTGGCGAAGCCTGGTATTATAGGCTTTAGGTAGATGGCAAGTACCTTGACTGCATTGACCGTGGCAGTGAGGACCTGCCTTGTACCTTCAGGATCCTTCTTGATCATCTCCCAGGGCTTGCGGCATTCCACAAAACGGTCTGCCTGGTCAGCCAGGTCCAGGATAGTCCTGACTACCGATGAGAACCTCAGGCCTTCATAATCTGCCACGATCCTCTCCCTTGCAGCCAACAAGGCATTCAACAGTCTGCAGCCTTGTGGATCGAGCCTGCCGAGTTTGCCTCCAAGTGCGGTGTTGAGCATGCAGATGGACCTTGATGCCAGGTTTGCGAACTTCCCTACCAGGTCCGCATTGACCTTGTTGACAAAGTCCTCTGTAGAAAGATCTATGTCGTCTGGGCTGTCGGTGAGCTTGCTGGCATAGTAATACCGCAGGAACTCTGGGTTCAGGTGGCCTGCAAAGGTCGCGGCCTTGATGAATGTCCCGCGGGACTTACTCATCTTCTCACCATTGACCGTGAGGAACCCGTGTACAAAGAGGCGGTCCGGTGCCTTGAAACCGGCACCTATCAACATGGCAGGCCAGAACAGGGCATGGAAATACATGATGTCCTTGCCTATGAAGTGGTGGATCTGCCAGTCTGTGGCAAGGGAAGGCGACGATGGGCCAGGCCAGATCTGTGAGAAGTCCTCGCCAATACGGTCAAAATAGTTCTTGGCCGAGGCCATATAGCCGATGGGGGCATCCAGCCATACGTAGAAATACTTATCCTTCTCCCCTGGGATCAGAAACCCAAAGTACGGTCCATCCCTGGATATATCCCAATCCTTTAGTCCGGCGGAGAACCATTCCTCCAACTTGTTCGCCACGGATCCTTGTGTGTACCCTGAACAGATAAGGGCCTTCAATCGATCCTGGTAGTCGGCAAGTCGGAAGAAGTAGTGTTCACTAGTCTTGCGGACCGGTCTTGCCTTGCAGGTCGCGCAATACGCGTCCAAGAGGTCTGTTGGTCTGTAGGTGGCCCCGCAGACCTCGCAGGAGTCCCCATATTGGTCAGGTGCCTTGCACCTCGGACAGGTCCCGCGTATATAGCGGTCAGGAAGTGACATACCGCAGCATTCGCAGTATGCCTGTTCAACCTGCCTTTTTACGATCGACCCGGCGGCCTTGAGTCGCTCGAAGATCAGCTCACTGAAGTAGCGATTCTCTGGGCTGTGGGTGGTATAGTAGTTGTCGAAGGCTATGTCGAACCTGCTGAAGTCCTCTACGTGTTCCTTGTGGACCCGCGATATCCATGCCTCCGGCTCCATCCCGGCAGCGCGTGCACTGAGCATGACGGCCGTGCCGTGGGTATCATCTGCACAGAAGTAAAGGCACCTGCGTCCTAACAGCCGCTGAAAGCGGACATAGATATCGGTCTGAATGTACTCGACTAGGTGGCCTATATGTATCGGGCCATTCGCATACGGTAATGCTGAGGTTACTAGTATCTTGTCAGCCATGGGATCATCCATCATTGCTGGTCATCGTCTTGTTGATCTGGGCCTGCGGCTGCTGGCTGACCCTGATCCAAGATCCGTACCTGGTCTACGGGGAATACCTCGCGTTGTCCATTCTCTAGCTCTACCATCACAAGTTGGGTAAGGATCTGGCCATCTACCACCCTGCCTCGGCCCTTGTCGGTCGTGACGATGCTATTCTTCCTTGGCAGTCGGGCCTTCAGCTCCGTGTAGGTGGCATCCTCGTATCGCAGGCAACAGCGGAGCCTGCCACAATAGCCGCTGATCTTGGATGGATCGAGTGTGGCCTTCTGCATCTTGGCCATCCGCATGTTGACAGGCTTGAGGTATCTGAGGAACCGCTTACAGCAGCACTCCTGGCCGCAAGTCTCTACATCACCGAGGAGCCTGGCCTGGTCCCTGGCGCCTATCTGCCGCATCTCAATCCTGGTCTGGAATTCCTGCGAGAGTCTGCGTACAAGCTCGCGAAAGTCCACCCTGCCATCGGCGCTGAAGTGGACGATGATCCTTTCGCCGCCGAGGATGTGCTCGGCGTCTACGATCGTCATCTTCAGACCCATTTGGTCTGCCAACCGCTGACAGGTCTGGGCCTCCTCCATGGCCATCTGGCTGAGCTTGGCGTGCTCGCTGAGGTCCGTAGACGTGGCATAGCGGACAAAGCGGCCGATGCAGTCATAGCTGCATTCCATGCCAGAGGCCTTGTAGTAGTCGGCCATCTGATCCGGATCGAATCTAAACCGGCCTGCCTTGTATCCTGCCAGTTGGCCTATCAATAGGCCAAGCTCGAGGCCACGGTCCGTCTTGACCACCACCGGTGTCGGTAACCTGGGTATCTGTGCCTCATTGTGTTCGAATAACCCGAGGAACCTGAGGTGGCCGTAACGGACCAGAATGTACTTCTTGTTGGCCTTGATCCAAGGCCTTTTGGGTTCTGCAGTCTCTTGGACCGACATTAGGTATCCAACCTCCAAACCATCGATTCTAATCTATAGGCCGGTCCCTAACAAGAACCGCTCCCAGACCAGCCTTTCATTTGCAGCGGCCTCAAATGCGGCTGATGCGGCATAGGCCTGTTCTATGGCCCTAATCTTATGGTCTTTGGTCATGTGAACTGCCAATGCCCTTAGGAGGTCTATACGATCTAGATTGGCCAGGTTCTCATCGCTAACTAGGCCCATCTTGAGAAGGTCCTCGAGTATCAATAGGGCCATACCGAGCAGGATCCCGTGGGACCTGCGCCTAAGATCCGCTGGGCTCGTCTCTGGGAGCAGCTGGACCAAGACCTTGCATAATGCCTCGCAACGGCCTATAACATGGTCGATAAGCCCCATAATCTGGCAGACGGATCTAGCTGAAAGGCAGGCAAGTATGGCGTTTCTCGATTCGAGTAGGTCCAGACCGGACCTAGCGATCGCACCAAGGAGCCTTGCGGTGCCTAGGCTTCCCCTGCTGAGAAACGCAAGATATCTTGCGGTCGGTCCTTCCAGTTGCATCTGGGCCAGTTGAGCCTGTAGGACCTGGCGATCCAGAGGGCCGAATCTCAGGACTACTGACCTGGATCTAATGGTGCTCAGCAGGCGGTCGGGCCTCGAACAGATCAGCACTATGCAGCAGTATCCTGGCGGTTCCTCTAGGACCTTCAGCAGTGCATTCTGGGCCTGTGTGTTGAGCTTGTCGGCCTCAAATACGATGAACACCCTCCTTTGCGATAGGCTTGGTCTGAGGAAGGCCTTGGAGATCAAGAACTCACGTATCACATCTATCCGCAACTCTACTGGGCCGCTGTTGGCCCTTGCAGCGGTGTATTGGTACAGCTCCTTTGAGACCAGCTGCAGGTCTGGATGGGCCTCCCTTGTAAAGGCAAGACATGACCCGCAACGGCCGCACCCGTCGTAGAGCTCGTCCTTTGTCAAGACTGGCTCATTGCACAAGAGGAGCCTGGCCCACGCAGATGCCACTGTTGATCTACCGACACCTACAGGACCTGCGAATATGTAGGCATGGGCCCATCTGTTTGTGGCAAAGGCCTTCTGCAGGGATTGGATGGCCTTCTTTTGGTCTATGACCTGTTGGAATGAGATGGCCCGGTCAGACACGTCAGGTGGTCCCATCGCAAGCGGCCCATTTGCCCAACTCTTCCAAGACCCTCTGATGGACGGCCCTAGTATCCAGGCCCTTTGTATCGATGATCCGGACGGACCCTGGGTAGTATTGCGGCAACCTCAGGAACTCCCTTCTGACCTTGCGATGATAGTCCAGGGGCCTGGAGTCGAACCTGTCCAGGATCGCATCCCTGAAGAGATGACCCTGATCGCGATCCTCATGCTCTGCGATCGACCTTTGAGACCTCTTTCGGCCTGTCCTTTCCAGGCCAATCTCTACCGGTATGTCGAGTATGATCGTCAGGTCGGGCCAGAGGTTGCCAGTGGCCAGCCTTGCCAGTTCGATGATCTGGTCCACGGGAAAGCCATTGCTGCCTTGATACGCACATGTGGCAGATACGTACCGATCACACAGCACGGTCTTGCCTTGTTTGATTGCAGGCCCGATCACCTCCCAGACAAGTTGCGCCCTCGAGGCCATGAACAGCATCACCTCTGTGTTGATGCACATTGGCCCTTGTGCATCGTACTTCAGTAGCCTGCTGATCTGATTACCTATCCTGGTGCCACCTGGGTCGAAGGTGCAGACGACATCCAGGCCTTCAGAGCGCAGGTGCCGGGCCAACAGCTCTAGTTGGGTGCTCTTGCCCGATCCGTCCGGACCATCGAGCACGATAAACCTCCCCTTTAGGGTTGGATTGGAACGAGGCCCTTGCACCTACAATCACCTTGTCAACAGAAGATTGCCTTGACCTACCAACTGCCTGATCTGGTTGCAGAACTCCACATCTGGGTCCACGGAGAATCTCTTGTCTGCAGCAGCGTGGATCTTGCCCCTTTCTGTGCAGATGGTCAGGAAGATCGGGCTGTTGCCTGGGTGCTGCATGCAGATCTGGCGTATCTGAGCGATCTTTTTTTCATCCAGCTCCTTGGCTATCAGGCGGATACGCACCTTTGCGGCGGCCTTCTTGGAGATCTCGTCTACGGCTATGATCTCGCTTGCGAGCAGGTTTGGTCTCTGGCGGCTGTGGTCGACCCTGCCCCGTACGAAGATCACCACGTCCTCAGCGATAAGGGCTTGATACTGGGCCAAGACGCTCGGGAATACCACTACCTCCACCTGGCCTTGGAGGTCTTCTAGGGTCAACACTGCCATCTTCGAACCAGCTGCCCGGCCGTTCTTGGTCAGCTTGTATTGGACCTTGGCCACGATACCGCCTATCACTACCTCCTTGTCCTGTGGCGTATCCGAGAGTGAGGAGGTGTGCACCGTGGAATAGGTGTCTATCAATTGGGCATGATGGGCCAACGGGTTGCTGGTGACATAAAAGCCCAGGACCTCCTTCTCGTATGCAAGCATCTGCGATTCAGACCATGCTGGCACGTCTGGCAGGCGTCTGCGGTCCAGGTCTGGCTCGGTAGGTTGGTTGCCATCAAACAGGTTCATCTGGCCCGCAGACCTATCTGATTGCACGGCTGCCCCTATAGACATCGCCGTGTCCAGACCTGCCAGAAGTTGGGCACGGCTGCCGCCGAGCCTGTCGAAGGCACCTGCCTTTATCAGCGATTCTATTACCTGTCTATTGACTGCATGCAGGTCCACATTCTCGCAGAAATCGAATATGCTATTGAATCTTCCGACCCTCTGCCTTGCCTGTATGATCTGCTCGACAGCCTTCTCGCCAACCCCTTTCACAGCGGCCAACCCGAATCGGATCACACCCTTGCGGTGTGGGCCTTGGTACAAAGGTGTAAACCATACCCCACTCTCGTTGATGTCCGGCGGCAGGACCTCGATACCCATGGCCCTGCATTCATCTATGTATTCAACCACCTTGTCCGTATCGCCGGTCTCGTATGTCAAGAGGGCCGCCATGAATTCGACCGGCCAGTGTGCCTTCATGTAGGCGGTCTGATACGCCACAAAGGCATATCTGGTAGAGTGGCTCTTGTTGAACCCGTAGCCTGCGAACCGCTCTATGATCTCCCAGATCTGCTCTGCCTGCTGAGGCTGGAGTTCCTTCTGCGTGGCTCCTTTGATGAAATGCTGGCGGTATTTGGCAATGACCTCTGCCTGCTTCTTGCTTATGGCCTTTATCAATTTGTATGCATCCCTCAGTGGGATGTCCCCAAGGCGGTTACAGATCCTCATGACCTGCTCTTGGTAGACCATGATCCCGTAGGTCTCGCCTAGGATCTCTGTCATGATCGGGTGAGGGCAGGACCATGAAGCGCCATGTTTCCGCTCGATATAGTCCTCTATCAGGACCATAGGCCCTGGCCTATACAGCGCGTTGGCCGCTATGAGGTCCTCGATACGGTCTGGCCTCATCTTGACCAGCATGGCCTGCATACCACTGGATTCGAACTGGAACACACCCTTTGTCTTGCCAGAGGCGAATAGTTCAAAGGTCTTGGCATCGTTCAGATCTAGGTTGTCGATATCTACATCCTCGCCGTAATTCTGCTTCACCAACTGCCTGGCCAGCTCCAGGACACTGAGGGTCTTCAGGCCTAGAAAGTCCATCTTCAGCAAGCCAACCTTCTCGACCATGGGGCCTTCGAATTGGGTAATCAGGTCGTCACTACCTGGTTGTCTGTAGAGGGGTATCAGATCTATCAGTGGCTCATCTGAGACCACCACCCCTGCAGCGTGTACGGAGGCATGCCTGGCAAGGCCTTCCAGTTTGCGGCCTATATCTATCACCTTGCGGATATGTGGCTTGCTCTGATATGCCTCTGCTAACTCAGGCTCTGTCTGCAAGGCCCTATGCAGGGTCATGTCAAGGCTGGCTGGCACTAGCTTGGCGAGCCTATCTGCCTCAGCCAAAGGAACCCCGAGCACCCTGCATATATCCCTTATCACGGCCCTTGCCTTCATGGTACCGAAGGTGATGATCTGTGCCACATGGCCATACTTGCGGCGGACGTAGTCGATGACCTGCTGCCTGTGGACCTGGCAGATGTCTATGTCTATATCTGGCATCTCGCTGCGTTGCGGATCTATGAACCTCTCGAACAACAGGTCATACTTGATCGGATCTACATCAGAAAGGCCGAGGCAATAGCCCACCACCGTACCTACCCCACTTCCCCTTGCACCGAGCCTGATCTTCTGACTACGGCCATATTCACAGAAGTCCCAGACGATCAGGAAATAACTGGCAAGGCCCTTGGTGTTGATCACATGCAGTTCCCTCTCGATCCTTTCCCTCAACTGATCGGTTATCTGGCCATACCTCTTGGCAGCCCCCTGGTAGACAATCTTTGTCAGGAACTGCTCAGGGGTCGAGCCATCCGGGGTCTTGAATCTAGGGGCATGCCGGGTCTTCAGGTCCAGTTCGACCGAGCATCGTTCGGCTATGTCGATGGTGGCATCGCATGCGGACTGGATGTCCTGGAACAATTCTCGCATCTGTTGAGGGGACTTCAGATACACGCTGGTGGGATATATGAGCCGGTCAGGATCGGTAGCGAGCTTTCCGGTGCCTATTGCACAGAGGCAATTGTGGGCCTCGTAATCCTCGGCGTCCAAGAAGTGGACATCATTGGTCGCAACCACTGGCAGGCCGAGCTTGTTGGCTAGATCCACTGTGGGTCCGACGATATCTACCTGCTGCGGTTGGTGCCGCTGGACCTCTAGGTAGAAGTGGTCTGGCCCGAAGATCCTTGCATAGCCCTCTGCAGCAGCCCTGGCTGTTTCCATATCCCCCTTGGCAAGGGCAGCAGTCACCTCCCCCTTGAGGCACGCAGAACAGCCGATCAGGCCTTGGTGGAACTCTTCAAGGACCTGCTTATCGATCCTCGGCCTGTAGTAGAACCCTTCCAGGTAACCGATGCTTGCCAGTCTCATCAGGTTCTTGTAGCCGGTGTTGTCCTTTGCCAAGAGGATCAGGTGATCGGCCGCCTCTGCTATACCTGCCTTGGATTTGTCGTGCCGGCTCGTCGGCGCGACATAGGCCTCCATACCTATGATGGGCTTGATGGAGGACTCCAAGGCCTTCGTATAGAACTCCACCACTCCAAAGAGGTTGCCGTGGTCGGTCAGTGCTACGCTATCCATGCCAAGTTGCTTGCATCTGGCAAACAGGTCCTCGAACCTGATAGCACCGTCGAGCAACGAATACTGACTATGCAGGTGAAGGTGCACAAACTGTGTCTGTGGCATATGATCCTAACCTATTGAAATAAAAGGACTTCTGGAAGACAACAACATCTGCATGTTAAGGCAGGCCTGATGGCCTGTCAAGCAGCAGGTCATAATCTACCTTGGAGCAGTTGTATGATCTCTGCCTTTGTGGGCATGGCCTCCAGTGCACCGAACTTGGTGCAGGCCAGTGCACCAGCGGCAGAGGCGAACTCGACGGCCTTTCGTATGTCGTCATCTACGGCCAGGTATGCCGCCAATGCACCAGCAAAGGCATCGCCCCTACCGGTCTGGTGTACTAGCTCGACCTCGAAGGCAGGGATGTGCTCGCTACCATTGCGGTCCACCAAGACGCAGCCCCTTCGGCCCAAGGTGACGATCGCATGCCTAATGCCCCTTGCCACCAGGTCCGAGCCCATCAGTTTTGCCTGATGCACATTGGCCTGGCTGCTGGAGGCCGTCTCGGTCAACTGGGCTGCCTCGAAGAAGTTGGCGATCAGTACATCAGCAAGGAAGAACTCCATGGGCATCGCCCTGTCTGGCTCCCCATGGGGCCCCAAAGGCCTTGCCGGGTTGAGGATCACCTTGGTGCCGTGGACCTGGGCAAGGCATATCGCCTCTGTGATGGCCTCCTGGGGTAACTGGCCATGCAGGAGGCATATAGATGCCTGGGCTATGATCTGTTCGGCTGCCTCTATGTCCTGGGCCTGGAGGGCGGTGTTTGCACCTGCATATCTACAGGTGGCGTTCTCGCCGTCTGCATTTACCCAGGTCACAATGACACCGGTGTTGAGGGCAGGGGCGGTGCGAATAAGATCCGTACATACCCCCCATTCTGCCAAAGAGGTCTTGACCAAGGTGCCAAATGGGTCCCCCCCTACCTTGCTTATCAGGTGTACCTTGCAACCACATAGCACTGCCTCGACGGATTGGGCAGGGCCTGGGCCTGCAGGGCAGTAGCTTAGGCCGGTACCTACCACCACCTGGCCTGGGCCAGGAAAGCAGGCGCAGCGAAAGGCCATGTCGATGTATGCAGGGCCGATCACCACCACATTCGGGCCTTTCTTGGCCATCGTCATTGCCGCCAAATCTGCTCGATCAATGGATGCCTACAGGAAAAGGACGCGATAGGCCCGCCTCTTGGATGGCGAGATCTGATCGCGATCCGTCCACACTGCTAGTTCCAGGCTGTGCCTACAGGGGCACTGCTGGTCCAATAGGCCTGCCTGGTCCAGCATCGCCTGCACCAGGGCCTGTCCACGCTGGCTGCTGGTCTGGATATTGGCCTTGATGTATTCCAGTAGCCGCTGGCCATTCTGGCCGGTCCGCCCCTGCCAGCAGTCGTAGTCGCTGACCAGGCCTATCAGACAATAGCAGATCTGGGCCTCCCTTGCCAGCCTTGCCTCTGGCATTGCGGTCATGCCGATCAGATCCCCCGCCCACGATCTGTGCATTAGCGATTCTGCCCTGGTAGAAAACTGGGGGCCCTCCATGCAGACATATGTCCCTCTTGTATGTGTCTTTATTCTTGCCCTCTTGGCGGCCTGGATCGCCAGACCCCTTACCCTCGCGCACACAGGGTCGGCCATCTCGCAATGCACGGCCCCATATCCATCAAAGAACGTGCCTACCCGTCTGTAGGTCTTGTCTATGAATTGGTCTACGATCACCAGTTCCCCCGGCCTTATCCTGGCCCGCAAGGATCCGACAGCCCCTGTCGCGAGGATCGTCCTCACGCCCAGCTTCTTGAGGGCGAATATGTTTGCCGCATAGGGGATGGAGCTAGGATTGAGCCTATGGCCAGGGCCATGCCTATTGAGGAAGGCCACCTGGTAGCGGCCTAGCCTTCCAACCATGATCGGTCCACTAGGGCTGCCAAATGGCGTCATCACCTGATAGGCCCCGGCGCCATCCATCATATCGGCCAGGGCCTGTCCAAGACCGGTACCTCCAATGATCCCTACAAGGCCTGCCATCACCATGAGTAATCTAGCGTGGAGATGGGATGGAGGCAAACGTTTTGTGCCAGCTGGCTGCCAGTAAAGCCTGCATCTGCGTCGCAAATGCACTCTAAGCCGACATAGCGGCTACATGGGGCCCCAAGTGTAGACCTTAGGCGGTTTGATATCGCCGAGCGGCCTCAGGGCCTGCATCCTTATCCAAGCAGTCCTGTTCTTCGCTAGAACGGGTTCTTCCTGCCAGGCGTTGGCGTGGTCATGAACCTCCATTGACTACCGCCATCGCCGCGCCTGCCATAGGAGACGTCAGAGGATTGTGGCCCGAATGTCACTTGGTCGATTAGGACGTAGCCGTGATCGGCCGTGTCAAACAGTGCCACTGCCTCACCAGACTTACTGAGCTTGAAGTCGGTATGTGTAGGACCCTGAGCCAGGTCGTTGTCGGCCCAGAATAGCAGATACCCCTTTGCCTGTATCTTCACCCCAGCCGGTATCCGCCAGCCTTCCATAGGATCGTCTGGGTTGTCAGTGAGTATCATCCCCGACATGTCTACCTCGACATCCTCTGCATTGTATATCTCTATCCAGTCCTCGTATGCCCCAGGTTCATCCGGATCTTGGATGGTCCTTGTGTTGTCAGCCATGACCTCGTTGATGTAGAGCTTTGGCGGTTTGTAGGTCCAGTTGTTTGCCGCACCAGGTGTCGGGCCATCCATTACCCTCCATGTGCCTGTGCCATCTGGGTAACGGCCCCAGGCCTGGTCATTCGCCATCGCAGGATAGGCGATGGTGTCGACGAGCACGCCATTTGAGTCGTACAAGAACAACTGCCCAGGCCCACTTGATGGCCTGAAACTCGCGTGTGTCTGACCCTGCCCGGGTTGACCATCCAGCCATATGACCTGGAATTGACCGTCTTGGATGACTACATCGGGCATCCGCCACTTCTTGGGGCTTGCCTGGTTGTCGGTCAGGTACAGGCCACTCAGGTTGACCTTGCCTGGGCCTAGATTGACGATCTCCAGCCAAGGATCATGTTCGCCCTGCTGATCCACTGCACCTGCGACGTTCACCGCCACGAGCTCATTGAATTGTATGTCGCTAGAAGAGGCATATGCGTCCAGTGCCTTGTCCATGTACGCAGACCTGGCAGCGACAAAGTCGACGAGTCCGTATATGACCCTATTGTTTATGGTCAGGTCCTGTGTGATGTTTCGATCGAATTCGGCATTCGAATAGAGCTTGTTCGCATCGTTATACACATCCTGCCTGATCAGATCCGCAAGCCTGTTGACCCGTTGCCTGATGCTGTCTGGATCGAATCCCTCCCTGAGCATCCTTGCCAGCATCCTCAGGTACATCTGTCTGTATGTCGGGACCGCCCAAAGCCTCTCCATCAAGGGTCGGTACTGTGGCCGTTCAGAAGGCTGCGTGACTGGCAGCCAGAATGGCTCCAAGAGCCTTGGGTCCTGCCCTGAGGCCACATAAGGCCTGGTCCTTGCGAAGGCCTCATCCGTGGCCCAGTGCAGGTGGATGAATCGGCCTGTATCGTCCCTATGGTATAGGTAATAGTTGGTGGCCGTTCCGTTATAGGAATCCAGGTTCACGAACAGGTTGTTTATAGCTACTGCCCACAAGGCATTCTCCACATCCAGGACCTGCCCTATGGTCCCTGGCAGTTCCGCAAGCGGGGTGTTGTTGAGCACATCGATCAGGTGGACTAGATCTGAGTAGTCGTTTGCGGTCTCGTTGGTCACGAGTCTGTAGTAAGGCCAGTACGCACAGGGATCGGATCCGAGCCAGGTCAGGTCCGAACCTGCCTGGCCGCTAGCGCCATCAGTGTCAGGTCCTAAGGCCTCGAACAGGTTGCCATCCTCCTGTTGGCCAAACCTGTTCTGCACAAAGGCCTTGTCTATCTGTTCGACGGCAAGGTAGAGCCCCCAGTATTGGTCGTTTATGTACAACCTGGTGTGCACTGCGCGGGCAGCAGGGATGTAACGGCCGGCGAGGTCCAGGAAGAGCTTTTCCCTCAACATGCTTGGGTCGTTATACATGTTGTTGAGGTTCAGTTTCCTCATGCCGTAGAGATCCAGGGCGTTGTCAAATACATCAAAGTCGACCTTGAAAGGCTTCTTGATCGAAGGGATATAGAAGGAGGCGTCACCCTTGAACCTGATCCCGACAGGTGTCAGTGTAAGCCCATCTACCGTGATAGAACAACGGAAGTATGGGTCTTGTGGGTCTAGTACGTGGCCGTTGTAGAGCTGATCGTACCAGTCTTGGCTGTCGAACCTTATGCGGATCTCATGCACACGGCTGTCGTCGAAGAGCGGGTTGACTGTGCCAAGGCACGTCTGGAATAGCACCAAACCTATCACAATGGACGATCTCAATCCTGTCATCGCGGGTCCTCCTCAATATAGGCAATTTCAAAGCCCGGCCGCCAGCCTGGTTTCCTAGGTATATACCTATAGCAAACCAAAAATGCCCTTTAGAATCAATAGACTACTGTACCTTACCAGTCCATACATATGATGCCTCAGACCGTCAGAAGGTTTTTGACAGGGCGAACCTATTGGCCTTAAAATCGTAACAGACTTGGCAGGCCCGCCCTTAATGGCTGTTTAAGGACCGTTTTGAATGGGAGGTGTATTATGGTCGGCAACAAGAGATTGATCTGGACCTGGATCTTCGTATCGGCAGCCCTTATAACTGCACCTGTCCTTGGTGCAACGGACGCCAGTATCGATACGCTGCGGAGGATGGGGAAGGCCTTTGCAGCGATCGCAGAGAAGGCCTCACCAGCAGTGGTGGCTGTGGAGGCAGACAAGCCTTACGGCGAGGAGGTTATACCCCAGTTACGGGACCTGCCATTCTGGTTTTGGGACCCATTCGACGACACACCATTCCAATGGCCTTTTAGGTCGTCCCCTAGACAGAGGCAGAGGACCCCGAGGCAGCGGGTTCAGGGCTCTGGGTTCATATTCACTGCTGAAGGCCACATACTGACCAATAACCACCTGGTAGGCAAGGCAGAACGTATCAGGGTGACCCTAGCCAGCGGCAAGGAATGCCCGGCAAGGCTTATCGGCACCGATCCTGAATCGGACGTGGCTGTGATAAAGATAGACCCAGAGGGCCTGCCAAAGCCGCTAGAACTGGGTGACTCCAACACCCTGGAGGTAGGTGAGTGGGTGATCGCCATAGGTAATCCGTTTGGCTTTAGCCATTCGGTTACCGCTGGTATCGTCTCTGCCAAGGGCAGGGGCCAGCTTAGTTTTAGTGAGGGCACGCTGGCATTCCAGGACTTTATCCAGACCGATGCGGCCATTAACCCAGGCAACTCCGGTGGTCCACTGCTCAACCTGGATGGCAAGGTGGTGGGTATCAACACTGCCATATTCGGGCCCAATAGCGCATATGCAGGTATAGGTTTTGCGATCCCCATAAACCTCGCAAAGGACGTTTATCAGCAGCTACTGACCACAGGTCACGTGGAGAGGGGCTTCTTGGGAGTCCAGCCTGCAGACGTCACCGATGCTGTAGCCAGGTCCCTAGGCCTTGCTGGCCCTAAAGGTGCGATCGTAGAGGAGGTGGTAAGCAATTCCCCTGCGGATAAGGCAGGGATCAGGCCTTGGGATGTGATCATGGAGGTGGATGGCCGCCAGGTCGAGAATGCCCAAGACCTCAGGAACAAGATAGGTTCATACAAGCCAGGTACTGAGGTCAGACTTACAGTGATCAGAAAGGGCCAGCGAAAGATCGTCACCGTCACGCTGGAGAAGCGAGACCCGGATAAACTGGCCTCGACCGCCGGCTCTGACCAGCAGGCCATAGACGAGCTTGGCATAGAGGTGGTCAATCTCACACCTGAGTCCGCAAGACGGTATGGATTCGAGGGCCAGCAGTCCGAGGGTGTGATCATTACCTCTGTGGATCCCTCATCCGAGGCCGCACGCAAGGGCATAAGGCCTGGGTATGTGGTTTTGGAGGTGGACCAGGAGCCCATCAGCAACACCAGGCAGTTCTATGCAGCGGTAAGGAAGGCAAAGGACAAGGGCGTGATAATGCTCAGGGTCACCGATGGCGATAGTACTGGGCTGGTTACGCTCGACCTGAGTAGATAGACCTATGGCCCAGGTGCTAGTTGCCTGGGCCATATTGTTTTCAGGATCGATGGCCGGTCTATAAGCCGAGTTCTGTGCCCCCTTGCGAGGTGGTAGTCATTTCTCTAGGGTGGCTGTTGCCAGCCACCTCTGCCGGGATTCGGCAAGCGACCTACCCTCTGGCATCACCCGGGCCAGGTGCAGGACCCTCGAACAGAGGATCCAGCCAGACTACTTGGTCTTGCAGGCGGTGGGGTTTACCGTGCCAGCGATGTCACCATCGCCGCGGTGCGCTCTTACCGCACCTTTTCACCATTGCCTGAGCTGGTCCTGGTCAGGACCGGCCATCGGCTGTCTGTTCTCTGTGGTACTTTCCCTAGGGCCTCTGCCCCGGTGGCCGTTAGCCATCACCGTGCCCTATCCTGCTCGGACTTTCCTCCCTGGAGCGATCGCCCAGGGCGACTACCCGACCGGCCATCAACAAGATCATTATATCATATCTGCCTTAGAATGGAGGTGTTCGGATTTGGAGATGCCCTATCTGTGATCTAAACTTTAGGTAGAGCTCAGCAGTAAACGACGACAAAAGATGCCTCGCCGAGGGGTGGAAAGAGACAGCAGGTAAACCGCAGGGAACGCTCTTGGGGTCTATCTTAGGGGTAGGCCTCTGCGTGGGGGGCGCAGAGGCCTTTCTTTCTTTTTTGTCACTCGTGCCTCAAGGCGATGATCGGGTCTACGTTTGCCGCATTCACTGCAGGATAGAGCCCGAAGACTATACCTACCAGCATGCTGATCACCAGCGGCAACAATACCCCTTCGAGTGTCAGTACCGTAGGCATATTGGAGAAGTGCTCGATAAGGAATGGTATCAGTGCACCGACACCAAGCCCGATTATCCCACCAGTAGTGGAAAGTACCACGGTCTCGATCAGAAATTGCAGGATGATCTGGCGTTTCTTTGCACCTATCGCCCTGCGGATGCCTATCTCCCTGGTCCTTTCCGTGACGGATGCGAGCATGATATTCATGATGCCGATGCCGCCGACCAGGAGGCTTATCCCGGCTATGGAGCCTAATACGATATTGAACCTTCTCTTTGTGGCCTCTGCCTCCTTGAGCAACTCCAGTGGGATATTGACGACATAGTCCTGCTTCTTGTGGAACTGGGCCAACATCCTCTTGACCGCTGCAGCCACCTTCTCTACATATTGAGTATCCTCCACCTGGATCAGGATCTGATGTAGCTCGACCATCTCCCTCTCCATGGTGCCAGCAGTCCTGCGGGTGGTGATATCGCCAAAATATCTCCGCATGACCTCTATAGGTATGTATACATCAGCCTCCTGATCGGGCACCTGTATGTTGCCGGCCTGACCACTCTGGCTCCTGACGATCCCGACGACCCTAAACTGGTCGCTACCTATGCGTATGGACTGGCCTATCACCGCCTCCGTTGCGAGCAGCGTCCTTGCACCATGCTCGGTAAGCACCGCTACCGGGGCCTGCTGGTCGATATCTGCCTGCATCAGTACCCTGCCTGCTATCACCTCGCGCGGTACCAATTGGAACCAGACAGGTGTCGTGCCCACCACCCTGACCTCCATCACGCGGTCCTTAAGCCTGCCTAACCTCCTGGTGAGCTTGACCGGTGCAGCCGCCCTTATGTGGTCAAAGCCCTCTGCTAGGCGACGGTAATCATCGTATGTCAGGCCGTAGAGGCTCAACTGCGACCTGGTGACATTGGTTTGTGATTGCTCCTCAGCAGGCTTGACGGCAGACACGATGATGTTGTTGCTGCCTAGCTTGCGAATCCGGTCCAGTGCCTCCTTGCTCGCTCCTTCTCCTACAGAGAGCATGGCCACGACACTGCCCACACCAAACACCACGCCCAGCATGGTCAAGAAGGACCGCAGCTTGTGCAAGAGGAGGTTCTCTATCCCCAGACCTATGTCCCTGGCAATCCTCGCATATCTCATCAGGCCACCTCCACACGGTCGATCCGGCCATCTATCATATGCAGTCTGTGCTGTGCATACGCTGCGATATCAGGCTCGTGAGTAACCATGATGATGGTCTTGCCCTGTTCGTTGAGCCTGGTCAGTAGCTCCATGATCTGCACACCAGTTGCGGAATCCAGGTTCCCTGTGGGTTCATCGGCGAATATGATCTGCGGGTCATTGGCAAGGGCCCTCGCTATGGCCACCCGCTGCATCTGCCCGCCTGAAAGCTCTGTGGGGCGGTGGTTGAGCCTCTCGCCGAGCCCTACCTGTTCGGCAAGCTCCTTTGCCCTTTGGGTACTTCGGATCGGGTCCCAACCCAGGTAGTATAGCGGCAGCTCTATGTTCCTCAGCACGGTCAATTGCGGGATCAGGTTGAAGCTCTGGAATACAAAGCCAAGGTAACGAAGCCGCAGGTCGCTAAGTGCATCGTCGTCGAGCTGGCTGACGTCTTGGCCATTGAGGTAGTAATAGCCAGAGGTCAGCCTGTCCAGACAGCCCAATATGTTCATCATCGTACTCTTGCCTGAGCCGCTAGGACCCATGATGGCCCAAAATGACCCCTTTTTGAAGGATATGTTGATCCCAGCAAGTGCGTGGACCTTCTCGTTGCCCATCTGATAGACCTTGTGGGCATCGACCAGCCTGACGATCTGGTCGGAATCGGGTGCCGATCCAACCAAGGCCATCTATGGATTCCCCCCAGCCTCGCCTTCAGCCTGTCTTGGCCGCCTGCCTTGTCTGGACGGACCTAGGGACCCTGGGCCTCCTTCCTGGAACCGCCTACGCATGTTCTGCCGCTCCTCGGGGCTCATCTGTTGGAACCGCTGCATGAGCTGCTGTCTCTGCTCAGGGGTAAGATTATCCATAAAAGGTCCTGGTGCGTTCTGGTCCCCGATCGGCCTCCGCATCCGGCCTGGGTATTGTTCCGGTGCAGTAAGTGCCCCTATCTCGCCAGGGCCGGTGGTGCCATTGTTCCTCAGCTCCAATTGCTGCCGGATCCTCTGGGATACACTACCAGAAGACTGGTTGACATCACCAGGCACCTCTTGGTGCCAGCCGAGTTCTGCCTGGGCCGATTGCAGTGGAGGCGTCAGGACCACCAGCTCACCTTCGGAAAGGCCTTTCAGGATGCTGACCATACTGCCATTGTCCAGGCCGATCTCGACCTGCCTTGGTTTCTGTGTGCCGTCCTTGTCCAACACGTATACAGTGGGCTTGCCATCCACACGTACGACCGCCTGGACAGGCACATAGACCGTATCATCATATTGGGTCACGATGATCTCCACCTTACAGCTCAAACCTGTGCGAAGCTCAGGGTCCTCACCCTCGACAGAGACATCTGTATTGTAGACCTTTAGGTCAGGATTCATCCACATGCTCTGTGGATCCGGCAGTGGTGCTATCCTAGAGACCGTGCCAAAGAAGACCTTCCCAAGCAGTGCATCGACGGTGATCCTGGCTGGCAGGCCCACACGCACCTTTTGGAGATTGGCCTCGTGTATGGCCACCTCAGCCTTGTAAAGATTTGCGGTGGGAAGGTATATAAGCTCCTGTCTCTCGAAGACCTCCACGCCCTCTTGCAAGGGTTGGCGGTTGTCCATCATCCTGCGGCCACCTGTCTGAGCGCTGGTGGCATACACCACCATCCCGTCCACAGGTGCGTATATCTTGGTCTTTGCCAGTTGGTCTAGGATCTTTGCGAGCTTGTCCTTTTCCCTGTTGTATTCCTGTTCCTTTGCCTTGAGGTTGGCCTCTGCCTGGACTACGTCTGCGCGGGCCTTCCTCTGGACCCTTTCCAGGGCCATCTTGGCCTGAAAGACATTGCTGGTCAGCTGGGCGATCTGTCGCTTGTAGGTATAGTCCTGCAGGAGCCTTAGGTTATTCTGGGCCACCTCAAGCCTGACCTTTGCCCTGCTGGCGGCAAGCCGGTCTGCCTGGAGCTCGGTCTCGGAGATGTATTTCTCGGCAAAGAGCCGCTCGGACCAATCCAAGGTGTTCTTCGCCCGCTCCAGGTCTTCCTGTGCCAGCTCGATCTCCCCCTGTGCGCTTGCAACGGCGATGGGGTATTCGCCATCTTGGTATTTCTGGAGGTCTTGCTGGGCGAATTCCAGGTTCAGCATCGCCTCGTTGACGTCGCTGAGTGCCTGGTTCTTGATCACCTCCAGGTTCTCTTTTGCGTTTATGTAAGCAGCCTCTGCATTCTGCACCCTGATCTCCTGGTCTATCCTCTGGTCCTCCATCGTACTGGAGTCGAGCTCAACTAGCAGATCCCCCTTCTTCACAGGTGTCCCTTCTGGGATGATCCATACGATCGATGTCCTGCCCTCTACCTGGTTGTATATGACCTCCTGCTGGCGGGCCTTTATGGTACCTGTCTCGAGCACGCTTATGGTCAGTGGTCCCCTCTTTGCTGCAAATGTTGGGACCTTCATGGCCATTGCCTGCTCTGCCTTTACAGCCCTGTACCAGAATCCGATCGAGCCAATGGCCACGATCGCCACTGCAACCCCTATCAAACGGTATCTCTTACGGACGGCCTTCTTGGTGATGGTGTCATTAGGTGCCTTCATCTGTGTGCTCCCCTGGCTTGTACTCCTTCCATAGCCCGCTTGGATCTACCTCAAGTAGGTCCAGGTCCCGCTGTAATTCGAGTTCTGCTATGCGGTAACTGACCACCGCTGCGGTCAAGGCGTTCTGCGCGCGGAGCAAGGCATCCTGGGCCTCCAGTAGGTCCCTGATCTGTATGCGACCGGCCTCAAGGAATAGCGTGCTGCTGCGAACCCGCTTTTCTGCAACTACTACTGCCTGTGCCTGGATCTTGAGGCTTTCCCTGGACTCCAACAGATTCCGCAGGCCATTGCGGACCGCAAGCTTTATCTGGTCCTCGACGGTCTGTACGCGTCTTACTGCCTGTTCTAGGCTTATGAGGCTATTGCGGTAGTCATTCCGTTGCCTGGTCCTTTCCAATGGCAGGTCCAGCGACAAAAAGGCAGAGTAATTGCCACCTTCGTACCCTATAGCTCCATCGTCGTCGTTGTCCGACCATCGTGCAGAACCTCCTAGGTTCAGACCTGCACGCAGGGCATCTGCCCTCACTACTACCTGTCTCTGGGCGTCGTAGACCTGACCTATCGCAACCCTCAGGTCCAGGCGATTCTGAAGGGCGAGCCTTATGGCGACATTCTCGTCCAACTCCATAGGACCTGCCCCCTGCTTGCTCGGTGGTACCAGTTCCACAGGTGCATCCGCAGCTGGCGCTGTCTCGGTCACCTCCCGCCGGACCGCGGCCCTCAATTCCTCCAGGTATTGCTTGCTGCTTGCCTGGAGCCGCTCGAGATCCGATCGGTCCAGCTCTATCAGTGCATCCGTGGGCAGGCCTAAGGTATTCTTGAAGCTGTCTAGTGCCCGCTTGTACTGCTCTTGCGCAGAGATCCATTGGTTCCTGGCATCAAGTTCCCTCTGAACTGCCTGGTCTACCTCGATCTCGGCGATCCTACCAGCATCTGCCCTCCTCCTGGACCACCGTGCCGAGGCTATCGCGCTGCGGTAGTTGTCCTCGGCGTTCCTGACCCGGTCCAACTGCTGGAGGACACTGAAGTACTCCCTTGCTACACTGACGGCAAAGGTCTTCTTGTATCGCTCTAGATTCCATAGCTCGTAGATCACGTTCCTCTCCGCCTGGGTGAGGGGCTCTGTCACTATGTGCCTACCTGCACCCCTCAACAGTGGGATCGTGATGGATGCATCCCCCTGCAGCCCTAGCCTTGAACCTGCCCCTCCGGTCAGGAGATTCATGAGGTCTATGGCCAAGGCCGCGCTTATATCCAGGCCGTTCTTCAGTTGCCTAGTAAGGCCGGCAGAACCACTGCTGTCGAGGGTAGTGCGTGTGGGCTCATAAGTGTCATTGGCGGTCAAGCGGGTATCTGCCTGGGAGCTGAGGATGGTCCTAAAATTGTTCTTTGCTAGGTCCAGCTCCAGTGCAGCCCGGAATACCTGTTCCTTGCGAGATTGGTACTCAGGGCTATTTGCAGCCGCGATTCTCAGTGCATCTATGAGGGAGATACGCAGTGGTTTATTGGGCTCTACGGGTATGTTTGCATCCGGTGACGGGATATCAGGGGGATAACCTTTCTCTGGCCAGTGTGGGATGGGGTCCAGTGCGTCTGTCCCAAGCGAGGCCTTGCTGGATACTGGTAGTTTTTGTTGCTCCAGGAGCCTGCGCCTTAGGATCTCGCTGGGCCTTATAACCTCCAGTGGTTCTGTCCTGCCGATGGCCTGGGCCTGCTTTTGTTGGATGATGGTGGCAGCAGTCTTGTCTGCCGATAGCCTATATGCCTGTGCTGACTTGCAGCCTGGGCCTGTGGCGATGAGAAGGCAGGCGACAGAAGACAGAAAAGACAAGATGACTGTACTGGTCGATCTATCCATCAAGTAACCTGTCACATAAGACCCAAGTGAGTCAAAAACACCCTTATACTACGATAGAGGCATAGATCCTGTTGGATCATACAGGTCAATAGGTCTATTTGGGCCATCATTCTAGGCCCAGGACATCCGGCATGGAATACAGCCCAGGTCTCTTGGATACCACCCACCGTGCCGCCCTCAGTGCCCCAAGCACGAAGGTGTCTCTATTATGGGCCGTATGGGTGATGGTTATCGTCTCGCCGATGCCCCCGAAGATCACGGTGTGGATCCCAGTTATGTCGCCAGCCCTGACCGAATGAATGCCAATGGCGCCTGGGGTACGTGGGACTTCCTTTCCGTGCCTGCCAAAGACCAGCCCCTCCGGGAATGCCACGTCCATGGCCTGGCAGATCTGCTGGGCCAAGGTCATGGCCGAGCCACTAGGTGCGTCCTTCTTGAACCTATGATGTGCCTCAACGATCTCTATGTCATAGTCAGGCCCCAAGGCCCTTGCCAATCTTCCTACCAGCCTGAACAGCAGGTTCATACCAACAGACATGTTGGAGGCCCACACCACTGGCACCAGGGCCGCAAGCCCTTCCAGCGATGCCCTCTGGTCCGGATCAAGACCTGTTGTACCAATGACCAGTGCCGCCCTACTGTTACCGCAAAGCCTGACGGTACCTGCGACTGCCTTGGGCGATGAGAAGTCGATGACCACATCGGCCTCCAATCGTTCAGGCAACGGCTGGATACGCAGACCAAGGGGTCCAGTGCCTGCCACGACACCTGCATCCTGCCCAATCTGTACATGGCCTGGGGCCTCTATTGCCCCCACCAGCTCCATATCCTCTGCCTCATTGGCAAGGGCGATCAGCCTGCGGCCCATCCTGCCTGCTGCCCCTACGATTGCGATCCTAAGTCCCATAGCATTCACCTGGTCAATATCAACGCCACAGAGTATACAGCCACGGGGCCTTGTGCACAACCCAATACCCTTTCTAGCCCTCCACGGCCTGAGACTGGGAACATGGGAGCTTGGCTTGGTTTCTGGGATTTTGCCTAGATTCTCATTGACAGGCAGGAAAGATGCACTACAATTAGTGACGTTCTAGGACCTTGTGGAGGAGGTGTGTGTGGACCTTTGTAGGTCTGAGAAGAAGCATTTTCGGTGGATACTCATGCCGCGGATTGACCAGCCAACTTGTGTATGCCTTTGAAAGGGGATGGATATGTGCACTAGAACAATCGTGACTATGTTGTTGGCAATAACGGCCCTGCTGCCACTGGCAGCCGACGCCAAGATCGTCTATGTGGATGGTCGGGCCACAGGTCTCAACAATGGGACCAGTTGGAACAATGCATTCAGGAACCTGCAGGACGCCATAGCCCAGGCCGTGGCTGGGGATGAGATCTGGGTCGCACAGGGTACATACAGGCCGGATCGCGGTGCAGGTCAGGTCTTGGGCGACCGAAAGGCCTCCTTCAGGTTGAAGAGCGCAGTCAAGCTCTATGGTGGCTATGCAGGCTTTGGCCAGCCCAAACCCAATGCAAGGGACGTACAGGGCTTTCCCACAATACTCAGCGGTGACCTTAATGGCAATGACGCCCCTATCCCCTCCGATCTGAGCACGCCGATCAGGCAGCTGGTCGCTGATCCATCTAGGCAGGACAATGCCTATGTGGTGGTCACTGCAGAGGACACGGACCAGGGTACGTTGCTGGATGGTTTTGTCATCAAGGGTGGATTGGCCAATGCCAACCAATGGCCGTTGTTCTATGCAGGCCAGGGTGCAGGTATGTTCGTATTGAGGGGATCTGTCACTATACGCTCCTGCACATTCACAGACAACCTGGCCACTGCTGGCGGTGCAGGGCTGGTGTGTCGGCAGGCCAGCCCTGTGATCGAGGACTGCACCTTCATCAAGAACTACAGCCTCAACTATGGTGGTGCGATATCTGCCTGGACATCGGGCCTGACCGTAAGGAGGTCGATCTTCCAGGCCAATCGTTCTGACGACAACTATCAGGAAGGGACGATCCAGCACTGGTCTGGTTTCGGTGGTGCCATATTTGCGTTCGACAACCGTATGAGCCTTACAGGTTGCAGGTTCGAGGCAAACGGGGGTTGCCACACAGGTGGGGCCATCACCAACGACCACAACAGCAACGCAGAGCTGGTCGACTGTACCTTCATTGCCAACATGGCCAGGGGCAGCGGTGGTGCGGTGGAGAATACCAATGGCTCGACAATGACGCTGACCAGTTGTGTATTCCTGCAGAACTCTGCCTCTGATAGGGCCGGTGCCTTGTGGAACAACGGTCAATCCATCTTAAGTATCGCCAGGTCCCGCTTCCATGGCAACGGCGGTACACTGATTGGCGGTGCGATCCACGGCAGCGGACAAGGTCAGGTCACTATCATCAACTCGGTCTTCACTGGCAACATTGCACAGAACCTTGGTGGTGCCGTTAGCCTGGATGCCTCGGAGTTGACGACCATCAACTGCTCGTTCTTTGGAAACAAGGCCCAGGAGGGTGCTGCCATAGGCTGTGACTCGGACAATCCGCCAGCATCCGAAAGTAAGTACCATATATTCAACTGTATACTTTGGGACATGCATGAGGAGGTGGCCAGCAAGGATGGTTCTAGCGGGGTCCTGATCTACACCGATATCTTTGACCCAACCGGTGGTTGGCTTGTCTGGGCAAATGAACACAACAAGAACGTAGATCCGCGTTTTGTTGATCCTGATGGTGCCGATGACATCGTAGGTACAGAGGATGACAATCTGAGACTGATGCCAGGTTCGCCATGCATAGATGCTGGTGCAAATGCCAGGGTGCCTGAGGGTGTGACAATGGACCTGGACGGAAAGGCCAGGTTCGTGGATGACCCAGATACGATAGATACCGGTACTGGCCTGCCGCCTGTAGTGGATATGGGGGCATACGAGTACGTAAAGAAGGTACCTGGTCCAGGCAAGCCTATCGCAAATGCAGGGCCTGATCAGACCGTATTTGCCTGGTTGGACGAGCTGGCACGCCTGACGCTGGATGGGTCTGCCTCAAGCGATCCAGATGGGGACGAGCTGACATATAGTTGGACATGGCGGGTCGGTACCAACAACTACCAGGCCACAGGGGTCAGGCCCGAGATCGTTCTGCCTGTCGGGACATTCAATATCACCTTGGTGGTCAATGACGGCAGGCAAAACTCCAGTCCAGATACAGTGGTCATAACGGTACTTGGGCCGTTTACTGCAAAGACATCGGTCCAACCTGAGACCATACAGCGTAATGATCCGCGCCAGGAGTATGTGACTGTATTGATGCTGCTATCTCAGGTGGCAGCCAGTGACATAGACCATGGCCAGCCATTGATCATGACCCCTGGTCAGATCCCGGCATTGGCACAATCTGCCTTTGATTGGCGTGATGGCCAGACCTTCATGACGTTGGTCAATGGGACCTTCCTCAAGGATGCATTGATGCAGGCCATACCTACCAATGGTGCCACCAGTCTGACCATCACAGGAAGACTCACCAGTGGTCGCAGCTTCAGTGGTTCTGCACCAGTGACGATCGTAGGGACGATAACACCTGATATCAGTGCACCGGTGCCGAATCCTATGGAATGGGCCCTTGCAGACCCAGCGATCGAGGACGTGAACGATCCTAGACACTGGCCAGGTGAGCCCAGGGCGGTCTTGCTCGACCCGAGGGCAGACAACGGTACTGGCGAGACAGGTTGGGCCATAGCCATGAGGGCCACTATTGCGACGCACCAGTCGGGTGGGATCCAGTATCAGTTCGATTGCTTTGAGGATGATAGCCTGGATCGGAATTGGTCTGCAGATCCGAATTATGTCACCAGGAAGATGAAGCGGACCGACGTGGTCAAGTATACATTCAGGTGCAGGGCCAGGAATGCCATAGGTGGCACCACCGCATGGTCCAAGTGGGCATGGGTCAGGGAGGTGCCTAACCCGTAAGGTTCGGTAACGTCTCTCTTGGGGCCGGCTTCTTGCCGGCCCCTTTTTTTATGGCCTCCTGGCCTTTTGCCTTAGCAGTGCTACAGCCGTGGCTGCAATGGCCTTGCCTTGGCCGATCTCGCCAAGCCCCTCTGCAGTCTTGGCCTTGACGTTGACCGAACCAAAGTCCATGTCGAGCAGGTCTGCTATGCACCGCCTGATCTGGCCTTTGAATGGCTCCAGCCTTGGTTGCTCCAACTGTATGACCAGATCCACGTTCACCACATGCCAATTCCTTGCCGCGACCTTGTCCCTGACATCCAACAGCAGGCCTTTGCTGTCTGCATCCTTGTATTGCGGATCTGTATCAGGAAAAAAGGTCCCTATATCTCCCATGGCAGCAGCACCAAGGATGGCATCGATCACTGCATGCAGCACCACATCACCATCGCTGTGGCCGACCAGACCCATATGAAACGGTATCTGCACCCCGCCGAGCATCAGCCTGCGATCTGGGACCAGCAGGTGTACATCCGTGCCTATGCCGATCCTGTACTCTGGAACTACCGGCTCTATCACAGCCTACCCTTCGTGCTAGGGATCTGGGTCCCTGTGATCCTGACTGCTTGGCCGATGGCCTGGCCCAATGCCTTGAATATGGCCTCTGCAATATGATGGCTGTTGGAGCCGTAAGGGACGTTGACATGCAGGTTGAACCTACCGCTGTTGGAAAAGGCCCGCAAGAACTGTTCTAGGCATTCCACGTCTAGGTTGCCTATGTGCGTAGAGGTGTACCGGACGTTATGTACGCAATATGGCCTACCTGACAGGTCTACAGATACGTGTGCCAGGGCGTCCTCCATAGGTACTGAACCTGCCCCGAACCTGGCGATGCCTGCCTTATCGCCTAGGGCCTGATCTATGGCCTGACCGAGACAGATCCCGACATCCTCCACGGTATGGTGGGCATCAACATGCAGGTCACCTGTGGCATTGATCACGATATCGATCCTGCTGTGCCTAGCCAGATGGTCTAGCATGTGGTCCAAGAAGCCAACGCCGGTCTCGACCTGGCTGGTACCGCTGCCATCCAGGTCTACTTGGCAGATGACCTTTGTCTCATTCGTCGTTCTTTCTACCTTTGCTCGACGGCCTGCCATAGAAGGTCTCCTAGTGCAAGATTCTAAGGTCCATGCTGGCCTTGGCAAGCAAGGCCTTTTAGGAATTGTCCTGCTGCCCTTAGGCCCTGGCCAAGTACATTGGTCATGTGCCCTATCAAGATCCGTTCGAGCTGGGCCAGAAGTGGTAGCGGTATGGACCTTAGGCACGCAGGATCGGAAATGACACGAGGGACAATGGGATCCAGGATCAACCTATCTGGGAATGCACCCTCACAATCGCGGCAGATGACCCCATTGGCAGAACTGCTGAAAAAGCAGCCTTGCCAGCTTTCTGTGTAAGGCCGTCTGCAGTTGGCACAACAGTCCCAGACCAACTGGATACCTACGTGTCTAAGTAATGCAAGCTCGAAGCCAACGAGCCTCGGTAAGACCTCCCTGGTTTCAACAAGTTGCCTCAGGAAGTCGACCAGCAGTGGATACAAACCAGGATGTGGATCTCGATCCTTTGTAAACCTGTCGACCAGCTCTATGGCGAGCATTGCGGCGTTGTATGCACCGAGGTCCCTTGTGAGTCCCCTTACGATCTCAAACCTGGGCTGGAATTCGGTCAGCGTGGCAAGCTGGGCATGTGGTTTATCCAGGATCACCAGGCTGCCATATGTCAACGGTTCTATAGGGCCTCCGAATGCCGACCTTGGCCTCTTCGAGCCCTTTGCAATGGCGTGGATCTTGCCGTAAATGTCCGTCAGGAAGGTGACGATCTGGCTGGTCTCGGAATAGTCGACCGAGCGGATACAGATGGCCTGGTCCTTTATCAACATTTACATTCGTCGGGGCCCGTGTAGTAGGCCCTGCCAAAGCCAAATCGTTGTAGGATCTTATCTTCCAACTGGTGCATCTGCCTTGCCTTGGCAGCAAGACCATCATCGTGGCCGAACTGGTGCAGTAGGCCATGCACCACATACAACGCCAGCTCGCTGATGGGCTTGATGCCGCGTATCCTTGCCTGACGGGTTGCCATCTGGCCGTTGACCATGATCTGTATAACCCTGATAGGGTCATTGGGATCGGAAAGATCGAGGCTCAGACAGTCTGTACTGGCCCTTCTGCCAGTAAGTTGCCTGTTGAGGGTTCGGATCTGGGCGTCTTGAAGAACGGCCAGATCCACATATATCGCCCTTGCACCAAGATACCTGCATACCCCGCGCACAAGTCTTATAAGCTCGGCCCTGCCTTTTCTAAAGGCCTGATCGGTAAAGCTAATCTCTACCTTTATCACTGTTCTATCTGGATGGTCCTCCTGCCATGTCCTTTGGGTCTATGCGTAGGGGCCGTGTGGTTTTGGCTATATGCATCCACAATGTCCTGTACTAGGCGGTGGCGTACTATATCGCTCTTGTGCAACTCGACGACGCCTATACCCCGTATGCCGCGGAGGATCTTTATGGCCTCCACCAATCCGCTCGGCTGATCTGGGTCCAGGTCGATCTGTGTGACGTCGCCGGTTATGATCATCTTGGAGCCGTGGCCAAGCCTAGTCAGTACCATCAGCATCTGCATTCCGGAGGTATTCTGGGCCTCGTCGCAGATGATGGCAGCCTCGTTGAGGGTCCTTCCTCGCATGAACGCCAGAGGTATGACCTCTATGATGTCAAGGTCGAGGAACTTCCTCATCTGGGCAAAGTCCATCATGTCCTCGAGTGCATCGAATAGGGGCCTCAGATACGGGTTGACCTTGGCCTGTATGTCCCCAGGCAGGAAGCCCAGCCTTTCACCTGCCTCTACTGCCGGCCTTGCCAGCACGATCCTGCGGATCTGCTTGGCCCTTAGCATAGAGACCGCCACTGCCACTGCAAGGTAGGTCTTTCCCGTACCAGCCGGGCCGGTACAGAAGGTTACATCATTGGCGAGCATGGTCTGGATGTACCTCCGCTGACCGTCGGTTGAGGGCCGGACCACCTTGTGCTTGGCAAAAACTGTGATGGCATCAGGCGTGCACGACTGATCCGCTGGGCTAGGCTCTAGGGGTCTGACTATGGCCTCCACATCCGATGCGCGGAGCAGGCCATATTGGCCCAGGTGGTGTTGCATCTTCTCTATGGCTTCTGCGGCAGCTGTCACCGCACGGTCCTCGCCCGTTATCACGATATGGGTCTTGCGGGTAGTGATCCGTACGCCCAGCAGTTGCCTTATGAATCGCAGGTGACTATCAGCAGGTCCAAATAGCTCTACATGTTTATCAGGACTTTCAAGTTGTAGCGTTACCTCCATCCGTTCCTCACGAACAATGGTTATCTATCGGCCCAAACCTGCGGCCACAAAGAACAGATAAGCCCATGGTGCCGGTATCAATGGGGAATCCATCAGGTCCAGGATCCCTCCAAAACCAGGCACCAGATTGGATGCGTCCTTGATCCTTGCGTCACGTTTGAGCACCGATTCTGCAAGGTCTCCTACCTGACCTAATACTGCAAAGCAGACACCAAAACAGATGGCCAGCCATACATTTATTATACCACATAACCGAGCGAATAGTATGGCCACCCCCGTGCCCGCGCAGATCGCCCCTACCAAACCTTCCCAGGTCTTGCCTGGGCTGATGGTAGGCAGGAGCTTGTGCCTACCAATGAGCATACCGAGGGTGTATGCCCCTATATCCGCCCCCTTTATTACCCAAAGGTACATCAGCAGGACCCACAGGCCCCACTGCAGCCTCATCTGTACGATGAATGCGCTGTGCAGTCCAAGGTAGGCCACTGCCAGGATCCCTGCACCTGCTGCCGCCAGCACGCCATCAGGCCCCTTGCGGAGCCCGAGGTATGCCAGCAGGCAGATCAAGGTACCGGCGATGACCAGACATGCATAAAGTCCCCAATAAGGCTGTCCTCTTGCCGGCCAGTACGGGGTGGAACAGGTCAGGATCGAGCCGATCGTGACCAAAGGCATTGCAAGGTCTATGGCCTTGGCCTTGGCCATCGCTGCAAGCTCTCTGTGTGCGGGGATCATCAGGCCACAGACAAGACAAAGGAACAGCAGCCCCTTGACAGGTCTGTCATCAGAGGGATCCGCAGTGATAGAACCGTCCATCCAGCCGTCTATGAGTATGACGGCCACCAGGCCTAGGCCCATCAACACGCCAAATAATAATCTGTTCCTAAGCATCCGGAAGCATCGAGCAGGGCCATGAGGCCCGGCCGATAGTATACGTGGCCGGCCGTGGCAATAAAGGCCTTTGCGCTTGCCAAGTGTGGCCATAGCCTGCTAACATACGCAGTCTTATGACTGGCCAGGTGCCAAGATCGGTGATTTTCTGGAAAGGGCGGTGCATTCTACCGCATATCCTATCCGAGGACCAGAGATGGATGTGATCAAGTGGATACGCAGGAACGACAGAAAGTTGATGGCCATAGTGGTAATTGTGATCCTCTTTGGCTTTATAGGTGGCGGGGAGTTGTTGGAACTGCTGGCCAGGAGTAGCCGCAAGCTGGACATTGGAAGGTTTGACGGCGGCCGGAGGATCACGAACCAGGACCTCATGGACGCAAGGTCGGAACTGGAGCTACTGGCGAATCTCGGGATACCCCGGTTCCTAAGGTCACAGATAAGGACGAGGCCGCCTAACCTCTACGGGGTCCTTATTGCAGAGCTGCTGTTTGGCGAGAGGAGGCCTGACCCAGAGCTGGCCAACTACCTCGGGCAGGTGGCTATGTCGGACCAATATCGGATCACAGATAGGGACCTTACTGCCGTCTACAAGAAGGAGCAGCCTGCAGCACTCTACTGGTTCCTCTTGACCTACGAGGCGCAGAAGGCAGGCATCATGGTCCCGCAGTCAAGGGCAGCAAGGCTGTTGGGACAAATCCTGCCCAACACGGTTGGGGTGGACTATGGCCAGGCCATCCAGAGGTTGATCAGCTCCGGCATTCCTGAGCGCCAGGTCCTTAGGACCTTTGCCAAGCTGATGGCAGTCCTGCAGTACTGTCATGTCGTCTGCTCCATGGAGGACCTGACCTGTCAGCAGGTCGATCACCTGGTCTGCTGGGATAGGGAGGTCCTTGACATGAATGCCGTTGTACTGGATGCCGATTCCTTCACTGCGTTGGTCGACACCAACCTACCCGATAGTCAACTTGCCGAGCAGTTGGAGCGTTACAATGGCCTTTATCCTGGCCAGGTCACCAAGGACAACCCATTTGGTTTTGGCTACAAGATCCCTGCGAGGGTCCAGCTCGAATACATGATCCTGAAGGTTGACCAGATAGCAGCTACCATCCCAAGGCCCACCATGCAACAGGCCGAAGAGTACTATCACCGCAACCTGCGGCAGATGTTCACCAGGACCGTCAGGCAGGATCCGAATGATCCCAATAGCCCCACCAAGGAGGTCGCCATCCCGTTCGCAGAGGTGGCTGACCAGATCGAGGCCAACTGGATCGCAGAGAAGGCCAGGGAGAAGGCAAGGGCGATATTGCAGGAGGCCAGGGCTATGGCTGATGTAGGCCTGCCTGAGCAAGGACAGGCCAAGTTCGATCCGCAACTATCCCAGAAGGTCACACCCTATGCCAAGATCGCACCTGGGCTTAAGGCGAAATACAAGTTTGACCTCTACGTCGGTACCACAGGGCTTCTGACCCTCGAGGACCTGGTAAGGCGTGATCCGTATCTGGGGATGCTGACGGTATCCGGCCGGGCCCAGTGGCCCTTGCCTATAGGGCAGCTGGTCTTTGCTGTAGAACCCATAAACCTGGAGGACCTGGGCACCATAGGGATTCAAAGGCCGATGCCATGGGAGACCCTTGGGCCTGCACAAGAGCAGAGAGGGCCTCAGACCTCTGGTGAGGTGATGGCCACCCTACGGGTGACAGATGCCGTAGGTCCTATAGAACCCAATGTCATCGATTACACATACGACAACACACCATCGAGCCTGGAACCCAATCAACCAAGACGGCAGTTTATGCTGCGGGATAGACTCGCGCAAGACCTGGCAAGATTGCGTGCCTATCATATGGCAAGGGATATGGCACATAGGTTGGCTGACCTGGTCAAGGAACAGGGCTGGCAGGCCGGCCTTGGCTCGTTCAACCGGCAGTTCCGGATCCAGAGCGGGTCCGATCCCAATGGACCAGACAGGTTCGCCGTACGCACGCAATCGCAACAGAACATGGTCTTTACGGGCCTCGTGCAGCAGTACCTCAGACGAGGACTGCAGGAGCCGCTTGCCATGGAGGGATATCGCAATGTCAAGGCCCAAAAGCTCCTCACAGATCGGCTTTACTCGTTGGTCAGCCCCGATGCCAACGAGCTTGTACCGACACCTGCGATAGTGGAATCCGAGGCCACTATGAGGGTTTATTGCATAAAGGATCTGTCTATACACAGATACGATGCCGACAACTATGCCAAGGCAAAAGGTATCTATGCCTATCAAGAGGACTTCATACAGACCCAGACCATGGCCGTTGCCCACCTGGATCCTGCCAATATCCTTAGGCGGACGAGGTTTGAGGCCACAGGGCAGGGTAGGTAGATGCATGGAAAGAGGACATCCAGTTTAGGGCCAGCGCTGGTCCTGGTAACTGGGCTGGCTGGTTGGTTGGTGCCTGGTGGAGGGTACCTGGTGTTTGGTGACCGGAACAGGGCCTTGGTAGTCTTCTTGACGATAACTGCTACGTTCCTGATAGGTCTTTACGTGGGATCTATAGGTGTAGTGGACCCAGTGCAGGCTAGGTACTGGTATGCGGCCCAGGTCATGACCAGCCCGGCAGTAATCCTCATTGGCCAGATCACGAGGCATGGGCAATTCCCTGTCTATGGTAGGCCGTACGAGATAGGTCAGATCTACACCAGCATTGCAGGCCTGCTGAACCTATTGTGCATCATCAATGCCACTTACAGGGCGTACAGGGCCGTTGTGCCCATAGAGACGCCCGGGTTAAAGGGGGGCTAATAGATATGGGGTGGATACTGGCTGGCTTTACGGCGCCTATGCAGATGGGGCTTTCACCGTGGTCGCTGGTGTGGATGCTGCCGCTGACGGTCTCGATAGCGGTGGTATACAAGGCCACGAAGGTACACCGCGTCCAGGCAGGCCCGTTCTTCAAGGAGGCCGGTCTATTGTCGCTGTCTATAGTGGCATTCATGGCCATTGCCGGTGTGATACTGTGTGCCATCTGTTGGGTAGTGGACGAGAAGATAGGTAGGATCCTTGGCTACTGATCCTGCGATGTCTGCCTAGATCCCTCGAGCAGACCCAACTCCAGCAGTGCATTGTATGCAGCCTTCTGCTCTGCCTCCTTCTTGCTGACCCCCCACGCACTGGGGAAGTGCCTGTTGTCCAGGACTACCTCTGATTCAAAGCACTTGTGATGGTCTGGCCCCTTCTCATCCAATAGTACATAGGTGGGGGATATGCCGAACATCTCCTGGGCGTAGTGTTGCAGTATGGACTTGTAGTTATCCCCTGGCTCGTCGAGCTTGTACGATTCTATCATGGGGCCCAGGCAGTCCATGACAAATCGCCTAGCGGCCTCGAAACCTCCGTCCAGGTATATTGCCCCGATCACCGCCTCCAATAGGCCAGCCTCAACCGACCTCGGCAGGCCCCTTGGCCCTGTCATGCCCTTGCCTACCCGGAGGAATCCCTGCAGGCCGAGCTTACGGGTCAGCGCAGCGCAGGTCCGCCTGGAAACCAGGTCGCTCTTGACCCTCGTCAGGTCCCCTTCTAGGCTGTGCGGCAGCCGTCTGTAAAGGTGGTCACATATGACCGCCCCTAGGATCGCATCGCCGAGGAACTCCAGCCTTTCGTTGCTTTGCAATGGGTCGTCCGATAAGGAGCTGTGGGTGAATGCCTCCCTGATCAGGCCCCTATCCTTGAATGTGTAGCCCAATATGGACTCTATAGCCCGTATGGTGTTGCTATCCTCTACGTCCCACATCACAGGCACTTGTCATGGGTGCGAAAGACGTATCCGGCCGGTTCACGGCCCGGCATTCATTTATACGTGCTATGCCACGATCTGCAAGCTGGCCAGGGCCACGAATTTGTCCGGTGCAAACTCGAATACCTCTTCAAGCCCAGTGACAGTGAAGACGCCACGTGTGGCTGGGGCAACCCCGCAAAAGAGCAGCCTGTGTCCGCAGTCTGTAAGGAGTTTGCGGAGCTTGAGGAGCTTGGAGAGACTGGAGGATGTGATGATGTCTACGGCGGAGAAATCGATCACTACGTCGCAGTTTCCGCGGTCCCTGACGGTCGATATGACCGCCTGCAGTTCCTCGCCCATGTTGGGTTCAGGCTGGAGGTCCACCAGGATGATCTCCTCAGACCAATTCTGGATACCCATGTGTTTCTCCTTCTAAAGCTTACCACCTGTCCTGAGGTATCGGTCTGAAAGGCCAGTTTGTTTAGGAAAAGACCTGCGGCAGGTCGCTAGCAGACTCGGCCTGTAGATTATTGGTCTGAGATGCTGCAATTGGCTTGTGCAGGAGCTTGAGATAAAGGGCCTTGATAGGGAAGGCTGCAGCGAATCCGCAGAATGCCACCAATAGTGTGGTCTGGGGCTTCGCTGCGACCAGGATGGCCAGCAGTGCCAGTATCTTTATCAGGTGACTGAATGGCTTCTTGCCAACGATGTACTGATTCAACACGTGAGGATATGGGACCCTACTTACCATCAATATCCCGCTGGCCGCTGTGGCTACAGGTAGGCCGCACAAGAGGGCTTTGGCCTGCGCGATCTCTACGTAGAAGATCACGAGGCTTACCACCACCCCTGCAGCAGCCGGGCTTGGCAGGCCAACGAATCCACTATGATCGGACCTTTCACCCATGTGCTCTACGTTGAACCGAGCCAGACGTATGGCAGTACAGCACAGGTATGTCAGTCCGGCAAGCAATACCAGCCTTTCGTATAGACTTTGGTGGCCTAGACCTTGTATCGCCAGGCCCTGGTGGACGATCCTCAACATCAGAAATGCCGGGGCCGCCCCAAAGCTGATCATGTCGCATAGACTGTCTAGTTGGCCGCCGAAGCTGGATGTGGTGTGACTCATCCTTGCAAGGCTTCCGTCCAAGGCATCTGCCAGCATGGCCAGCAGGATCATATAACCGGCCAAGGCCATATAATCGTAACCTGCATCTGATTGTCCTGCCTTGCTGGCCAAGAGGATCGACGCAAAACCGCAGATACCGTTGAGCATGGTCACGAGGGCCGGTGCAACGCCGACATACCTTACCGGCCGGTTCCTCAGAGGTCCCCAAAGTCGTCGCCTGTCGCGCCTATGTTTGAATCTGCCCATCCCTATACCTAACCAGCGGGGTAAGCCCTGCCTTTACCTTCTGACCTATGACTGCCAGGCACTCGATGTCTGCCCTATATGGTACATACAACTCGGTCCTTGAGCCAAGCTTTATCATCCCGATCCTCTGGCCAGCAGCCAAGACCTGACCTTCGGTTACATCACAGACGATCCTGCGCGCGATCGCCCCAGATATCTGCCTCAATAGCAGCCTATTGTCTGGCCTATCTAGCCCATCCAGCCATATGTTATTGGACTGATTCACCATGCTGGAGGCCTGTTTGAGTGCGTTGATGCACCGTCCAGGGGTGTACTCTACCCGCACCACACGCGCGCGGCATGGGGATCGATTGATATGTACGTCGAATACGCTCATGAAGATGCCTATCCTCAGGACCTTGCCACCCAGCTCTGGATCCTCGACCGTGGCTATGTCAACGACCTTCCCATCGGCAGGGGCAAGTAGGACCGGTTGATCCTGAGGGCAGGGCCTTTCAGGATCCCTGAAGAACCAAAGGACCAATAACAGGAATGCTGCCAGTATGGCATCTACCAACATGACCACAGCCCACGGCAGGCACAGCGGCCCTAGAATGGTCATGGCCAGTATCAGTAGTGCTATAACCATTGGCCAGACCAGCACTTGCGGAAGGCCATATCTGGTAATTGGAAGACTCATAGCGACCTACGGATTGTAAATCCGTTGGCACCCTCCTTCAAACACAAAAGGCCGACTGCTGATATCGGCCTTTTGAGAAGGAGGGCGCGTCAGAAGAAGGCATTGAACAAGGGCCTGATTGCACTTGGGTCTTTTTTTGCCCTTTCATAAGTACTGACGTGGATGCCATCAGCCTTGTGACAGATTTTTTTTGAAAATATCCCTGCCTGTTAAGACTACTATCCCTACTAGCATTCTATATCGTCTATATGCTTGGGTATTGGGGGTCCTAGGACCCTGCAGCCCTCTGGTGTGACAAGCACGTCGTCCTCGATCCTGATGCCGCCCATGCCCCTGTAGGCCTGGATTTTTTGGTAATCGATGAAACTGGCAAACCTCCCCTCTGCCTTGAACCGGTCTATGAGCTGGTCGATGAAGTAGATCCCTGGCTCTACGGTCAGGACGAATCCGGCCTCTAGGGCCCTGGCCAGCCTCAGGCTCCTCCAACCGAACGCTGGGTTCCGCCGGATCTGGTCTGTATAGCCTACGTAGTCCTCACCCAGGGCCTCCATGTCGTGGACATCCAGGCCGAGCATGTGTCCCAGGCCGCACTGGAAGAACAGTGTGTGTGCACCTGCCTCCACGGCCTCATCTATGTCGCCTCGCACGAGGCCGAGGTCCTTCAGCCCTGCCAACAGGGATCTGCAGGCCAGACGGTGGATGGTCCTAAACTCCACGCCAGGTCTGATGGCAGCAATGGCCTGCTGTTGGGTGGCCAGGACGATCCGATATATCTCCCTTTGTCTATCCGTAAAACGGCCACTCACGGGGATGGTGCGGGTGATGTCGCTTGCATAGTGCAGCCTCGACTCTACGCCGCTGTCATGCACCACCATCTGACCTGGCTGCATGAGGTTGTCATAGTAAGGATTGTGAAGTATCTCGCCCCGGACAGAAAAGATGGTCGGGAATGCAAGACTGAGCCCTTCGGACCTGGCTATGGCCTCTATCTGGCATACGACCTGCCTCTCGTATAACCCAGGCCTGGTCAATCCCCTTGCAGCCTCGTGCATCCTTGCGCTGACCTGCAATGCGGCCTCGATCTGCCCTATCTCTTGTGGAGATTTGATGGATCGCTGGGCAACCACTGCCTTTATCAACCTTACTGAGGCAGCAGCTTCAACCATCTCTGGCGCTATCTGCAAGAGCTTTGCTAGGATCAGTGTCTGTTCGGCCCTGTAGGTGGGCAGGAAGTGGATCTGCCTACCCGAGCTCTTGATCGCCTGAATCCTTTCGCAAAGCTGCCCTGGGTTGGCCACCTGCCGGATCCCAACTGCCTGGCACAGTTCCATCAAGGTCGGCCTAGGCCCTGTCCAGACCGCCTGCTCGATGGTAACGTCATTCCCGAATACCCACCAGGATCCTGGATCAGGATCATAAAGGGCAGCCAGGCCTGGGAGATCTAGGCCGATAAAGTACAGGAAGGTGCTATCCTGTCTGAATGGATATGGGTTATCCCTGAAGTTGACAGGGGCATCTTGATTGCCGATCAGCAATATCGGCTCGCCACTTAGGTTCTCTACGAGGTGCTGTCGTCGGCCGATATACGTACTATCGCTAAAGCTATCCATCTGCCATGCTCCCAGGCTGGGCCTTTCTGGGTTTGGTTAGATAACTGACTAGCACCAAGACCAGCACGGACATCGTCGATGCAGGCAGGACCGCATCGAGCCCTGCTATCGGGCCTGGTAAGGATGGCCTTATCAGGCCTGGCGCTGACCAGGCCAATGTCACGACCGTCCCAGTGATTATGGATGCCACGGCCCCGGCAGGACTCGCACGTTGCCAGCACATGGCAGCCACCAGGCTTGGGGTGATGGCTGCACCATAGATGGTGTAGGCATACAAGGCCTTCTTGAAAAAGCCAGTGGACTGGGCAAACAACAGGGATACTCCATATGCGATGACTGCAAGCAAGAGCACCGTTAACCTGCTTGCCATGATTGCGTGCCTCTGGCTGGCCCTCGGATTGATCTTGTTGCAGTAGACATCCTTTATCAGCGTCACTGCTGGAACGAGTAGGAACGAATCCGCAGTGGAGACGATGATCCCGACCACAGTGACCATGAAGAATATGCCCATCAGGAATGGCATATGATGTTTAGCTGCATGAATTAAGATGTATCTTCCGTCCTGGGGATCTGGGGTCATGCTACCTGCAACCCAAGCACAAGCGATGATCAATAGCTCTACTGCAAGTGCCGCGAATATCATGATCTTGACGGCCTGCCTTGCGCCCTTTGAATTTCGACTTGCGAATATCCTTTGATATTGATTGGCATCACCCATCACCAGCAGCAAGGATGGTAGCAGATAATTGATCAACTCCGTGGTGCTGTATACCCCCCAGATTCGCATGTGATTTGCCCTACCAGGCATGGCGGCATATGCGGCCCTCATCCCCTCGAGTCCCCCTGCCTTGATAAGCAGGATAGGTAATGCCATCAAGAGGCATATCAGTATGATACTACCTGTGATGATGTCTGTGCTGGCAAGGCCCATGAGGCCAGCAGAGATGGTATAGCCTGTGATGAAGACCGCTGCGATGATGGTTGCAGACCTCTTGCTGAGCCTTGGCTGGCGGAGCTGGAGACGGGCGCCAGGGGATATGCTAGCGATCTTAAAGGTCCGAGCAGATCGATCAGCGAGGTGCCAGAGGAGTCGGGCCTGGCGATCCGGACCGAGATAGGCCTGATTAGGTCTTGTCGGTGTCTGGGTAAGTACACTGGCCGGCTCTATGTCGAAGGCGAGCCTCTCGCCCGATCGATCCTCTACTTCTACCCGTGCAGGACCGACATCGGCCTGGTCGACCTGAATGACCAGATGACCGCTGGTCAACTGATCTGTTGTCACTACTTGTCCGACTGCTAGATCCACTGCTGGCCCCTGTCCTGCAATGACCTCTAGGACTGCCCCACCTGCATTAAACTGGTAGCTGACTATGACCATGTATGCTATAACCAGGGCTGCAACTGCGGCCATCCTGGCGGTCTGGCCATAGCGGATCCCTATGATCTGGGGTACAGATGTGGCCTCAAAGGCCCTGGCCCTCGGGGCGATCACGGCAAGGATGATCATGCCAAAGAATGTACCGAATGGTATCACCAGTGCGGCTGCCCCAGTCTGATATGCCTGTTCTGCATTGCCCACTATAGATCCAGTCCCGATCCATGCCGCAAGCATGGTGCAGACCATCACCCAAGGTGGCAGACGCCTTCCTGCCACTGAAAAGTCATCCTGGGTCCTTACCTGTCTGGCCTTGTACAGGCCTATGAAGGTCAGCAAGGTAAGGTATATCAGTATCGCAATCAGATAGACCATCCGTCTCCTGGCTAGTCAGTGAGAAACTCCGCGACGAAATACCTGGGATTCAGCGGTTCTCCGGTGGCTGCAGCGATCATCTGCCTCCAGTGATATCTGGCTGCTGGGGCCAGGACCTTGGCTCGCAGGTACTGGCCGATCCTTGTGTCATTGGCAAAGCTGATCCTCGCATCGGCTGGTGCCTTGAGCACGCGGTGCACCAGGTGGTGTGATATCTGGGATGCCAGCAGTTCCCCAAGGACATAGTTGTGGTAATAGCACGGGGCCTTTACAAAGTGCAGCTTCGAGGCCCAGCCCGCATCTGGACTGCCGGGCGGCCTATGTACAAGCTGATAGCGCTCTACCAGGTCCCACCAGAGGGTATTGAGGTCCTGATCTGGGTTGGCATAGAGGGCCTTTTCGAAATTGTACATCACCAGTGCCCATCGGACGAAGATGACTTGTTGCAGTCGGAGATATCTGGTAGCAGCCGGTCTTATCTGGTCAACCTGTGGGTCTGTCAGGTCTAGCATCTGCTGCATCCACGCAGGGTTTCGACTGAGTCGGCCAAAGAACATGGCCACCGCCTCAGTAGTGAAGCTGTGTGCAGGCTCGCGAAGCAGCCATGGAAGGTTCATGTCGTGGTACTTGCTGTAGACCGCATGGCCAAGCTCGTGCAACAGCGTTTCCATCCATCTTTCTGTGTCCTGCAGATTGGCCAGCACGCGGACATCGCCATGCCTGTCCACATCCAGACCGTATGCGTGAGGGTCCTTCCCAGGCCTGTCATATAGATCGCTCACAGCCAAGATCTGGTCTACAGGTAGGCCTATGCTGGCGTAGTAACGCCTCGCTATCTCCTTTATGTCCTTGCCTTTGTAGTATGCATCTAGGTCGACTTCGAACACCAGGGGAGATCTCTGAAAGAATGGGTCGTGGTAATGCCAAGGCATAAGCTGGTCAGTGCTGATGCCATAATCATCCGCAAGGATGCGGTCCAACTGGGCCTTCATCTGCTTGAACGGGCGTTCAGTGAGACTGTCAAGTGCTGAGAACAGGGCGTCTAATTCATTTGGGTCCTGCTCGCCAACAATGATTGACATCACATGGTAATCATCGAAACCTAGTAGCCTTGCCGCCTTGTTTCTAAGCCTTACCAGCTCGAGCAGGTCCTGAACGATTGCATTTCCGACCTCCCTACTTGCCTGCCAGGCCTTCTGCCGCAATGTGTTATCCTTCGATGTGGTCAGTATTGTATATATCTGGTTGGTCGTAACGCTATTTCCATCTATAGAGGCCCTGTAGTCATTGTATGCCTTCTGTATCCTGATATCCAATTCGGTCATCCTGGCCAGTAGCTCGGGTCTGACCTGGTTGGCTAGATAAGCAAGATAGAGTCTTTCTAGCTGCCTCCTTAGCAATGGGTCGTTTATCCGCCGCGATTTCTTGAGGTTGATCAGATAGGAAAAGTCATTTTGGTCGCTGTAGATCCTGCGCAGGGCAAGCTGTAACCTCTCTGCCATCTGATAGTCTTCCTGCCTGCCCCTGGTCGTAGCGGCCCAGAAGGCGAGATTGGCCTGTCTATTGAGGGCATCGACCAGATCGACATGTCTAGCTATGAATTCCCTGAACCGGTCCTCCTCGACATTTGGCCCTGTACATCCATTGCCGATTACCACCACAAGAACGAACAGGTATAAAGGCGAGGTCTTGACGGGTCGGGTCACCTTACCCTCCTACCACTGCCCTTATAGCGATCGGTCCTGACAGCCCAGACGGCATGGGCCTTATCTGATCCATGTCCTGTGGCTGGAATCTATCGCCGAATTGCTCTATCAGTTTACGATACTGCTGTCTGTAGTCGACAGGCGGATCCTTGGCCATGTAGTTGACCGCACGATTTGCCACATCTATCCTGAGCTGGTTGACCCCAGGCCTGACATAGCGGGTGATCTCCAGTGTATATGGAGGACACCAGATGGAGCCTGCCTTCTCGCCATTTATGTAAATGACCGCTGCATCCTTGACAGGAGGGTCTATCATGGCCCTCATCCGCCTGCCACCGCCCCTGATAGCCCCTGTACCACCGCTATCCTGTTGAGATGGCCGGCAAGAACCTAGGTCGAGGAATATACGCAGATTGTCCCTTGCCAACTGTTGCGGTAGTTCAAAGCCCCGTTGATACATACCTATCCCGGAGAAGAACCTCAGCTCATTGTGGTCTGTCCAGCAATGGATGGTGTCCATCTTGATCGGCTGGGGTGCCTGACCTGCTGCCGCGCTGACAAAGCTTACGATCCAATCGGTGCTGAGGTCGCTAGACCAGACGAGCCTTTCTGTACTGGATGGTGCAGCGGCAGGTCTAACTTGCCTGTCAAAGACCAGGATGCGAGAGCCGTAAGGCTCCAGCTCTAGTCGCAGTATGGTGCTGTCGTCTTGAACCTCTTGTACTTGGACCTGCTGGACATCGCCTGTCAATGGGTCCCACAACTGAGGGCTTGCTGATATGCGAAAGGCCACCTTCGTTGAGACAGGTTCGTGCGATGTGTTGGCCAGCATGTATATATCTATCTGTTCCAATCGGCGGTGGACAAAGCCTACTTGCGGCGGAGCAGGGTTCATGGATACATCTGGTGCGAGCCTAGTTGAGATCGCCCTTCCAGCATCCTTGTCATCCTTGACAAAGATGCCGATCGGATCAGGTCCATCGAAAAGTCTCGATGCTATCGTGCGGATGGTTCGATGATCTTGCTCGGTGGCCTTCAGACCCGGCGCACGGTCGGGCAGTCTCCTTGTTGCCACAACGATCCCGCCAGACCCAGCAAACTGCTCCAATACCATCATGGTCTGAGGCGGTATCCTCTCCACACCTGGCAAGACTACCACCCGGTATTCGGCATCGCCGAATTTGAGCCTGCCATTAGAAACCTCCCCGCGCATCTGGAGGAGTCGGTCGTCCAAGAAATCCAGGTTGAAGCCAACCTCCAGTATTGAGCGTATGATCGTATCGCCTACCCTGCTGGCAAAGGCGGAGTTCAACGAGACGCGACCTGGGACGAAGTTGGCCCATGCATCGCTGGTAGGCAGGTACAAGAGGATGTCGTTTGCGGGCAGGCCCTGTCGCATCATGAAGCTGATCCTTTGGAGGTATAATGCAAGGTCCGGCATCACTATCCACCAAGGATTCTTTTCGTTGAAGACGCCTGCCGCGTAGAAGCTCCAACCTGGATAGCCGGCTGACAAAGGTGAATATGGCCAGCCATGCCCTATCAGTTGGTTGATGCCCTGGAGGAAGTGCATATCAGCCTCTGCCTTCATGTCAAGTGGCGTGGCCATGAATGCTGGCGAGTGCAACCAGGTCCAAGTCTCGGACGAGGTGACCTGTCTGCCGAGCAGATGGCTGGCAGACGCAGCCCATCTGGACTCCCTAAAGCCATTCCAATTATAGCCTTCTCCCTCGCAGATATCTGCAAAGGCATAGCTAAAGAGGGCTGCTGGCGGAGAGCCATAGCCTTGGATCCTGAACCGAGTGCCCTTGCTCTCAGCCCAACGTTGAAACGTGGCACTGAAGTGTTCTGTATACAGTTCTGTGAGGGTCTGCCCCCAGTCATGGCGTATGTCCTGGCTGGCAGGAAATGTAGGGTCGAAAAGGGCTGGCAGATATGGCAACAGATCGTAGCCCCTGCGTGCCTTGAACTGCTCAAGGAGGTTGTATGTCCAGTCCTCCCCTGCAACCTCGAGACTGTCGCAAAAGACCGCATGAGGTAGGTTCTCGCCACATGCCTTCAGGACTGGTTCAGCTACCTCGTCTATGAACCTTCTTATCACAGCAGGGTTGTAATGATCTATTACGTACCCCTCCGCACCATATGCAGCCCTCTTTACCCTCATGCCTGTCTGGCTGGCTATGAAGAACAATGCATGAATCCCGTCGGGCAGACCTTCAGGCAATATCGCCCTCCCAGAGTCGATCTGGATCTGTCTATAAGCATTGGTGCCAATGTTTGGGTCCCTGAAGGGTCCTACGAATGCGGCAAAGACCCTCTCGGCCTCCTTGCACGCAGGTACCGGCAGGCTTTTCTGTCCATCGGTAAGACGGATATCTACAAGCCTTATCCTGCCAGCGGCCTCGCTGAGGTCGAACTGCGGCCCCCCATATGGCCAGCCACTACCGAGGGTAAGATCGAACCTGAGGCCGAGTTCCTTGGCCTTGGATGCGGTGAATGCGATCGCGTCGAGGAACTCCTGGCAAAGAAATCGGAAATTCTTGATCCCTTTTTCTGGGTCGTCTACCGAAAGTGGATACGTCGGTTGCACCTCGAACCCGCCTATCCGGCCCTCCTTCATCAGCTTCATCTGTCGTTCTAATTCTTGGGTTGTAACTGCCGGACCGAACCACCACCACCTCATCATAATCCTGGCGTCGTCAGGTGGTTTGAGGAAGTCTGCCTGTAGCTGCTGGATGGTCTTGGCTATAGCGGATTGCAGGCCGAAGGCCAGCAGCAAGGATGCGAACATGATACTGTTTATCGTCATTCTATGCATGAAAGATCCTTTTCAGGTCGTGTTCGGGGGCATAGGCACCGGTTCTTGCCAGCCAGGCATCGGCGGATAATCGGGTCTTTCTAGCCCGCTGACAAGATCGGCGATACGAACCGGCTGGCCTGTCTGGAAGCAAAGGTTTGCTGCTATTCCCACCAGGGCTGCCCATGCACCACCGCGCTCATCCGATGTTCTCATGTACTTGTCCTTCGGAGGCTCAGGCAGGAAGATGTCGTCTAGCATGACCTGATCTCCACCACCATGGCTTCCAACACCTGTCCAGGGCTCTATAACCTTAGGAGCTCCCCTTAGGGGTACGATCCGCGTGCTAACGCCGCCTGCAGCGATACCGCCCTGTATGCTGTCTGTGCCGCTGATGTATATCTGTTCTACGATAGAATGTTCCAGCCTACCCTTTGTTCCATTGAAGGCGATGACATACCCCTCCCATGCATTGAATGCGTTCAGGCTATAGCTGAGGCTCGCACCGGTGTCGTAGTGCACTATGACGTTCATGGTATCTTCGATGTCGATCTGCGGACGAAAGACACATTGATCACGAAAATATCCGTCATGGTGCTCTTGATCCAGGTAGAGCGCCTTTAGGCTAGGATTGGCTGCCAGATCCAGATAGAACCCGCATCTATCCTTCTGTTTACAGGTCTTGCACCGCTGTTGCGGCCCCTCTAGGCCCATACGCCTGGCCATTTGGGGTGTGTAGAAGTCCCTCTTGCCGGTGGCGAATACTGTGACAGGCACAGCGCTTAGCCACCAATTGACAAGATCGAAGTGATGGCTTGCCTTGTGTACCATTAGGCCACCCGAAGAGGCCTTCTGGCTATGCCATCTCCTGAAATAATCGGCGCCATGGTGTGTATTCAGTAGCCAGTGGAAGTCGACAGAAAGGATCTGCCCTATCTGACCACTGGATAGTATCTCCTTGACCTGAGTCCTAGGCGGTGAATAGCGATAGTTGAAGGTCACACGTATCCTGCCGCCGGTCTTCCTTCGGGCATCGAGTATCCTTTGGCACTTCTGCGCGGTTGTAGTCAGGGGTTTCTCGGTGATAACGTCGCAGCCATTCTCGAGCGCCAAGACGATATACTGGTCGTGCGTTGCATCTACTGTAGTGACGATTACAACGTCAGGTCGGGTCTGCTGTATCATCCTTACAAAGTCTGTGTGGACAAAGCCTGGTACCTCCGCGCCAGAGGCCGCTGCAGCCTGCCTAGAGAGCTCTAACCTTCCGGGGTTGAGGTCGCAAAGTGCCACAAGCTCTGCGTAGTCCTTATATCGGCCTAGTATGGCATCTCGATACATGGTATGCCTAGCGCCGGTACCAACGATCGCGTATCTTCGCCTTGGCCTGGCTTGTTGGGCCAAGTTCAGGTCGCTCAATGCAAGCCCTATGCCGGCTACCGAGACGGCCTTCATGAATTGCCGGCGGTCTAAGCCCTGCTGATGGGGTGAGAGCTGGTCTTTCATGCCTGCCTATACCTCGATCAATGCCTTGTTCATCCTTTCGATGGCCTCATCTACCTCCTCAATGCTCTTGAAGCCTATGACCACTGCATCTATCTCCTTGCAGGCCATAGCGAATCTTATGGCCTTTTCCCGATCTGCTGGATCGGTAAACCTGCCATTGCCGATCAACTTCATTCCTATTACGCCACGGCCTTTTTTATGCATTATCTTGATTTGTTCGATGACGGGGCCTATGTCGTTGACCGTAGGCCTTGCCCATATCTCCTGTTGGCCGTCCGTATAGAGGCCCTGTGGGTTTACCCGCACAAGGTGTACCTGTGGCCACGGCGATTCTACCGCTGCCTTCAGCGCAGGCAGCGTATGGCATGAGACACCCTTGAGCTTGATCCATTTCTTTTCTATGGCCTGATCGAACGCATCCATGACCGGCTTCCACCGCTCGGTCCAGTTTGCGTCCATCATGCAGTGGATAAGGAGGCTGTCAATATAATCGGTGTCCAAGACCTTCCTATGCCTATCGATTACAGATAGTACATCTTCCGGGGTTCCAGGGACCTTCGATTGGATAAAAAGCCTTTCACGGGGTAGACCCTTGATTGCCTGGGCTATCCATTCGAATGTCCTGTAGGATTGGGCTGTATCTATATATGTGATTCCCTTGTCATATGCGTAACGGATGAGCCTGTCGAATGCTTCCCTGCCGATGTCTGTCTGTACCCTGCCACTATTGGTCCCAGTACCTATGCCCAGCCTGCTGATCTTAATGCCTGTCTTACCGAGCGGCACCTGATCGGTTGCAGTAGGTCTTGCTGGCGTCTGGACAGCATTCGCTAGGGGCGTAAGCCTCGAGAGCAAGACTGTACCGGCAACGGCTGCAGAGCCTTGTAAGAAGCATCTGCGATCTATCATGGCCTTATCCATAATCATTCCTTTCTTCTTACGTTACAATTCAGTAGCCTCACGTCTGCCTGCCTGAGGATGTCCTGCCTTGATACTTGCTCAAAGGCACAATCCATGAGCCAGACATTGCTGATCTGGCCATTTGGTATGCCGACTACATTCAAAACCCTTGGGGTCTTCTTGACAGAGACATTCTGCATGAATACATCGCTGACGATAGGTTTATGAGGGCCATTAGCCCCTTCTTCGTACGCAAAGTCGATCTGTAGTGCCGCGTCTGCCACCTGCCCTACCCTGATATTCCTCATGAATATGTCCCTCACAAGGCCGCCCCTTACGGCATTGGACTTGAATCTGAGGACTCGGTCCAGATTAGGGCTGTCCATATTGCAGTCCTCCACGAACACATACCTGCAGCCTCCGGATATCTCGCTGCCTATGGTCACGCCGCCATGCCCATCCTTCATCGTGCACCTCCTGATGACGATGCCCTCCGATGGTATGGCTATCCGCCGGCCATCGTCATTCCTGCCAGACTTGATGGCGATACAGTCATCGCCGGCATCAAATACACAGTTCTCGATCAAGACCGATTTGCACGACTCTGGATTGCACCCGTCGTTGTTTGGTCCATGTGAGAGCACATTCACGTTCCGGATGATAACATTGCTGCACAGTACCGGATTCATGTGCCACATCGGTGACCGCCTCAGGTGTATCCCCTCTATCAGCACATTCTGGCACCTATAGAACTGTATGAATGCCGGTCTGAGGTTGTCGCCATGGCCAAAACGCCTCTGATCTACAGGGACGTTCTGTGCCACCATCTGCACCAGCCTGCTTCTGGCCGATGTCTGCGTACGTCTGGTTGCATCGGATTGTCTACCACCTTTCCATGCCCACCAATTCTCATCGCTGGCTTGGCCATCCAACGTTCCTTGACCCGTAACGGCGACGTTCTTCTGGCCATAGGCATAAACAAGTGGCGAATAGTTCCAGCATTCCATCCCCTCGAATCTTGTTAATACCTGTGGCAGATATGCATTGGGGTCGGTCTTGAATAGGAGGGTTGCCCCTTTTTCCAGATGTAGGTTCACGTTGCTCTTCAGGTGGATAGGGCCTGTGATGAACGCGCCTTCTGGCACAACGACGATACCTCCACCTGCATTCGAACAGGCATCTATCGCCTTATCTATGGCATCGGAGGCATCGGCATCTGCGGTGGCGCCGAAGTCCGTTATCTTGAAGCGTCTATCTGGAAAGACTGGTTCAGAAATCGTATCCAATATCTTGTACAGCCCAGCCCACCTGACCGCTGCCACAAGCCTTGGCTTCGGACTGTTTGGGTCCGACTCCATGGGCAGCCCTAGCAGTTGTTGCAATTGCAGGCCTGCCATGATGAAGGGACCGACGGCCTTGAGGTCGTTCTCTACAACAGGCTCGCTGATGTAATACTCAAATGAACCATCCCTGCCATACCCCAACCCGGCTACCTGACAGCATTGCGTGAGCCTCACCAGACCGTTCGGGTCGACCTTTATCAGCCTTTCGACTATCCCTCGATAGCCATCTATGGCCACCTGACCATACTTGGGCCCTACATACCCCTTGTTGACGGCCTTTGTCAGTGTGTAGACGAACATGCTGGATGCAGAGGCCTCAAGGTAGTTGCCTTTGCGAGCTGGTTGGTCCAGGACCTGATACCAGAGCCCGCTATTGGGGTCCTGGTACTTTGCGATCCCATCGCAGACCTTCTTGAGCGTATCCAATATCTGGGACCGCGACGGGTGATCAGTGCCGAGGAAGTCCAATACGTCCACGCATGCCATGGCGAACCAGCCCATGCCCCGGCCCCAGAAGTTTGGGCTCGTACCAGTGGTCTTGTCTGCCCAGTCCTGTTTCTTGCTTTCGTCCCAGCCGTGGTAGAAAAGGCCTGTGCGGCTATCGTATGTGTGTTCGCTGATCAGCTGGATCTGTCGAGCGGCATCATCCAGGGCAGAAGGTTGGCCAAAAAGCTGACCATATTCTGCGTAGAATGGACTTGCCATGTAGATCCCATCCAGCCACATCTGATGGGGATATCGCTGTTTGTGCCAGAATCCACCCTGTGTAGTACGCGGCTGTTTTAGTAACTGACCGTAAAGCAGGTCTGCAGCCTTTTTGTACCCTTCTTGCCCTGTCAGCCGCCACAAGGCAAGACAGGCCTTGCCTGGGTTTATGTTGTCTAGGTTATAGTCCTCAAGCCTGTAGGTCCTTATCCTGCCATCCTGTTCCAAGAAGGAACCTATGATCGCCTCCGCGTAGTCCACATACAATGGTCTTTGGACCTTCTCGTTGAATCTCAACAATGACAGGGCAAATAGGCCGACGGTATAATCCCATCTTGCCTTGCCACCTGCCTTCCAGACGGGGCTGTCTGCCATCCTTATGATCTGGCTGTCTGCCATCCTTTCAGACCAGGCAAGTGGACTGTGACCGGCGAACTGTGCTGCCAGGTAGGTCGGATGGGCCAAAAGGCTGGATAGGACGATCGAACATACCAAGAATCTCTTGACTGGCCTTTGCATACGTGGCCTCCTGAAAGACAGAAGATCTATACCATTACCAGGCATATCTTACGTGCAGGCAGGCTGGTGTCCAGACCTACCGGTTGGCTGATCAGATCTGTGCGAGGGTATTTGCAAGTTGGAGGTACTGCTCAGCAGATAGGTCTTGGGGTCTAGCAGTAGGATCGAGACCACATTTCCTGAAAAGGACCAGCCAGTCGTCTACGCTACGGAACCGGCCGCTGCGGGACTTGACTATCGCCTTGAGCATCTTCCGTCTATGGCCCATGAATAGATCTATGGTTCGGACCAAAACCCCTGTATCCACTATCCTGGCGGCCAACTGTGGGTCCCTGACGTAGTGGATCATGGCGGATTCGACATTTGGCCTGGGCCAGAATACCGATGGCGGCAGCGGTCTGATCAGCTCTACGTGGCCGGTCAAGGTAATTAATATGCTCAACATGCCGTAGCTGGAACTGCCTGGGCGCGCGAGGATCCGGTCCGCCACCTCCTTCTGCACGGTGACGGTCATGGCGTCGGCCACCACTGGACCAAGTACGAGGTTTACTAGTACTGCAGAGCCTGCAGAATAAGGCAGGTTGGCTACAAGCAGCAGCCTTCCCTTGTATACCTGCCTTGCCTGTTCTATTGCTTGGCAGACCTGCGGGTTGAGTTGGTGCTTGCCCTCTAGGATGTCTCCACATACCAGGTGTATGTTCGCCTTGTGGGAGATGGTCTGTCTGGTTATGGAGGCCAACCGGCCGTCCAGCTCAACGCCTACCACAAAGCCTGCACGTTCCACCAGTGCCTTGGTAAGCGAGCCTGTGCCTGTGCCAACCTCCAGGACCACGTCATCAGGGCCTGGGTCGGCCTGTTCGAGGAGGATCCGCATCAGGTTCAGGTCGATCAGGAAGTGTTGACCGTATCGCCTATTGGGCTCCAGTCCGCCTTCCTCTAGCAGTTGCTGGATCTGGTTCTTTGTCTGCATATCTGGCAAGGCAGATGTGGGCCTAGCGGTCTATCCTTTGAGGTACCCGCCTGCAGCGGACCATTTGTATGGCAGTCTTTATAGCCGATTTCATACTGGATTCGTCGGCTATATTCTTGCCTGCTATGTCAAAGGCGGTGCCATGACCTGGGGATGTCCTGATGATCGGGATGCCAAGTGTGACATTCACCGCGCCTGTTGGGTCCAGCAGCTTGACTGGTATGAGGCCCTGGTCGTGGTACATGGCCACTACACCATCAAATTGCCCCTTTATCGCCCTCAGGAAGAGGCTGTCGGCACTATAAGGCCCTGAGCATTGTATGCCTTGTTGTGCAGCCAGTGTTATGGCAGGGATGATAATCCGTTGTTCCTCGTCGCCGAATTGACCGTCCTCGCCTGCGTGCGGGTTGAGCCCAGCAACACCGATCCTTGGGCTTTCCAGGCCGAAGAACTCCTTTAGTGCTTCATTGAGCAGGTCTATAGGTTCGAATACCCGGCCTATGGTGAACTTGTGTCTGATCTCGAACAGGGCCTCATGAACGGTGGCAAGGGCCAGCTTCAATGGTCCGCTCACGAACATCATGACCTTTCGTTTGGCCTTTGTCCTTTCTGCCAATAGTTCTGTATGGCCAGGCCACTTCGCACCTGCAAGTCGCCAGCTTGTCTTGCTGATAGGGGCGGTGACCACTGCATCTATCAAACCGCCCATGGCGGCGTCTATGGCGTCCTGGCAGAACCTTATAGACAACTGCCCACCTATACGGCTTGGCCCACCGAACAGTGCTGGGACAGCAAACTCGTCGTAGTCTGCCACCACTACCCTATATGGATTGTCCCTGTCGACCTTCTCGTGTGGCAGCCTTCCCCAAAACGGGCTGATCTCTGCCGCATCTGCGGCATAGCTGAGCTGCTCGTCCAGGCCGAATATGATATATCTTGCAGATCGCCTGATTAACGGGTCGTTTAGGGCCTTGACTATGATCTCAGGACCTATGCCTGCCGGATCACCCATGGTGATACCGATCACAGGTATGTCGGGGCAGTTCAGTTGGTAAGCAGTCCTGTCCATACTAGCAGAAGCCCGCTGACCTAAGCCTATCGATGGTCAATCCGGACCTGCCTTCCATCAGCTCCAGATACCGCCTTACGGCCTTGACCACGACATCCACCTCGATGTTCACCTGCCTGCCCACGTCCAATCTGCCGATGGTTGTGACCCTTGCAGTATGGGGCACTATGGCCACCCAGAATCCCCAATCCTCGATATCCGCAACCGTAAGGCTAACGCCATCGATCGCAACTGACCCCTTGGGTACCAGCATCCCCAGCAGCCCTGCATCTACCCCTATGCCCAGCCGTAGGTATTGGCCTTGACCTTGCACGGCCTTGACCAGCCCTATCCCATCCACATGGCCCTGCACGATATGCCCTGCAAGCCTATCCCCGACCTTAAGAGGTAACTCCACGTTCACATAGTCAGATGGCCTGAGGGTTCCTAGTGTAGTACAGGTAAGGGTCTGTGGTCCTACGTCGAAACTGCAGCAGCCATCCTGCACGGCAGTGGCAGTAAGACACACCCCGTTTATGGCCACACTATCCCCTGGCCTGATGGTCTCTGACAGGCCCCGCAGGTCCACACAAAGGAGCATCCCGCCACGGCCATCGCGGCATGTGGCTGTCACCTGACAGGTAGATTCTACAAGGCCTGTAAACATCTCCAAACCAGTATCCCGAGACCACAGACAAGATCATCCTAACAGATCAGCCACCTAGGTCAAATACCCACTCTAAAGACCGTCAGAGAGTTGGCTGGGAAGGTGTACTGAAACTCAGGTAGGCTCAGTTGTACGGCCTTTTCTACAGGGGCCACCCTAGTTGGGTGGTCCAGGCTGTTTTCTGCCCCTGGATCGTCACTGGTCAGTGTGAAGACCGTTGCCTGCCTGGTAGCAGTCGGCATACCCGAAAGCCTTACCTGGGTAGGCAAGGGCTGTTGGGCCGCATTGACCACCTTCAATATGACCTGTTTGGATGGTTCATCCAAGGTTGAGGAGGCATAAAGGGCCTTGACCGTCTGTATGGCCTTGAGGTCATGTATGAGTCTTCCATCCAGGTAACATCTGACCTGGTCGCCCGCGACCTCCACGCGTATGTCATACCATCTTCCTGTCTCTATGCTCCCCTTGACGGTGTTGCTGATGACCCCACCCATCTCCACTGCATGGTGGTCGTTGCCCCAGCCGCCTATGTTCCACCAGCTCTTTTCTTGTTCATCCTGTACGTTGAAAAGGATCAGGAATCCTTCCGCCCCGCCAAGTTTTCGCGCCTTCAACGTATATGTATATTCGGTCCACGACTTGTCCCCTGCTACTGCCCGGACATTCTCGGCCAGGCTCATCTGTCGCAGGACACCATCCTGTACCGACCAACGTCCGTCGCCCAGCAGCCGCCAACCCTTCGTACCGCCTGAAAAGTCGCACTGGAACAGGACCTGATCGCCCCTGGTCACCTTGATATCCTTGAATTCTGCCTGGGTCGACCAGGTTCCGACACCTATAGCGCCGCCCTTGGGCCTGGTGCTTACATCGGGCGATTGTACCTGGGTCGGCAGGACGACAGTCCCTCGATTCGTGCTGAACAGTTGCTGCACATAATAGCTCGGCAGTCCGAAGACCCTCGAGCTATCAAAGTTGATCAGGTTGATGGGCCATCTCTTGTGGTTTACGTTCACAAAGAGCGGGGCATAACTGGCCATGACTACCACGTCGGAGTTCCGTTCCATACCGGTCATGAACGCCGCCTCCCCAATTGCCCCGCGGAGGTTGCCGCCACCTGTGCCCGTTGTTACCGCATACTCACCTACAAAGATCTTTGGCCCTTTGCGGTCATAGGAGTCGTACCGATGGGCCTGGAGCATGAAGAATTCAGGATTGTTGTAGTAGTGCTCGTCGATGATATCCGGCATGGGGTCTTTAGGATACCCACCCCAGTCATTTGCGATAAGGCTTATCTGTGGATACCTGGCCTTTATGGCCCTGTAGAATAATGCCCATCTTTCGTTATATGCCGGCCCACCATTCTCGTTGCCGATCTCGATGTACTTGAGGTTGAATGGTTCTGGATGTCCGTTGCGTGCCCTGAGGCCACCCCAAACGGAGTCTACAGGGCCATTGGCGTATTCTATGGCATCGAGTGCGTCCTGTACCCACTGACCCATCTGATCCAGAGGGACGACCTCCTTGTGTGACATGCCGCAGTTTATGCAGAATACCGGTTCTGCACCCAGATCCTCTGCCAACTGCAGGTATTCGTGGAAGCCTAGCCCGTGCGTTGCCCAATAGCCCCATAGGTTCCAAAGGGGCTGCCTATGCGCGATGTCTCCTATGGTGTACTTCCAGTGGTACATATGGGCAACATCGTCGCCCTCTACCCAGCAGCCACCAGGGAAACGCATGAATGAGGGTCTCAAGGCATCTAGCATCTGGCATAGGTCGATCCTGAGGCCATGACCCTTCCAGGTCTTTGTCGGCATAACAGAGACCATATCTAGCCACAGCTTGCCCTTGCCACCTACAGAGATGGAAAGAGATGCATTCGGGTCCGTGTCTATGGCCTGTAGCTCCAACTGGTAGCTCTGCCATCGGTCAGAGATCTTCTGGACCCGGCCGCTGGCCAGGACATTGCCTCTCGAGGACTGAAGGGCTACCATGATCGGTCCGGCCAGGCCATTTGTGGCCATAGCCGAGAACCTGCAGACATATGATTGGCCTTTTACCACGTTCATCCCCCAGTAACCCCTGTTTATCAGCACAGCCTGTCCATCCAGATCCAACCTGAGACTTCGCCGGTTAAACGGATTCAGCGGGACGGTCTGGTCTACGGCCATCTGGCAACTGCCACTGCTCTCGATCAACTGCCAGTGTTCGGGGGTATTGGAATCCTCGAAGGACCTATTGCGCACAAATTCTGGGTAGATACCGCCATCCGCTGAGAGGTTGATGTCCTCAAAGAATATACCCCAGAGCATCGGGCTGACCTTGTGCTTGGGTGCATCCACCTGTACGTTGATGGAGGCCTGCTGGGCGGAAACGACCGAGGCCAAGGCAAATCCCATGATCATGAATCGTCCTAAACTAGATGTAGTTGTCATGATCGCTCCTTTTCTGATGGCATCTCAGTTGGACAGGCTTAGTCTCAATACGTTCAAAGAATATGGGCCGAGCCTGTATTCAAAATCCGTACCTGCACTCGAGATGGTCGATGTCACAGGTGAGACCTTCAAAGGCTCCTCAAAGGAATTCTCATCGTTTGGATCTGCTGCAATGGTGATGACGGTTGCGTCAGGTCTTACCTTGCCTGAACCTCTTACCTTTATTGACGTGACAACCGCCTGCGGGATCGCATTGACCAGTTTTATTATGATCTGCCCTGCCTTCTGGTCCAGGCTGGCAGAGGCATAGAGTCGTGGCTTGTTGTTGGGTGCAGTCGGTGCACCGTCAATCTGGACAGGCAGGACCACATCGCCGCGGTTGGTACTGAAGACCTTCTGCACGTAATAGTTCGGTGTGCCGTATACGCGGAGGTTGTCAAACCAGATCAGGTTTGGCCTCCATTGCCAAGCACGGTCGTGTGCCAATAGTGGCGCGTAGGAAGCCATATATACCACATCTGCGTTCCGCTCGAACCCGGTCATCATGGCTGCCTCCGAAAGGGCACACAACCAATTATTTCGGTTCCGCGGACTGACCGTCTGGACGCTCTGGGCAGCATACTCTCCTGCAAAGACCTTTGGTCCGTTGCGGTCATACCTGTCGTAGCGATCTGTGTTATCCAAGAACCAGGTAGGTGGTCTGTAATAGTGCTCATCGATGATGTCTGCCTTCAACTGTGCTAACCTTGGCCAGAGGTAGTCGAACCTCTCGCCATCAGGATCTGGCCCTGCTGCTGCGATCAGCTTTATCTGTGGGTACCTTGCCTTTATGGCCTTGGCGAACCGTTCATATCGTTCTATGTACTGGGGGCCCCACTGCTCATTGCCTATACCTAGCATCTTGAGATTGAAGGGCTCTGGGTGGCCCATGGCCGCCCTCTTTGCCCCCCAAGTGCTGTCCGCAGGACCATTGGCGAACTCGATCAGGTCCAATGCATCCTGGATGTAGGGATCCAGTTGGTCAAGAGGCGCCAGTTCGCCTGAGTTGAATTGGCAGGCCATGCCACAGTTCAGTATAGGCAGCGGTTCTGCACCTATGTCCTGGCATAACTGGAAGAATTCGAAGAAGCCAAGGCCGAAGGATTGGTAGTAGTCAGGGGTAGGCCTGTGCAGGAACTCATAGTTCCATCGGTTCACTAGCAACCTTCTCTGCTCAATAGGACCTATGGTGTTCTTCCACTGATACCTCTTGGATAGGTCGCTACCTTCTACTATGCAGCCGCCCGGGAATCTGACAAATCCAGGTTTGAGATCTGCCAGCATCTGTACCAAATCCTGCCTGAGCCCCCCAGGCCTGCCCCTCCAGGTCTGCCTCGGGAATAGGCTGACCATGTCAATGTCAACCGTACCCTTTCCCTCTACCAGCACATAGAGCTTGGCATCGTGGTCTGTCTCGGTAGGTGTGAGGGCTGCAGTGCACCTGCCCCAATCACGTCCTATCCCTTCGAGTTTGGCCCTTGCAAGTGTGACGCCGTCATTGGATACCAGTTGAACCGCTACTACAGGACTACCATCTATGCATCTGACCTGTGCAGACAGATCGTACGTACTTCCTGCATGCACACCTATGCCCCTGAAACCCTCGTTGCAAAGGCCTATCGGGGCGGTCCCTGCAGATACGATCCTGACATAGTGAGGGTTTGCCTTGTCAAAGGGGTCCTCTTGCCTGACTACGATCTGTCCCTGTGCAAGGCTCGGGCTCAACTTGAACCAGCCCATCAATGGTTCAGGGAACTCGAACCCGCGGTTCTTGACCAGTTCAGCATAAAGGCCGCCATCGGCCCCAAAGTTGATGTCCTCGAAGAAGATCCCCCACATCGTTGGGCTTATCCTCGGGCCCGGTTTATCTGCCAAGACCCTCACGCCTACCGCACAATATCCGGTATTTGCTGCTGCCAAGGCTGCTATGGCCGAAAGCCACATGCACAAGACCGTCGTTCTGGTCATGCCACTACCCTTTCTAAATCCGTCCTGAAGCCGATAACCTGGTGATCAGCCAGTATACAGCCGGCATGCCCAGTTGGCAACGCGGCCGCCGTAACCGGTCGTCTTTGATCTGGCCGAAGGCCTGGCGGATTGCTAATACACCCAGGCCATCCTGCCGATATGGAGACTGCATGGTATGGAGTCTTCAGACCAAAAGGTATTGAGATTCTTGGCCTGCATCGGGCCTAGGGCCCGCAGGCAGGAGGGTGGCCATAGCTACTTTCGACATAACCATAAAGGACTATCTGAAGGAGATCGACCAGGCCCCATTGCTGACCTGGCAGCAGGAGCAGGAATTGGGCAGGCTGGTCAGGGAGCATAACGACCCTTGGGCCCGCGACCAGTTGGTCCGCAGCAACCTGAGGCTTGTGGTCAATATCGCCAAGAGGTATGCAGGGGCTGGGATGAGCCTGGGTGACCTGATCGAGGAGGGCAACCTGGGTTTGATAAAGGCAGTGGACTACTTCGATCCGGATAGGGGTACCCGCTTCAGTACCTATGCTGCCTGGTGGATCAGACAGGCGATAAAGAGGGCCATCATGGAGAACTGCAGGCCATTGCACATCCCGACATACATGGTCGCGCTGATCAACCAATGGAAGAGGACCGCATCCGAGCTTGCCACACAGTTAGGCCGCAGGCCAACCATAGACGAGATGGCGGACGCCATGTCTATGCCGCTGAAAAAGGCCAAACAGGTCCATAGGATAGTGGAGGCCTTGACAGTAAGCACCGATAACAATATCGGTGGGGATGATGAGGAAGGACAAGACCTGGAGTCCACGCTGAGGGACCGGCAGGTAGGCAGGCCTGAGGAGCCCCTGGAGCAGGATGAGGAACAGGACAAGGCCGTAAGGCTCCTGGACAAGATAGATCCACGGGAGGCAGAGGTCATTCGACTGCACTATGGTCTTGGCGGAACAAGGCCACTTTCCCTACTGGAGATAGCGGAAAGGATGAACCTGACCCGCGAGAGGATCAGGCAGATCAGGCGTGATGCCCTCACGAAGCTCTACGAGTACATGAACCAACCTTGACGGCCTAGTGTATCAGCCTGACCACCGCAGCCCAGTCCTTTGTGCCTTCATAAGGTGGATGACCGATCTGGACCCGGCCGGGGCCTTTGACGGTCTTGACCGTACCTGGCTGCATAGGTCCACCGGATCGTGGGTCGAACCATCGTATCTCAAATGACCCTGTGCAATCGCCCAGATCCAGCTCGGTAGTACCACCTTTGGGCAGATACACGCAGTAAACCTGGCCGGGCCACGCAAGGCAGTAATCGTTCGGATCTGTGGTCAGCTCGTCATGGCTGGACATCCGATCAAATGGCAACTGCCGCATCAATCCTAGCGCCTGTCGGGTCATGTCCCACATCCTATCCCTGCTGCGGAAGTCCTCGCAGTTTAGGTCGTTGTGCGCGAAGTTGTATCCGAAGTACCACTCGACCCCCGCGCCACCTGCCATCAGGTTTGCCCAGAGGTGTTGTGTACGGACCTGGTCGTGATTAGGGTCGTTCACATCCGGCATGACACCTGTGCTCGCTGGGCCTATCTCGTCTAGGCATACGAACCAGGACCTGCCTGCTGCCTCTGAACGCTGGATCCAACGCTTTGTCTGTAGGTGCGTATCGTTTGTCTGGAGGGATGCACCTTCCAGGCATGGCCAGCCTAGCAAGGTGGCATAGACCTGGTCGTATTGGCCGGGAAAGGTGTGACAGACGATGGGATGGTCATAAGGATCGAGCTTGCGGATCAGATCCGCAAATGCCTTGCGTTGTTGGTCGGTGTTGGTGTTCTCTTCGCCTAGGTTCCACACTAAGGCAAGGTGATGGGCGAATCGAGCGATCAATTCCCGATAATACGACCTCCTTTGTGGACCGAGCTCGCCTCCATCCAGGGCCTGATCATTCTCCGTCTCTTGTGTTACGATATGGAGCATCATACCCAGCCTCTCCGTGTGACCAAAAACGATCTCCCATTGGTCCAGTTTGCTGCAATCGAATCTGAATCTTTCTGTAGGGCTTGTCCAAGGCCACACATCCTTTCCGTCGCCACCATCGATGTTGTAGGTCAAGAGATAGGCACTGTTGACCCCCTTGGACGCCAGGTAGTTCAAGGCCCCGATAAGCCCCTTGCCCTTATCGCCCTGCCATACGGGGTCACCTGTCTTCCAGTCAGTAAGGTGTGGCAGGTAACGATGGACGAACAGGTCCCCCTTAGCCTCGCCCTCGCGGCCTAGTCCAGCGGTGTCATAGGTCCCGTCAAAATCGGCGAACGCCAAGAGGTTCTCTGGGCTGTCGGTACCTGCCTTTATGAAGAACTGGCCTGTGTGGGCGAATTGTAGATAACGCTTGCCTACATACCTGAGGATGCCCTTTGCCCTGAGGTCTGGGGGTTGCTTGTCAGTGGGTAGGACCTCGAAGGTGCCACTTGCACCATCGAACCAGCAGGGCCTGCCCGCAGTCGGGCTGTCTGCGATCGCCACCATCGGTCCTCGCCTGAAGGATGCCAAGTATGTCCACCGGCCGGCCTGGTCCGGCACGAAATGCACCCGCCACTTGTTTCCAGAGCTTGCGCCGGTCTGGGCAGCGTTGCCATCGGCTGCATAATAACCAGGCACTACATAGACCCTCTCGCCGTTGGTGAATCTGACATCTAGACGATAGTCTAGGAATGGATTCGGGGTATCCTGCTCGCTGGTTGCTGGGCCATCGAAGGTCAGCGTGATGGTGTGCCATTGCCTCAACTGGCCGCCGATCTTGGCAGGCCTTGCGGCCTGTACATGGCTGCAGCCTGCCAAGAGGCCGGCAACCGCAATCCATGCCCACTGCGGTCGGCTGCCGTGATACCTGGGTCCTGGCCCATTCATACCGCGCCCGGCAGGACTCGAACCTGCAACCCTTGGGTTCGAAGCCCAATACTCTGTCCGATTGAGCTACGGGCGCAGACTAAAGGATCTCTAGTCTCTGCAACACCACCTTGGTCCAACGTCTGCCATGCCACTGCGCAATGGCCAGCAGTGTCAACAGGGCCAATGGATACACGCTGAACCTCAGGTAGTGCATATAGTTGGACGTAGGCCCAGTGGTCATGGCCTTGCAGATCTCATCGAGGCTGAAGATGGCCCCTGCGACCATCGGGCCCAGTATATCCTGCCATGGAACTAACAATACTGCCACCACGAGGGAATGGAAGAAGGCCTTGGATATGTGCTTTATGCCACCTAGCCGTCCGACGATCGAGATACCCAGTGTTGCCGCGGTGCAGAAAAGGTACAAGATCGATCCGAATAATGTCATCGCATTGCACAGGTCCACTAGCCATGCCAGGTTGGCAGATCTCAGCCATGCCAAGGTCGCTGCCATCCACGGGATGGTCTGTCCAGTTGCCTGATCTGGCTGGTTGCCTTGGCCTGTGACGATGCTCAGATAGGTGGCCCAGAACACACCTTGAAGGGCAAGCAGGCAGATGGAGGTTACAGCAAAAAGTCCATTTCGCCAGCGGCGAAAGACCTTGACTGCCTCGAAGCAGTCGCTGATCTGCACCATCTCTGTAATCCTTGGTTCTTTATCTGTGGCCACGGTTTGCCATTATCCGGCCTGGTGGCCCAGGCGGCAAGCCCATACTGGCCGTCTAGTTGCTCGGGACCTTCTCGCAGGCCTGCAGTGCAGGGGCAAGGCCTGCAGTAACCGCCAAGACCTGCTGGACCTCCGTTTCGGTCAGCGGCCTGGCACACGAGCGGCATAGCAGCACAAAACCTATGGATCTACCGTCCAGGGCTATGGGAAAGGATGTGACGCTGAGCCTTGCAGTCAGCTTTGGGCTGGCCTGGAGGCCCAGCATGATGAGGTCCTCGAGGTTGCAGACCTTGTTTGACCTGCATACGGCCTCTGCCAATTCCGTACCTATGGCCTCCATAAGCCTGTTGTGATCGTCGGCCTGCCCTGCCCGATCTTCTGTGATGTATTGCCTGAATACCCCGTTTGCCCGTATGTAGAAGAGTATACTGACCGCTGGTATGTGCTGGCATATGGCCCCAGCGGCGATCTCTAGGAGCCTCGTAAGGCTAGTGACACCCAACATGGACTTGTAAAGCCCGGCAGCAAAGCTTATTGAGCCTAGGTCCATGATGAAACGCCTCTGGCAGGAGATCAGGTCCTTGCATAGGATATCTATCTGCTGTGCTTGCCGCCTACGTTGGCGGTTTACCTGGTGCAGCAACGACCTTAGCCTCTTGTACCGATCCTGGTTTATCATCGGATTTACCCAACCTTCGCGCAGCCCCCGAGGTGGCCACATTGGGTGATTCGGCCCATTGTGAGACTGGCTTTAGGAAGGTTCTAGGATAGGGTTCTTGCCCGATAAACTAGGCTTGGATGAGGCCCTGCATGCGGCTGGTTTGACGGACTGGTCCTCTAGTGCCTGGTTACCAAAGGCAGTTCCACATCGACCTTGGTACCTTGGCCAGGCTGGCTGGCGATGCGGATCCGACCACCGTTTATGGATACGAGGCGATCAGCGAATGCCAGACCGAGGCCCGTCTGCCTGCCCGCAGGCCTTGCAGAGAAGAATGGCAACATGGCCTTTGCAAGGGTCTGCTGGTCCATCCCACAGCCCTGGTCTGTCACCGAGATCCTGGCCAGATGTTGGAGGGCCTGGACCGCCATCCGAACCGGGCCCTTTTGGTTAGGATAGGACTGGAAGGCATTGGCTATGATGTTTGCCAGGGCGGATGCCACCTGTGCAGAATCCACATCCAGAGGCGGTAGGTCCTCTGGCAGGTCCAAGACAAGATTGGTTACGTCTGTGCCCATCTTTTGCCCTGCCAATGCGATCGCCTCCTCCAATACCTCTCTAGCAGGCGTCGGGCGCTTGTGGGGTGGGGTGGGTTCTGCATATGCCATCAGGCCCTCCACCAAGGCGGAGACCTGCTGGGCCTGTTGCTGTATCTGCTGGCACGCCCTTCGGGTCTGTTCATCAGGGGCAGACTCTGCGAGTAATTGTGCCCTGCCTGATATCACCGCAAGTGGGTTGTTCAGCTCGTGGGCCAGGCCTGCGGCCACCTCCGCCAGTGCCCCAGCCAGGTCCAATATGCCAGGGCACTGGGGCTTGGGGATGTCCGAGAGCAGACCTGCCAGTTCCTCTGCCTGCTGTTGATGGGATCGGCTGGACTCCATCAGATACAGGGCAGTTGCGATGATCTGTGCCGAGATCCGGAACTGGTCTACGCATCGGTCCAGGTCCACAGGGTAGTTCATCTCGAAGACCAGTACGCCGACTGGTGCCTTGCCACAGGCAAGTGGTAGCCAGTATGTGTGGTCATCGCTCCACCGGTCCTTGAGATAGGCAACTAAGGTCTGGGCGAAAAGACGGCCTTTATGAACCCCGAAGGCCTGGGCAGCAGAGCGTCTGACCATATCCGAGATGGTCAGGTCGTGTATCGTCAGATCCATCCAACTGCCAAGCTCGCCCAGCGCAGCTAGGTACACTGGCCCGGGCCTGCCAACAGGGGCTGTCAGGATACAGGTCCTTGCCGTCTGATAGTAGTGCTGCCAGAGCCTCAGGAACTCGCGTGCCAATTGCCACGGTGTCTGGGCACAAGAGGTGGCATTGGCCAGGGCACCAACCAATTCCAACTGCCTTTCCTTGGCCTCCAATTGCCTACCTTGTTGGACCTTCATCCTGTACGAATCGGCCAGGCCGACGGCCTTTGTCCTGATGGCCTCTGCCAGCAAGGGCCATGCGTCTCTATGGCCTGCCAATCCATCGACGAGCTGGCCTGCTATGCGATCCAGATGGCCCTTGACCGCCTGCAAGAGCCCCAGGTCCAGGCCTACCAGATCGGCTAGTTGCTCTGTGAGATCGACATGGTCGAAACTGCCAGAATTCCCTATACCACAGGACCTTGCAATGTAGTCGGATACCGTGACCACCCTGGCCAATAGCCTGTCCTGGCCTTGGGCTGCCGAGGGGCTATGGTGCAGCCATATGGCCTCGGCCAGTTCTGGCGGCAACTGCCACAGCCAGGCAAGGAACCTGCCAAGTGCAGCATGGTCCGTGCCGAGGTATTGCCTTTCCAAGATATGGCCTGGATGGCCGATCTTGTGTGCCTGGGAGGTGATCTGTGCAAACCCCTTTGGCATAGCCTGCTGGATGGCCAGCTTCCCAAGATCGTGCAGTAGGCCTGCAGTGTAGGCGAGCTCAGGGGCTGGTCCTTCCGGGATGGCCTGGGCCAGCCTCCTCGCACAATGGGCGACGGCCAGACAGTGTATGACAAGGTCAGACCTGGACGGCACCGGTGGCCCCTGTTCGACCGAGCCGTATGGTCTTATGGACAGGACCAGATGGGTCAGATGTTGTGGATCAAGCCTATCCAGTATCTGCAGTATGGAATAGCCATATTGGCCAGGGTCTATGCCTTGGCGGCAGGCCATGCCGATCAGGCCAACGCAGATGGATGGGGATTGGGCTACGAGCCCTGCTAGGTCGGTCTTTGGGCCATCTAGCATCTGCACGGCCATGGCCAACAGCCCTGGCAGTTCTGCCAAAGACTCTAATTGCGCCAGCGACCTCTTGATCTCCAGGCTGGCCCAGGATTCGATCGCCTTCTCGACCATGAAGGCCTTCGGCTATGCCATTTGAAGTACGGACGTGATCTTGCCTGTCAGCTCATCGATGGTGAACGGCTTCTTTATGAAGCCCTGCGCCCCGGACCTGAGCAACTGGTCTATCTCATCCTGCCTAATCACGCCACTTACTATGATGACCTTGATGGTCTCGAACTCGGGATTCTTTCGTATCGTCTGGCAGACTACGTTGCCATTGATATCAGGGAGCATGTAGTCCAGGAGGATCAGGTCGGGTCTGAACTGTCCTGTAGCGATGCCAGCCTCATAACCGCTAGATGCGGTCCTGACCTCGAACCTTCCATCCCTATTGAGGACCTCGGAGATCAGCTCAACGATCTCGGCGTCGTCGTCCACGATCAGGACCTTCTTCTTGCCGGACTCCAGGTTGTCCAGCGGGATATTGTGCTCCTTCATGAACTTTATGAGGCTTGCCCTCGGGATCCTCCTGAACCTGGAGCCAGGTACCCGGAATCCCTCCAGACGACCTGTGTCAAAACAGCGGATGATGGTTTGCTGACTCACACGACAGATCTGGGCTGCCTCCCCGGTGGTAAAAAGGTCCTTCATCTTTTTCATCCCTTCCTTCTTATACAAGCCAAATCCATTTGACTGAGGCAATCCATTTTGCCTTGGTGCTCTAAGTTAACTATAAGCGTTCTAAATTGTCAAGGATAAAGATCAGAAAAAGACGAGATTACCCATGCTGTGCGGATAAACATTATTGGCCCCAGCTACTGTTGCCTATTTGCTGCAGTAAGAAGTAAAAAGACAGGGCTGGTCTTTGCGAGACCAGCCCTGTCTGTCATCGCGGATGTGAAAGGCTAGGCTAGAATGCCCACCTTGCCCCTACTGTGAACCACGTCTCGTCCTCGTTGTCCACAGTGTCGTCCATGCTGAGCTGGTGGTAAACCGCTGGAGTAAGGGTGATTCCATAGCCTAGGTTGAAGTCTGTGGATATACCGATCAGTCCGTGCGACCAGTCGTGATCCACGTCAGACAGGGCCATGCCAGGCCCATTGTCAAAGACCATACTTACCCCATCGTTGAACGTGATCTCCCCATGGAACTTGATGACCTGCTCCGGTATGGTTGGCAGGGGGCCTGGCAGGCTGAGGTTGTAGTCAAGGCTGAGGGTGTGCAGGGAGCCCGAGGCCCTGTGATCCAGCGAAGGTGAGTTTTCGTGTGCTGGCCACAGCTTGACCACCGTGTAACCTGGTATCAGGCCCTTGATACCCAGTGCCTTCGGAAGTTGAATCGAGGCGTGCATCTCCTGGAGGTCCCAAACCTTCGAGGGCCATTCGGGGAAGTTGTAGTAGACCCAACCGACACGGCAGTCGGCCTCTATAGGCTCACCCTTGAAGATGGTATTGTGGTAGTAGATGTTATAGTCCCACCTTTCCTGGAGTTCGTGTCCTGCGGGGTTGGCCCTGTGGCCGGTGACCATAGCGCCGAGGCCAGAGTCACCGAATTCTACACCTGCCGCAGGCTCGAAGCCGCTAGCACCATCGTAGATGTCGAAGCCCCTCCAGACATACTTGTTCTGATAGGTGACCTGTACGAACCCGTGCAGATCAAGGCCATAGCCAAGTATCTCTATGTTGCTGATCGGATTTGATGGCGGTGTTGCCTCAGCGGCGAGGGCAGCAGTGGCCAAGAACATCGAATAGATCAAGATCCATCTAGACATCTCATTATCTCCTTATCCTGCAACTACAGATCCATACATTACCATCGCCCACTCCGCCTGATTGGGGCAGCAGGCAGTCTCTCTAGGTCCTTTGCATATCTATCGAGCTCTTCCTGTGGAAGTTCATAGTCCTGCAGTTTACCAGACATGTATGCGTCATAGCCGCCTAGATCCATCAAACCGTGGCCGCTATAACAGAATAGGATCACCTTCTCCTTTCCTTCCTCTTTTGCCTTCTTTGCCTCATCTATGACACATGCGATTGCGTGGCTTGTCTCTGGTGCACATATGGTGCCTTCGGTGCGGGCCCACAGCAATGCTGCCTCAAAGCACCTCGACTGCGGGTAGGCCCTAGGTGTGAACAGGCCCTCGATGATGCCTTGAGAGACCAGGGGGGCCATCCCGTGATACCTCAGTCCGCCAGCGTGGATGGGTGGTGGTATGAAGGCATGACCTAATGTATGCATGGCAAGCAAAGGCGTCATGCAGGCCGTATCGCCATGGTCATAATGGAACTTGGCCTTCGTCATGCTAGGGCACGCGGTCGGCTCGACAGGTATGATCAGGATATTGGCCCCATGGATCTTGTCAGCAGCGAACGGGAAGGATATACCGGCAAAGTTGCTACCACCGCCAGCACAGGCTATGACCATATCAGGTCCCTTTTCGCCTGCCACCTGGAGCTGCTTCTTGGCCTCTAGGCCGATGATGGTCTGGTGCAGCAATACGTGATTGAGCACGCTACCCAAGGAATAGCGGGTCCTGCCGGTCTTGTCCGTTACCGCGTCCTCTATGGCCTCGCTTATGGCTATGCCAAGGCTGCCAGGGGAATCTGGGTGTTCTTTTAGGACCTGCCTTCCGGCGTTCGTGTCCTGGCTCGGGCTAGGTACACACCTTGCCCCCCAGACATTCATCATCACCCTGCGCAAGGGCTTCTGGTCATAACTGATGCGGACCATATAGACCTTGCATTCCAGATCTAGAAGCCTACAGGCAAAGGCCAGTGCACTGCCCCATTGTCCTGCGCCCGTCTCCGTGACCAGCCTCTTTATCCCAAATTGCTTATTGTACCAGGCCTGGGCCACCGCTGTGTTGGGCTTGTGGCTGCCAGGGGGGCTGAGGCTCTCGTCCTTGTAGTAGATCCTGGCTGGGGTACCGAGATACCGCTCTAGGCTCAGGGCCCGCCGCAGTGGTGATGGGCGCCACTTGCAGAGGATCTCGAGTATCTCCTGCGGTATGTCTATCCATCTCTGTGTGCTGACCTCTTGTTCGATGAGGTTCATAGGGAATACAGGGGCCAGCATCTCGGGGCTGATAGGTCTTCCGTCAGGGCCAAGTGGTGGCAATGGGGGTGTGGGTAGGTCCGCTGCCAGGTTGTACCACTGTCTGGGGATCTGATCCTCTTTCAATAGTATCCTGTAGTCCATCTGACGCTCCTGTCCAAGAACATAGATGCAAGGCTCGTGGTTGCGATATGTATAGGGCATAAGCCCGATACTGTCAAAGCAAATCATGCTGGCAGCTATTGATGGCCGTTGAACTAGCAGCTAAGATCGGGCAGATCGATGGTATCTGGAGGCAGCTAAGATGGACCAGCCCGAGCAGTTAAAGGTTGCAGTGGTGATGGGATCTGATAGCGACCTGCCCGTGATGCAGGTGGCCATCGACCAATTGCGTTGGTTTGGCATAGAGCCTGTACCACGGATCCTGTCTGCACACCGATCACCAGAGCTTACGGCACGGTTTGCACAGGAGGCACAGGCCAATGGCATCGGCGTGATCATAGCAGGTGCCGGCATGGCAGCGCACCTGGCAGGTGCCATCGCCAGCAGGACGACGCTTCCGGTCATAGGCGTGCCGCTCGATAGCGGCGGTGGGCTTGGTGGGTTGGATGCATTGCTCAGTACCGCCCAGATGCCACCTGGTGTACCTGTTGCCACCATGGCCATAGGCAAGGCAGGTGCAAGGAATGCCGCGATCCTTGCGGCCCAGATACTGGCCTTGGGCGATGCGAGATTGAGATCGCAATTGGTTCGGTTCAGGGATGAGCAGCTCCAGCAGGTCCTCCAGAAGGACTCTGCGATCCGGTGATCGCCTGTCTGGCTGTCTACTGTAGCTATGGGACCAGATACGGCGATCTTGGGCTGATCAAAGCAGGATGGATTCATTGCCTGGAAAAACTGGATAGAATCGTAAAGTTAGCGGTTCATATCTGCCGAACCTAGATTATATAGTTGTTTGGCATCCAGGTTTTCGCGACTTAGGTTATCTTCTTATGGCTGCAAGGAATCTGACCAGGGACGGCCAGCATCATGCCAGCCTTCGCGTTTGGAAGGCCCTATTGATGCTCCTTCTATCCATGACCGCAGGTGCGGCAGTATTGATGGCACTAGGAAACAACCCGCCATCTGCTGGCGCGTTTTGCCTATCCAGCTACTACATGCTTGCGGCGACCGATAAGCTCATCGCCTCCAGTGCCAATCAGGCCATGGCTAGATGGTCGCGGATAGAGATCTGTTACAGCGGGACACGCGCGGGCAATCGGGAGCTATTGGCCCGGGCCGCGGGCCTTCGTAGCCCAGATCAACTGCCATACCACTTCATCGTCTGCAACGGTCAAGGGGGTGACGACGGCCAGATCCTGCCTACCGCCTGTTGGGACCATCAGCAGTTCATCCAGGACCGTCATGGTCGGTCTAGGGCAGGGACCATAAGGATATGCATCGTTGCAGATGGAAGGGTCGCATGTCCTACCGACGCGCAGATAAAGCGGGTGGATTGCCTGGTAGAGTCCTTGTGCAAGAGGTTCCAGATCCTGCCTTCGCAGGTCTACTATCCTTCTGACCTGATCACTGGACAGACCTACTGACCTTGCTGCAGCTTGACCGAGGGCCATTTCGCCCTGATAATCCTTGGTCCAAGGCCATGATCCCTGAGGCAAGGCTCAAACAGGCAAAGGGTCTGATCGACCCTGCCAAGCGCGTACTGATCACGACCCACATCAAACCTGATGGGGATGCATGTGGTTCGTTGGCTGCCATGGTCTACGCCCTCCGCAGTGCAGGCAAACAGGTCCTGCCCCTGGTGCTTACTGATGTACCTGACTGGTACGGCTCTATAATACCTGGCCAGACCAGGTTCTTGGGCAAGGATATCGACCTGAGGGGATTGTCAGCCGCCGATTACGACCTGTTGATCTTGGTGGATGTCAACAGTCTCAGCCAACTGACAGGTCTGGAGGATCTGGTCAGTTCAGCTCGTCAGAAGACATTGGTCATAGACCACCACGCCACGTCGGATGGCCTAGGTAGTGTGGAATTGGTCGATACATCTGCTGCAGCAACAGGGATGATCGTCCTGGAACTGGTGAGGTTTGCCAGGTGGCCTGTGACGGATCAGATGGCTGAGGCCCTGTTCGTGGCGATAGCAACCGACACAGGCTGGTTCCATTACAGCAATACCGATGGTCGGGTCCTGCGGGCATGTGCCGAACTGGTGGATGCGGGCGTCAGCCCAGCCCGTATGTATGCAAGGCTATATCAGCAGTTCTCCTATCCGCGTTTTATGCTCATGCTCAGGATGCTCAATAGCCTGAGGTTGCACTTTGACGGCCGTTTGGCACTGATGTCCCTGGCCAGGGCCGACTTCCAGCGGACAAAGACCAGTTACAACGATACAGAGAACCTGATAAACGAGGCGTACAGGATATCGAGCGTGATCGTCTCTTGCCTGCTTGTGGAGATGGAGGATGGCCGCATACACTGCTCTCTGAGGAGTCGCAGCCCCAATCACGCCAGCCCTTCACAGACCATAGACGTAAGTCGCATAGCGGCGACCTTCGGAGGTGGCGGCCACAAGAACGCGGCAGGTGTCTTCCTGGATGGGCCTATGGAGATGGCCATTGCAAAGGTCCTCTCCATGTTCGAGCCATACCTGAACCAACAGGCCTAGCCTCGGGTGCCGGCTATGGCCTCATGGACCATGGATATGGCCTGCTCCAAGGTCACGGTTGTGGCTTGTGGCCTTGACCTGTGTTTCCACTCCAGACCACCGGCAGCAAGGGACCGCTTGCTGACGGTTAGGCGGATCGGTATCCCTAGTAGATCGCTATCTGCGAACTTCTGGCCTGCCTGCATGGGCCTGTCGTCATACAGGACCTGGATCATGTCGGAAAGGAGCCTTTGATAGATCCTCGTGCAGGCCTGATTGACATCCGTATCCTCAAGGTTGAGACCGATCAGGTGCACGATGAACGGTGCAACAGGAATCGGCCAAGACAGCCCAGCCTGGTCGTGGTGTTGCTCGGCAACGAGGCCTATAAGCCTGGATATGCCTATAGTGTATCTGCCGACAAAGACCTGCTTCTTGGCCCCGCTGGCATCCACGTATTCCAGGCCGTCTGTAGGTGCGAGCATACGCAGGTGCGCGATCTCCAGTCCATTGTGTCCTTCCAACCTCGAATCGCACTGGTGACATATGTGGCCTGGCTCGGCCTGCTTGATGTCCTCCAGTCTCGGCAGGGGCAGGTCCCTGCCGAAATTGACGTTTATGGCGTGGTAGTTGGTGCGATTGGCACCGCACTCGAAGTTGACCCTGCCTGCCACGTACCTGTCTGCGATCAGTTGGATATCCGAAGGCAGCCCAATAGGCCCGAGGTAGCCGATGTCTACACCAGTCAGTTCCTTCACCTTGGCCGCAGGCAAGAGATCCAGCCTCTTGCACCCAAGGGCCCTACGGGCCTTTGCCATGCTCACCTGGCAATCACCCCTTACCATGACCGCAACAGGCCTGCCGTCTGCGTCGAGGATCATCGTCTTTGTGGTCTTCCATAAGGGTATGCCTAGAAAGCCTGCCACTGCCTCGGTACTGACCAACCCCTCACCGAGCACATCCTCTCTGGGCAATGGCTGCTGGTCCTGGGGATACTCATCCAGCCTGGACCTGGCACTGTCTTGTGTGGACCCATAGCCGCACCCAGGGCAGGACAGGTATGGCCTATCGCCGTATCCTACGGTTCCCACCAGGCATTGGCCAAAGGTCCCATCAAGACCAGGGTCTGAATCGATCAGTCTATAGGGTACGCATAGTGCTTGGCATATATCTACCATGGCCTTCAGCCAGGCCTGGTAGGATCGTTCCAGCCCTGATTGGTCAGGATCTAGGGTATAGGCCTCCAAGACCGTGAACTCCCTGGCGTAGAGCAGGCCCATACCAGGCCTTGGCTGTTGGGCAAAGCCCTGGCGGACCGCAAGGAGATACATAGGCAGGTCCCTGTGGGACTGGATACGACGGCCAGCGAGCGAATGGATGACTGGCAGGGACGTCCCGCCAATGTAGTACCTTCCTTCCTTCAACACCAGGCCTCCTTGGACCTGGGTATCCTGATCGGTCTTGAGGACGTGGAGGATGGGTAGGCCCCAAAGGCCAAAACCGGCAGCAGAGAGCCTCTCCTGGATCAGGTCACAAAGCCTCTGGACCGTCCGTTGTAACAGGGGTGTATATGCCCAGAGTCCATGGCCTACCTGCTCTAGATAGCCGGCCCTCAATAGCATGGCCTGGCCTGGTAGTTGGATCTGGCTTGGGGCCTGTCTGTATGTGCGACAGCCCAGTTGTGACTGCCTCATCTGGCCACCTCCGCGGGCCTGACCTTTACCCTGTTGCCCTCTACCACGAGCCTGCCGGTTGCAAAGAGCCTTATGGCCTCAGGATATGCGATGCATTCCTGCTCGAATACCCTTGCTGCCAGGGTTTCTGGTGTGTCATCATCCAACACAGGACAGGTCCTCTGGATGATGATAGGACCGCTGTCGTATTGGTCATTACAGAAGTGTACGGTGCAGCCGCTGACCTTGCAGCCGGCCTTTATGACCGCCTCGTGTACGTGCATGCCATACATACCCTTGCCCCCGAAGCTCGGCAGCAGGGCTGGGTGGATGTTCATAACCCGGTTGCGGAAGGCCTCTGGTATCCTCCAAAGGCATAACCATCCTGCCTGGACCACTAGATCCACATTCGCCTTGAGCAGCTCCTGTGCGATCCTTTGGCTGAAGGATTCGATATCCGGGAAGTCCTTCCTGCGGATGATGACCAGTTCGAGGCCGGCTGCCTTTGCCTTCTCGACCCCTGGTACATCGCTGCGAGAGCTAATGACCAACACGATCTTGGCATTGAGCCTGCCCTGTTTGATCAACTCGAGCAGGTTCATCATGGTCCGGCCAGAGCCGCTGATGAGCACCCCGAGGCGAATGGGCTGCCGTCCGTTGCATTCAGCCTGTGCATCTACATCCCTGGCTGCATCCATGGCCTTGTTGACCAGGCGATCCGCCTGCTTGTTCTGGGCCCTGGGCACGTGTCTGACCTGCCAGTGCGAAAAACGACCCAGCAGTTCGATCGCCTTCTGGTAAAGTGGGCGAATATTGGGGCTGCGGACGGCATATCTGCCGCTGATCTGCCTTGCCAATAGTTCGCTGTCCGTGACCAGTTCTATGGATCCTGCCCCGAGCTTTAAGGCCTTCTCCAAGGCCTTTATGACAGCGGTGTACTCTGCGGCGTTGTTTGTGGCCTTGCCAAGGTAGTAACCATGGGAGAACAAGACAGATCCGTCCTGATCCGTCAACACCACACCTGCGCCGGCGGGGCCAGGGTTGCCCCTACTGCCGCCATCGGTGTATGCCACGATCCTCTGTGGCAATGCCCTACCCCTGACTAAGGCCCGCCGATCTTGCCAAGGACCAGTATCCTTGTGCAGTTCGGACAGCGGATGACCTCGTCCTTGGTCAACAGAAGATTGACAGATTCTGTGGTCACGCCCATGAAGCAGCCGCCGCAACTATAGCTATGTGACCTGCCCTCGCCTTGCTGAATCTCTACCACCGCCTTACCGTCATATGTCTCAGCCACCCGCTTGAATATCTCCAAGATGTCCCTTGGTATGGCCCTTGCTACTTCATCCCATTCTGCCTGGATCTGATCCACCTCGGCCTGGAGCTTGACTGCAGCAGCCTCTGTCTCCTTCCTGATCTGCTCCAACTGTCTCTTGTGCTCCTCGATCTGGACCTGCAGGGCATTGCACTCCGCCTCTTCAGCCTCGATCCCCTGCATCAACTCCAGGACCTGCGTCTCCAGCTTTGAATTATCAGCCTTGGTAGTGTTAAGCTGGGTAAGTAGGGTGGCGTACTCCTTGTTAGTCTTTGCAGCGTTCAGGGCGGCCCTGTATCTGGCTATCTCCTGGTCCCTGGTCTTGAGTTCTAGGCTGAGGCGATCACATTGGACCTTGGTCCGTCTGATCTCCTCTCTCTTTGCCTCAAGGGCGGTCTGTTCTGCCTTTATCCTCCCCTCGTGGATGGCGACACTCCGTTTGCACCGGACTAGCTTTGCCTTAGCTGCACGTAGTCGGTCCTCAACCGCCTGCAACCGAACCAGTGCGTTCAGTAAAGACCCCATGTGGACTCCTGACCATGCCAAAGAACCTTCGTATGTAATTATCTACGTTCAGGTCCAGGTACGCAACGTTTTTTTGCCACCAAAGCCAGGGCCTTGGGGTGACGATAAATACTATGGGTTTTGGTCTTGGATGGTGAACCTTGTTCATTGGGCGGCCATATAATTCATTAGCCTGGTGTCCGGCAAGGCGGTTTGACACCGGCGGTCAGTCCCTTATAATATAGGTTGACCGGTCTCGGCCGGTCCATCAGACTTCGAGGAGTCCCATGTTCGAGAGATTCACGGATCGTGCACGCAAGGTGATGGCCCTGGCCAATCAGGAGGCCCAGCGGTTCAACCACGAGTATATCGGTACGGAGCACATACTCTTGGGCCTTGTCAAGGAGGGCAGTGGCGTAGGTGCTACGGTCTTAAAAAACCTGGATGTAGACATAAAGAAGCTCAGGCTTGAGATAGAAAAGCTGGTAAAACCTGGCCCTGAGATGGTCACTATGGGCAAGCTCCCACAGACCCCGAGGGCCAAGAAGGTCATAGAATATGCCATAGAGGAGGCGAGGGCCCTCAATCACAACTATGTAGGCACGGAGCATATCCTCCTGGGCCTCTTGCGCGAGACCGACGGCATCGCTGCCCAGGTCCTGATGAACCTAGGGCTCAAGCTCGAGGATGTCAGGCAGGAGGTCCTCAACCTGCTTGGTGGTGGTGTGGACGATATGCCAGCAGACCTCAACTCCATGAAGATGGGGCCCGGTCTGGGCAGGAAGCCTACGGTCTCGCCAGGCAAGAGCAAGACACCTGCCTTGGATAGCTTTGGCAGGGACCTGACGCAACTGGCGGCTAATGGTGAACTCGATCCGGTCATAGGCCGCAAGCGGGAGATAGAACGGCTCATTCAAATCCTCTGCAGGAGGACGAAGAACAATCCGGTCCTGCTGGGCGAGGCAGGCGTTGGCAAGACCGCCATCGTAGAGGGCCTCAGTCAACAGATCGTGAACAGGCAGGTGCCGGAGATACTGAAGGACAAGAGGATCGTAGTGCTCGACCTGGCTATGATGGTAGCTGGTACCAAATACAGAGGCCAGTTCGAGGAGAGGATAAAGGCCGTCCTGAGCGAGGTAAAGCGGGCTGGTAATGTCATATTATTCATCGACGAGCTGCATACCCTTGTAGGTGCAGGGGGGGCAGAGGGTGCCATCGATGCTTCCAATGTCCTAAAACCAGCCCTTGCCAGGGGTGAGGTCCAGTGCATAGGTGCGACCACGCTGGATGAGTACCGAAAATACATCGAAAAGGACGGGGCACTGGAGAGGAGGTTCCAGACGATCCTGGTCGAACCGCCTTCCAAGGAGGAGACACTGGAGATACTGAGGGGCCTGCAAGACCGGTACGAGGCCCACCACAGGGTCAGGTTCACCGACGAGGCCCTCTATCAGGCGGTGGAGCTGTCCACCAGGTATATCACAGGCCGTTGTCTGCCCGACAAGGCCATAGACGTGATGGACGAGGCAGGTGCTAGGGTGAGGCTCAAGAACCTCACACCGCCTCCTGACCTGACGGAGATAGAGGCGAGGATCGAGCAACTGCAGCGGGACAAGGACGAGGCGGTACGTAGCGCAGATTATGAGCGTGCAGCAGCCTTGAGGGACGAGGCCCAGAGGCTTATCGAAGAGAAGACACGCCTGCAAAGGAAGTGGTACGAGGAGAACCGCGAGTCCACTGGCGTGGTGGATGCGGATGTCATAGCCGAGGTGGTCAGCAACATGACAGGCGTACCACTGACCAGGCTCGAGAAGAAGGAGACACAGAGGCTGCTAGAGTTGGAGGCTGAGCTGCACAAGACCGTAGTCTCACAGGACGAGGCCATCAGGGCGGTGGCCAAGGCGGTCCGCAGAAGCCGCAGCGGCATGAAGGACCCAAATAGGCCTATGGGCTGCTTCATCTTCCTTGGCCCAAGTGGTGTGGGTAAGACACTCCTTGCCCAGGCGTTGGCGGAGTTCATGTTTGGTGATCGCAACGCCCTGGTCAGGATCGACATGAGCGAGTTCATGGAGAAGCACAACGTCAGCAGGCTCGTTGGCGCGCCTCCTGGGTATGTGGGCTATGAGGAAGGTGGGCAACTGACCGAGAGGGTCCGCAGACGGCCCTATGCCGTGGTCTTGCTCGACGAGATAGAGAAGGCCCATCCTGACGTGCACAACATACTGCTGCAGATCATGGATGAGGGTCGGCTGACCGACAGCTTCGGCAGGAGCATAGACTTCAAGAACACGATCCTCATCATGACCAGCAATATCGGCGCTGAGCTGATAAAGAACCAGAGCGGCTTTGGGTTCGGCAAGAAGACACCTGAGGCCAATTACGAGAAGATGAAGGAGATCCTCCAGAAGGAGGTTGAGAGGCACTTCAGGCCGGAGTTCATAAACCGTGTGGACGAGATCATCGTCTTCAGGCCTTTGACCAGGCAGGACCTGCAGACCATCGTGCAATACGAGCTTGCCAAGGTCATAAAGCGTCTTGCAGAGCACGGTCTGAAGCTTGAGGTCTCGGAAAGGGCAAAGGAGTTCCTGATCGACAAGGGTTACAACCCTGAGTTCGGTGCAAGGCCTCTGCGGCGGGCCATAGAACACTACCTGGAGGACCCGCTTTCAGAGGCAGTGCTGCGAGGCGACTTCAAGGGCAAGAGCACCGTCTACATAGACGTCAAGGACGAGGAGCACCTCAGGTTTGAGTCAGAGGCACCGCAGCCTGTACAAGCAGGGCCTGTCGAAGGATCGGCAGGCCAGGCCTAGATCCTACTTGAACCTATAGCTTGCCCAGAATGCAAGTGCAGGGGCATGGTCCCTGTAGGCGGACTTGCCGCCATTTCGCTTGTTGAGGTCCTCGTCGAAGATCCCGAGCAGGTAGTAACCATTCACGCCTAGGGTCAAGGTGGGGCTAGGTTTGTAACGGAGGCCCAGGTTCAGGTAGCAATTGGCCCTGTAGGGCTCGTCCAGATTAGGATCTGTGGCAGGATACCTCCAACCGTCTGTCCATCTAGACCTGAGATAGCGATCGTAGTCCCTCATGCCAGGGAATCCCCAATAGACCCTGACGGATCCATCTGCCGTCCACTGCTCGTCGAGGCGGTGCTCTACGGTCAGTTTAGTCAGATGATTCGACCACATCGCCAGGTCATCCCCAAACCCATATGGCTTTGCCGTTATGAGTGTCCACTCACCTGGGACAAGGTCGAAGTCGTAGAGCTTTGTGTATGCATGTGAGACCATGATCCTCGTCCTATCGGTGTGGTATGAGGCCTCCAGCTCTATACCATAGTCCCTCTGGGTGCCTATGACGTTGCTATCGGAACCACTCCAGGAGACTACGTCAAAGTCGTAGTGTACGAAGATCGATGCAGCCAGGTCTAACGATTTGCTTTGCTGGCGCTCGTACCTGAGCTCTATCGTGCTTAGTGTCTCTGGCTCGCTATTGCCAAGGCCTGCCATATCCTGTTTCTTCATCTCTTCTGCCAACTGCGCCCTGACAGACCTGGACCAGATCAGCTTGAGCGTATCCTTGTCCGTAGGCGTATAGCCTATGGCGACACGTGGCGAGAACATCCAGTTCGTGAAGGTGTGGTCATCGAGCCTTGCGCCTATGAATGTGGTCCATCGGTCTGTAATGGTCCACTGGTGCTCTGCAAGGAAGGAGTACATATTGGATGACCATCGCGGCATCGGGATCATCTGCGCGCAGCGTGCCGGGATGTGTGGCGAGCCTGGGCTCTTGAGTCCGTATTCTGCATGCAAGACCTCTACGCCAAATGCCAGCTTGTGGGCCTCGCTAGGATCCCACTTGACCAGGGCCTTGCCATAGTACTCATCCTCGCGGTAGGCGTCATTGAACCAATTGTTGTTATTGCGTTCAAAGTCGAGCATGTCATAGCCGAATGCGGCCTCGAAGCTGAGCCTGTCGCTGATCGGCATGTTGTAACCGATATGGCCTGTGGCCTGTTGGTAGGCCGTGTAGGACAGGGAAGGCACGATCGTCACCCAATCCCCCCAGCCATAAGGATAGTGGATCATCATCCCCATATCTGGCACGATCTGCTGGCCGCCCCTGGTATACCTGGCCCATACGTCCCATGGGCCCCTGGTCAGCTCTGCATGGAGCTTCACAGGTGGCAGGCCCCTTGCAGCAGCACCGTCCGGCCCTATCACACTGCTGGGTGCGGCATCGCCTGCCTGGAGCCCATCGCAAGGCAGGTCCGGACCCGGATCTGGAGGCCACCATGGATAATATGCCCGATCGGGGAAGTTGAATGCATACTTCTGTGGGGCATGCTCTGCGTCTGCACCATGGTACCTACCTGCGCCTGCATAAACGTATATCCCGCCATCTCCATCCTTGAATCTCTGGCCATGCTTGAACTCTACAAACCCGAAGGACTCCACAAGGCCTGCCTTTGCCACCGCCTCTGTACCTTCGAATGTCTTGGCACTATCAGTGACGATGTTTATGACCATGGCGATCGCACCAGGTCCGTATAGGGCAGAGCCAGAGCCGCGTATCACATCTATATGGTGTATGTCTCCTAACATCACCAGGTCCCTCTCCGATATGGCACCGTAGTGCGTGTGATCGTTCATTACCCTGCCATTGACCAGGATCAGGTACTTATCATCGCGGTCATTCATGATCCCACGCAGGCCCATGTTCGGGGCCTCCCAGTCATTCCTCTTCCACTGGAAGTTGGGTACGTAGATATCCAGTAACTCGAACAGGCTGCGTGCCCCGGATGCCTCTATCTGCTCCTTTGTGATGGTGGTCACCGCTGCAGGCACAAGCCTTGCCTTGGTCTTTGTCAGGGAGGCAGATGAGGTGATCTCTATGTTCATCAACTCCTCCAAGGAAAGCTCAAGCAGTTGCTCCGGTCTTGTAGGTGTTGCAGTTTTCGCACTTACCTGCCAGGCCAGCAGGCCGCTCAGGACGATCGCGAATATGGCCTTTGTCTTCATGGTCGTCTCCTTTTCTATGCAGTACTACCAGGATTGCCTGGCCTCTTATCTTTATAGGATCGGCCATATCTTGGGTGCCCGTTAACAAGGATCGGTGGTCTCGATGGCCTACAAAGCCCAGGACAGATGCTGGCGTCCTCGAATAGTGGCGGCTATGATACTGATAAGGTCATTTTGGCGGTCGTGTATGCAAGAAGGATGTTCGACATTCAGGGGGTATGTAGATGCATAGGCATCAGTTCCTATTGATCGTAGGTACAGCGATCGTCTCCGCTAATGCAATAGTCTTGGGGGTCTCTACATTGCCCGCATTTGACGGTGAATTCAAGGGTCAGGCACAGTCCCCTGACGAACCCCTCAGCCTCTGGTACCTGAGGCCTGCCAGGGTCTGGACGGAGGCGCTACCTTTGGGCAATGGCAGGCTCGGTGCGATGGTCTTTGGCGGTATAGTGACAGAGCGGATATGCCTTAACGAGGATACCCTTTGGGCAGGGGGGCCTTACGACCCTACCAATCCACAGGCCCTAGAGGCCTTGCCAGAGGCCAGAAGGCTGATATTTGCAGGCCAGTATCGCCAGGCGCATCAGGTCGTCCAAGACCGGATGCTCTCCAGGCCCATGAGGCAGATGCAGTATCAGCCTGTAGGCGACCTGATATTGAGCTTCCCTCAGGTCAAAGAGGTCTTAGGGTATCGCAGGGACCTGAACCTGGATACAGCGGTTGCAACGGTGACATATCAGGTCGCTGATGTCCGATATACCAGGCAGGTGTTCGTAAGTCCTATAGATCAGGTCATAGTGATAAGGCTGACAGCAGATCGGCCTGGTCAGGTCAGCTTTACCGCCGCCTTTTCCAGCCCACAGGACGCCCAGGTCCGTACCGAGCAGCCGGCAACCTTACTGCTTGATGGTATAAACGGCAGCGCCCAGGGCATAAAAGGAGCATTGAGGTTTCAGGCAAGACTCAGGGTCATCCCCCCAGCAGGGGAGGTCTCTATTGAGCCTGATTCCATCAAGGTCACCGGTGCAGATAGTGCGGTGTTGTTGATCGCGATCGCCACCAGCTTTCGTTCTTACAAAGACGTCAGCGGCGAGCCACAGGCCCTGACCACCGAATGGATCGAAAGGGCAGCCCAGCGAGGCTTTGACAAGATCCTTGCGGACCACATAAACGACCACCAGAGGCTGTTCCGCAGGGTCAGCCTGGATCTAGGTACGACGGATGCGGCCAGGTTACCGACGGACGAGAGGATCAAGGCATTCGCTACGGGCAACGATCCACAGCTTGCAGCATTGTACTTCCAGTTTGGCAGGTATCTGTTGATCAGCTCATCGAGGCCTGGTACACAGCCTGCCAACCTCCAGGGCGTTTGGAACGACCTGATGGATCCACCTTGGGGCAGCAAGTACACCATAAACATAAACACCGAGATGAACTACTGGCCAGCAGAGGTGACCAACCTGGCCGAATGTGCCGAACCGCTATTCCAGATGATCATGGACCTGACACAGACGGGCGGGCGTACCGCAAAGATACACTATGGCGCAGGTGGATGGGTTGCGCACCACAACACCGATCTTTGGCGTGCATCAGGGCCGATAGACGGTGCCCAATATGGTATGTGGCCTACAGGTGGGGCATGGCTTTGTACACACCTGTGGGAACATTATCTATTCGGCCAGGACAAGGGATTCTTGGCAAAGGTATATCCGGCGATGAAGGGTGCTGCCCAGTTCTTCCTCGATACCTTGGTCGAGCATCCAAGATATGGCTATCTTGTGACATGCCCTTCGCTTTCCCCTGAAAACCGCCATCCACATGGCACTAGTATATGTGCAGGGCCGACTATGGACAACCAGATCATCAGGGACCTGTTCGATCATTGCATACAGGCCTCGCAGATACTTGGCATAGATGCAGAGTTTAGGGCTCGATTGGCTGCAGCGAAGTCAAGGCTTGCGCCCAACAAGATCGGCAGTAATGGCCAACTGCAGGAATGGCTCGAGGACTGGGATATGAATGCACCGGATCTGCGTCACCGCCATGTCTCGCACCTATACGGGCTCTATCCCAGTAATCAGATCACGCCTGAGGGCACACCGGATCTTGCCCAGGCAGCGCGGAGGTCTCTGGAGATCCGCGGTGATAGGGCTACTGGTTGGGCCATAGCCTGGAGGATGAACCTTTGGGCGAGGCTAAAAGATGGCGAAAGGGTCTACAGCATACTGAGGCTCTTGCTAAGCCCGGATAGGACATATCCAAATATGTTCGATGCGCATCCACCCTTCCAGATAGACGGCAACTTCGGCGGCACTGCAGCCATAGCAGAGATGCTCTTGCAGAGCCACACAGGTCAGATCGAGCTATTGCCTGCATTGCCAAAGGCCTGGCCTACAGGTCATGTCAGGGGGCTGAGGGCAAGGGGCGGTTTTGATGTGGAGATCTGGTGGCGGGATGGAAGGTTGCTGAGGGCGACCATCCGCTCTAATGCAGGGCAGGACCTGCGTGTCAGGTACGGCAGGGCAGCGTTTGCCTCGTTCACGCATCCGGGCCAGACCTTCATGCTGGACGAGAGACTCCAACGGATAGAAAGGTAGCATGATGCCAAGTGCGGTGCTAGCATCTATCGTTCTGGCGATCGCACCAACATTGCAGACAGGCCAGTCCATAGACAGGCACGCCCTCGTCACCAGGCACAACGTCGCGATCAACAGATTCGATACCGAGAACCCACTTTCTGTCGGCAATGGCGAGTTTGCATTCACGGCAGACTGCACAGGGCTTCAGACCTTTCATGAGGCATTCAACAAAACCATACCACTTTGTACCATGGCCCAATGGGGTTGGCATACCTTCCCTAATCCTGAAGGTTGGCACATAGACAAGCTCGAACTTGTCAAGTACCCAGACCTAAACGGCAGGCTCGTTGGGTATGTGGATATACCTGGCAATAGGCAGGCGCCCCAGATACGTTGGCTGAGGGCAAATCCGCACAGGTTGCATCTGGGCAGGATAGGGTTCGTCCTGACAAGGCCGAATGGATCACTGGTCGAGCCCAACGACCTAGAAGGGGTAAACCAGACGCTAGATCTATGGAATGGACGACTAGTGAGCAGATTTTCGGTAGGCGAAGCTCCAGTGACCGTCCGGACCGTGTGCCATCCGAGCATGGACCTTTTGGCAGTGAAGGTGGAATCCTCGCTGATAGGTAATGGCAGGCTTTCTATCTGCATCGAGTTTCCATATGGCAGCGACCAACCTACTGCTGCAGACTGGTCTAAGCCGGATGCCCACCAGAGCATATTGATCATGCACGGACCTAACACGGCCAAGATCCTCCGCAGGCTCGATGACGACCGTTATTACGTCCGATTGGCTTGGGCCGAGGGTTGTCAGATAAGATCCACAAATAGGCATACCTTTATCCTGCAGGGTTCTAGCGGGCAGGGGCAGATGGAGCTTGTATGTCATTTCTCGCCGATGGATGCCAACGTACCACTGCCTACCTTCGATCAGACCATCGCCGCTGCTACCAGGCATTGGAATGGATTCTGGCAGGATGGAGGGGCTATCGACCTTTCTGAAAGCACGGATCAGCGGTGGCGGGAGTTGGAGCGGAGGATCGTACTATCGCAGTACCTGACTGCCATACAATCCGCAGGCAGCCTTCCCCCGCAAGAGACAGGCCTGACATACAATTCCTGGTACGGGAAGTTCCATCTGGAGATGCACTGGTGGCATGCAGCGCACTTTGCATTGTGGGGCAGATTGCCGCTGTTGGAAAGGAGCTTGGGCTACTACAAGTCCATATTGCCGAAGGCCAAGGCCACGGCCATGCGCCAAGGATACAAAGGGGCGAGGTGGCCGAAGATGACATGCCCGAGCGGCGATGAATCCCCATCCATGGTCGGCCCGTTCTTGATCTGGCAACAGCCGCACCCGATATTCTATGCAGAGCTTGTATATCGGCAAAGGCAGGACAGGGCCACAGTGGAGGCCTTCAAGGATATCGTCTTCGAAACGGCCCAGTTCATGGCCTCATATGCCACATGGGATAAGGCCACATCCCGTTATGTGCTAGGCCCGACATTGCAGTGCGCTCAGGAGATATTCCCCAAGGAAAAGACCATCAATCCCACGTTTGAGCTTACCTACTGGAGATGGGGGCTGCAGGTCGCCCAGACATGGCGTCAGAGGCTCGGGCTAGATAGGGATCCAGTCATCGATCAGGTCCTTGATGGCCTTGCCATGCCACCTATTGCAGGTGGAAGGTATCTATTCACTGAGACAACCCCAGATTGCTACAGGGATCCTAGGTGGGCCAAGGATCATCCATCGGTATTGGCTGCATTGGGTATGTTGCCAGGTCCGGGCATAGATAGGTCTATCATGCAGGGCACCCTCGATTGGATCTGGCAGCATTGGGACTGGGCCGATACGTGGGGATGGGATTATCCAATGATCGCCATGACGGCAGCAAGGCTTGGCCAGCCAGAACGTGCCGTAGATGCCTTGCTGATGGATACACCGAAGAACCGCTACAGGCTCAATGGTCACAATCACCAGAGACCAGGCCTGACCATATACCTTCCTGGAAACGGCGGGCTATTGTATGCAGTTGCCATGATGGCTGCTGGCTGGGATGGTGGTCCGACCAGGCATGCACCTGGCTTTCCAGATAATGGGCAATGGGTGGTTAGATACGAGGGATTGTACCCAGCACCTTAGCACCGAGGTATCGATCATGCGGACAACATATACAATCGCTATCGTCTTTCTGACAAACTTGTCTTGGGCCTTACAACCGCCCGCACCCTACGGGCCTACCCCTTCTGCAAGGCAGATGAGGTGGCATCAGATCGGTTTCTATGGATTCCTGCATTTTGGCATCAACACATTCACCGACAAAGAATGGGGATATGGGGACGAGGACCCTGCAATCTTCAACCCCACCGCATTCGATGCCAATCAGATAGCCCAGGTGGCAAGGGAAGCTGGGATGAGGGGGCTGGTCTTGACCGCAAAACACCATGACGGCTTTTGCCTTTGGCCCAGCCAATACACGGAGCATTCGGTAAAGAATTCACCATGGAGAGGCGGTCGTGGCGATGTGGTCAAGGAGCTTTCCGATGCATGCCGCAGATATGGCCTTCTTTTCGGTGTTTACCTCTCGCCATGGGATCGCAACCGCTCGGACTACGGTAGGCCGGAGTACATCCAGTATTACAGGCAGCAATTGAGGGAATTGTTGACCGGATATGGCGAGATATTCATTGTCTGGCTTGATGGTGCAAACGGCGGGGATGGATACTATGGTGGTGCCCGCCAGACAAGGAGGATAGACAGTCTGACATACTATGACTGGCCCAACACATGGCAGATCATCAGGGACCTGATGCCGATGGCGGTCATATTCAGCGATGTGGGGCCTGATGTGAGGTGGGTAGGAAACGAGAGGGGCAGGGCTGGTGAGCCTTGCTGGGCCACGTTGACGCCACAAGGTGCACCTGGAAATACAAAGGCAGACCTGAACCATGGCGACCGGCATGGTAGCCAATGGTTGCCGGCTGAATGCGATGTATCCATAAGGCCGGGTTGGTTTTATCACAGAAGCGAGGACGGCCGAGTAAAGACGCCGATGCAGTTGTTCGAGATATATCTGAATTCGGTCGGTAGGGGGGCATGTCTGAACCTCAATGTCCCCCCAGACACAACAGGCCAGATCCACCCTAATGACGTGCTTTCCCTCAAAGGACTGCGGAGCATATTGGATCAGACATTCAGTTTCAACATAGCCACCAAGGCCAGGGTCACTGCCAGCCAGGTCAGGGGTGATCAAAGGGGCTTCGGACCTGAGAATCTATTCGATTCCGATATATCTACATACTGGTCCACAGATGACCAGGTCAGGGCAGCGGAACTGATCCTAGACTTCGATCTGCCTGTCACATTCGACATAGTCGCGGTGCAGGAATGCATCCTGCTCGGGCAGAGGATAGACAACTTTGCCCTGGAGGCCTGGCAGGGGGATGATTGGCATCTGTTGGCCAAAGGGACGAGCATTGGCCACCTACGCCTTGTGAGGGTTGAGCCTACTACCACTACGAGGTTTAGGTTTAGGGTGGTAGATGCAGCGGCCTGTCCTGCCATTGCCGAGCTGGGCCTTTATGCCAGCCCATATTCCAGGGTCAGTCATTGATCGAAGAGCCTGAGCTGTTCTATGGGTTCAGCCTGCTGGAGTGTACGAGTGACCTCCTCGATCAGTTCGGCAGGGCTTTGGAAGTCTCGATACACACTGGCAAAGCGGATATATGCGATCTTGTCAACGGCCCTAAGGTACTTCATGACCAGCTCACCTATGACCGATGAAGGTACCTCCTTGTCGAAGTTGCGGAAGATCGCCTCCTCCGTACGGTCGGCGATCTGTTGGATCTGTTCTGCAGATACAGGCCGCTTGACGCATGCCTTCTGTAGACCTGCCAAGATCTTTTCCCTGTCGAATGGGACGCGGCTCTTGTCCTTCTTTATCACAAAGAGCCTGCAGCCATCTACCACCCTCTCGTAGGTGGTGAACCTGCGGTTGCACGCCAGGCACAGTCGCCTCCTTCGGATGGTACGGCCAGCATCGCTTGACCTTGAGTCTACAACCCTGTCACTATCCTTGTTACAGAAGGGACACCTCAACTTGGCCTCCTTTGCATAGACAGCCTGTAGGGCAGATGCCTGCCGCCATGCCCTTCATTATAGGGTACCTGCCAGAGGTGTCAAAAGAAAGGGCCACGGCATCGGCCGTGGCCCTGCATCCTCGATCTTGCCACCTATGGGATGATGGTGACCGTATCAGAGCCGCTGAACTGCACCCCTGAGTTGAGCCTACCAGTCACGGTCAGGGTGATTGGGCCGTTGCCAGGTATAGCCGCTGTCAGTTGATCCTTGTAGAATAGCGCTATGACCGTGGTTATCACCGAGCCGTCGCCCTGCTCAGAGGCATATTGAGAGAATGCCTGCACATTGCCAGGCGTGATCGTCAGGGGTATACCAAGGTTCACCTCGCTCTTGTGTATGTCGAATAGCCTCACCAAGGCATACACATAGGGGCTGCCGCTGCTACGCGAGATCTGGAACGGGTAGATGATCACGTTAGCAGGTATGGTGCCAGAGACGACATCTATCTGTACATCGTCTGGGGCCGAATAGTCTGTACCATCAAAGACCACCAGTGTGATGATGTGCTGGCCTAAAGGCAGTTGTATGGTAGGGCTGACACCAAATGCCTGATACGGTGTACTGTCTATGGTCCAACTCCAGATATAGACTAGGCTGTCACCATCAGGGTCGTAAGAACCTGACCCATCGAGTGTCACGTAGGCGTAGCCACTTGGGTCTGCTGGTACGGACTGGTCCGGTCCAGCATCGGCAACGGGTGGGTTATTGCCAGGTCCTGGCCCGCCGCCTGCCTGGTACTCATATGCACCCATGTCCACTACGGGGGGACTGCCTGCGCCGGTATCTGGTGTGGCAGGGTCGTTGACCCGTCTAGGTGCGCCGTCCAGGTCGGTGGTAATGCCCACCGGTATACCATAGTTGGCGCCAGCGTCTATGCACGGTGAACCTGCTCTTAGCCTCAAATCGTCATCTTCTGTACCTGGCAGGCCGTCAGGCCCAGACGAGGAGACAAAAAGCGGGTTGGCATTGATATTGCCTGTACCAGTGGCCCCACCTTGTACGTCGCTGTATTCCACATCCATCTGGGAGTCTGGATCTACCAATAGCTCCAGACCGCCATCCCAGAGTATGCAACTGGTTATAGTGACATGGCTTGCACCAGAGACCCCACCAGGCTCGCATACGATGGCCTTGCCTTGCGGGGCGTAGTTGGCAGAAAACGTGCAGTTGGTGACCCGCAGGTCTGCATCGTAACTTGCCATGGCACCGCCTTGGGTGGATGCCTGATTACCGTTGAATAGACAGCCGAAGACCACTGGCTCGCTGTACCTGTTGTACATCGCGCCAGCTACGCCGTTGGCCGAGCTATTGCCTATGAACTTGCAGTGGATATAGGTTGGGCCGCAGTAGTAGTTGAACGCAGCCCCACCCCAATCGCTTGATAGGTTCCTGACAAAGGTGCTACGCGTGATGACAGGGTAGGAGCCTGTAGTATTCTCTATTGCACCTCCGTAGTCTGCCTCATTCTCCACAAAGAGGCAGTCCGTGACTTGTGCATCGCAATTGTCATTGCTGATCGCGCCGCCCTCCATGCCGCCGTAGTTCTGTGTGAATGTGCATTTCTCTATGATCGGCTTGCAGTCCCTGCTGTAGATGGATCCTCCCCACTTGTCATAGGCCGCCTCATTCCAGACGAAGTTACAGTTCTTGGTAGTGGTGTCTGCAACCCAGTTGTTGATCGCACCGCCACCACCGGCACTGTAGTTGGCCTTGAATGAGCACTTGTCCATGGTGGCCTTGCCCTGGTATATGGCCACAGCCCCGCCATAGGACTTGGCGGCATTGACCTGGAAGGTACAGTTGCGTATGGTAGGGCTGCCCTTGTATGCAAACAGCCCGCCTCCCCTCTCGTAAGCGTACGGGAAGTCCGAAGGGCCGTTTGCATTGCCTGCAGTGACCACAAAACCATCCAGTATGGCGTTCGGATCCACATTGCTCGCAGTGACCACGGTATAGGCATTATCCTGCCGCGTTGGGGCCGCCAGGAGCTGATGCACTAGGTTGCGATCGGTGACATCCAGAATGACGTCATCGCCATTCAGATCCCCTGTCAGTATGGTCTTGTACAGCGTCACGTTCCTGCTGTTGGGATTGGGGGCCCCATAACCTGCATAGCCACCATACAGCCCAACTCCGCTCTTGAGTTGGAATGTGGCCTTGCGATCCGTCACCACAGGCACTGTCGCCTGATTCGGTCTGTACGACCCCTGGCCGACGCGTATCGTGTCGCCTGGTGCTGCAATGGCGAGGGCATCTTGCAGGTACCTGAACGCAGTGGCCCAGGAGGTGCCATCATGTGGCCCTGGGGCACTATCGTCTACGTAGATGATCGCCGCAGGGCAGGTTATCAACCAGAAGGCCTGTACCGCTAAGATAAACCAACCCTTCGATATCCCAGAGCTCATCTTGATTCCCTTTCAAAAGAGGTCCTGGCTTATATAAGTCCGAGAAGGCCGTAGGTGCTGATAAGCACTCCTCACAGGTGACCCTGTTAGCATCCAACTTCCTATAACATAGTCCCTATAGGTCATTTGTCAAGAAGCATCGGCCTACACTGCCAATATTCGTCAAAATGGGCAATCATCTACGCAAAAACTAGAAGGACTTGCACTATCTAGTATGACGGCCTCTGCATGGATTGCGCAACGGTCACCATTGGGCCTCTTGGAACGGGCCTAGGGGCCCTTCCTGGCGTGGTGATGGCCTGGACTTGAGGATGGCCTCTGCTATGGGGATGTCAGAGGGGTATGTGACCTTGATATTGGATGGGTCCGACTGGACGATCGCGATGTTATGGCCTAAGGCCTCTACCAACTGGGCGTCGTCGGATATCTGTGCTGGATCCATGTCGCTGATAGTTGCATATGCCCGTCGCAGCAGGTCTAGACTGAATATCTGGGGTGTCTGGGCCTCGTACAGTCCATCCCTTGGTACGGTCTTGACCACCATGCCTTCATGGACCTGTTTTATGGTCCCAACCAACGGGCACGCAGGTATGGCAGCCCCATGTCTGGCTGCTGCTGCGATGGTCTTGTCCACGATCTCGGCGGTCACGCAGCACCTGGCCGCATCCTGGACTGCAACCAGTTCGATCCCATCCCTGACCAGTCCCAGGGCATTCTGGACGGTCTGGGCTCGGTGTTCGCCGCCTAGGCAGACCTGGACATTGAAGAAGCTCAGGTTCGCGCCCCACTTGATCTGGAGCCACTCCTTGTCCTCCGGCAGGATTGCCAGGATGATCTGCTTGACGTCGTTCCTTGCGGCGAAGACCTCTATGCTCCGCAGGAACATGGCCCTGCCCCCTACATCCACAAACGGTTTCCTCTTCTTGCCACCGAACCGTTTCGACCTTCCTGCTGCACAGATGATCGCTGCCACGTCCATACTAGTACTCTATCCCGCACCTGGCCTTTATGCCCTTGTCATATGGGTGTTTGAGGCTATCCATGATCGTGACTAGGTCCGCCATCTCCAACAATTCCTTTGGTGCCTCCCTGCCGGTGATGACCAGCTCCACGTGCCTGTCCTTGCTGATGATAAGCTGCCTTACCAGTGTCATGTCTGCCAGTCCCCTTGCCAGGCAGAATGCAAGTTCGTCGAGTATCAGGACATCGAATTGCCTTTCCGATGCAGCGGCGATCAGGCCTTCTAGGTGGGCATTGATGGCGGTCCTTGCCTGTTGCGCCATTGCCGGCTGTAAGGAACTACGACCCGCCTGTCCAGCCACTGCATCTATCCTTATGGGCAGGCCGAAACTTGCTATGGCCATCCTCTCGCCCAACTGCAGTTCTGCAGGCTTGAGGAACTGGACGATCCTGACCTGCAGGCCCCTGCCAGCGGCCCGTAAGGCGAGCCCCAGGGCAGCAGTGGTCTTGCCCTTTCCTGTGCCGGTGTATACCTGGACCAGCCCTTGCTCCAGCATGATCCTATAATAGCCGCTCTCTGGCCGTGGGCAAGGCCTACTGCCTGATCATACTGGCGATCTTCATCAGCCTGCTGGTATTGTCCCTCTCTGCCTCTGCCAGCTTGTTGTTTATGAACCTTATGGTCTGGTGCAGCTCCGGGATCATGACGTATTCCAGGACGTTTACACGCCTGCGGGTCAGGTTCAGTTCTATGGCCAAGAGCCTGGCCTGCCTCTCCTTTTCTGCCAGCTCGATCAGGCGGTCGAAGACCTTCTCCAAGGCCAGCAGTGCCACATCCATCTCCCCAGAGGTCTGCATGTAGCCATAACAGATGATCTGCCCTGCTATCTCCTTGCTCAGGTGCGGCACCCTGACATTCATGATACTGGCAATGGAGACAGACAGTGCAAACCTCTTTGTCGGTACCGCCAGGGCCCCTTTTACCGCCTCTGGCTCCATGCTGGCCCTCGCCAGCATGAATCTGCGGAAGGTCTGTCCTAGTTGCTGTTCGACCTGCCTTCGCAGCGGTCCGATCTGCCTTGCAATCTGTATCAGATGCCTGGATATCTCATCCCTCTTCTGGCTCAGCAGCTTGTGGCCCCTGGTGGCAAGCTCCAGGCGCCTCCTGAGCCTGAGCAACTCCATCCTTGTGGCACTGACGTTTTGCATGCTATGCCTGTCTTTGCCTGAATCTTGGCATGTATTTCTGTATGAGCTTGACGTCTATACGCTTGAGCTCTGCATCGGAGAACATGCTCAGCAGTTCCCAACCCAGGTCGAGTGTGGCCTCCACAGGCCGGTTCTCGTAGTAGCCCTGCGAGATGTAGCGCCTCTCGAACTGTTCTGCAAAGGCCATATACCTGCGGTCATCCTCTGACAATGCTGCCTCGCCCATGATCGTGGCCAGCTCCTGCATCTCCTTGCCGCGGGCATATGCGGCATACAGCTGGTTGTAGAGCGCCGCATGGTCCTCCCTCGTCTTGCCCTCGCCTATGCCCTTGTCCTTCAGACGCGACAGGCTTGGCAGGACGTCCACAGGTGGGGATATGCCCTTGCGGTGGAGCGAACGGGACAGTATCACCTGGCCTTCGGTTATATAACCTGTCAGGTCTGGTACTGGATGGGTCTTGTCATCCTCGGGCATGGTCAAGACCGGGACCATGGTTATGGAACCCTTCTTGCCCTTTATCCTGCCTGCTCGTTCATATATGGTGGCCAGGTCGGTATACAGATATCCGGGATAGCCCCTCCTGCCAGGCACCTCCTTCCTTGCTGCAGAGATCTCGCGCAAGGCCTCGCAATAGTTGGTCATGTCGTTCAATACCACCAGCACGTGCATGTCCAACTCGAATGCCAGATACTCTGCAGCGGTAAGGGCGAACCTAGGGGTGGCGATACGTTCTATGGCAGGCTCATTGGCCAGGTTTATGAACATCACTGCCCTCTCTATGGCCCCTGTTGCATGCAGGTCGTCTATGAAGAACTGTGCCGCCTCGAATGTGATGCCCATGGCCGCGAACACGACTGCGAACGCCTCCCCCTTGCCCAGTACAGTAGCTTGTCTGGCAAGTTGCGCGGTGATCTGGTCGTGTGGAAGGCCAGAACCAGAGAATATCGGCAGCTTCTGGCCGCGCACCAGAGGATTGAGTCCGTCGATGGTGGATATGCCGGTCTGGATGAACTCGTTCGGATAGTCCCTGGCATAGGGATTGATGGGCTTGCCGTTCACGTCCAGCCTCTTTGCGGCAATGATCTGCGGGCCGCCGTCCTTTGGTATACCTAGGCCAGTGAAGACCCTGCCGAGGATGTCCGGAGAGACGCCGAACTCCAGGGGCCTCGCGAGGAATCTGACGGTGGTCTTGTCCACGTCTATACCGCTTGTCCCCTCGAAGACCTGGACAAGGGCCTTGTCCTTTTCTACCTGTAGGATCTGACCATGTCGGACCGAACCATCAGGCAATTCGATGTCCACGATATGGCCATATTTTGGCTGGTCAACCCCCTCCACGAGCATTAATGGCCCGGCAATACTGGCTACGGTTTGATATTCCTTGACAGTCAACATGGATCCATCCCCAATCACCTACTGATCACGGCCTGCCTGAGGCCTGACACCTCGCGATCGACCTGATCGCGTATCTGCTGGATCTGATCGATCTGTTCCTGTGGTATGTACTTGGCCCTGGCTATCTGCTCCCTGACCGGCAACTTGAACAGGTCCGTTGGGTCCACGCCTGCCTCTATGGCTGCAAGGGCCTGTTTGTGGAAGTGCATGACGGTCTTGAGCATCTCGAATTGCTTTTCCATGGATGTATATGTGTCGACAGGGTGGAAGGCGTCTTGATGCAGGTAGTCCTCCCTTATGGACCTGGCGGTCTCTAGGGCGAGTCGATCCTGGCCAGAGAGGGCCTCGGCACCGACCAGCCTGACGATCTCGCGGAGCTGTGCCTCTTGTTCTAGCAGGGCCATGGCCTCTACGGTCAACTGCTCCATCTGCTCGCCCTTGTCCTTGTCCTCGAATGCATCCTTTAGATACTGTTTGTAGAATGAGTAACTGGTCAGCCAGTCTATGGCAGGGAAGTGGCGTTGATAGGCTAGCTCCCCCTTCAATGACCAGAAGACCTTCACCACATGCAATGTGGCCTGGACCACCGAATCAGATAGATCCCCACCGGGAGGGCTTACTGCACCTATGATTGATACAGCCCCCTGCCTCTGTGGCCTGCCGATGCAATCCACAAGGCCTGCCCGCTCATAAAAGGCCGCGATCCTTGCTGCAAGGTAGGCAGGGTAGCCTTCCTCTGCAGGCATCTCCTCCAACCTGGTGGATATCTCGCGCATGGCCTCGGCCCACCTGCTGGTGCTATCGCACATCAGGGCCACGACATAGCCCATGTCCCTGAAGTATTCGGCAATGGTTATCCCTGTATACACAGACGCCTCCCTAGCTGCCACTGGCATGTTGGAGGTGTTGGCGATAAGTACCGACCTTTCCATCAATGGCTGGCCAGACCTCGGGTCCTTCAGCTCGGGGAACTCGGTGAGTACATCGGTCATCTCATTGCCCCTCTCGCCGCAGCCGACATAGACCACCACGTCTGCATCTACCCACTTGGCAAGCTGGTGCTGGACCACGGTCTTTCCAGAGCCGAATGGGCCAGGCACACAGGCGGTGCCGCCCTTGGTGATAGGGAAGAATGTATCGATGACCCGCTGACCAGTGGTCAGGATCCTGGATGGGGCGAGCCTATTGACTATCGGCCTTGCCAACCTGACCGGCCACCGCTGTACCATGGTGATAGGCTGTTGGGTACCGTCATCCTGCGTGCAGATGGCCACTGGTTGTTCCACTGTAAAGTCCCCTTCAGCTATGCTGGTGATCCTGCCCTTGATACCTGGAGGGACCATGATCTTGTGGACCATCAATGTGGTCTCTCGCACTTGGCCTACGATGTCACCAGGGCCTACCTCTGCACCGGTAGCGACGGTGGGCACAAAGTGCCATTTCCTTTGCCTATCCAGGCCAGGGACGTTGCTACCCCTGCTCATGAAGGCCCCTTCCATGCCTACCAGTACGTTCAAGGGCCTCTGTATCCCGTCGTAGATGCTCTCAATGAGCCCCGGGCCGAGCTCGACGCTCAAGGGTGCCCCTGTATCCAATACCGGCTCGCCAGGTCCGATGCCCGTTGTCTCCTCATAGACCTGAATGGAGGCCAGGTCCCCGCGCAGCTCTACGATCTCACCGATCAGGTTGAGTCTGCCTACGCGGACCACATCGTACATCCGCGAGCCGGTCATCCCTTCTGCAAGGACCACTGGACCAGCCACCTTCACGATCCTTCCTTCTCGAGCTTCTGTCATAGTCAGGCCTTCCGAGTATCACTGGATGTCAAGTCTGTAGTACCCATGATGCTAATGCCAGTAGCTGCCTTCAACACCTCTGCCAGGGCCCTTGTGGAAAGCCCTGTCGATTCGGTCGTAAATGGCACTACTACCACGCATGGCACTGCTGCCCTTTGTAACGGGTCCAGTACTTCGAGTGCAGATGCGGCCACGTCCTCCGCCACAACGATCAGCGCATAGCCCCCTGAGACCACCTTTCTGGCGGTATCGAGGACCTGCTGGCGGTCATTGGGTACCGGATATGTCTCCAGGCCCATCGCAGCAAAGGGCATCACAAAGTCCGCCTGTCCTATCACTGCCACCTTGCCTTCCATCCGACCACCTACGCCGCAAGCCTATCCAGGATCAGTCTGGTCTGGAGGTGGTGCCGCTTTGCCACCAGCACCAATCGCACCATCCTTATCTGATGTTCCTTTGTCAATAGATATGCGATGATGGGCTGAGGCCCGGACGCGATATGCGCACAGGACCTGAGGAATCCGAGCAGGTGCTCATCACAGGCCTGTTCCAGCCTCAAGAACGACTGCTCTGCCACAAAGTACCTGACCCCTTCATCCACTACCTTCCAGTAAGGGCCATAGTAGAACAATCCAGGTAATCCCTCTGCATTGGTATCCATGCCCCTGGCGAGCCTATCGGGTTCTATGAAACCCCCCTCGAGCAGGACACCAGGCAGGTCTGAGGGTGTCAACTTCAATCTGACGATGGTGCGTATATTGTTTAGATCTATCTGCATCCTGAATAGATTCACCAGGAACACATGGCCGATCTTGTACGCTTGCTGGAGATTGTACCTGCATTGAAACTGATCTAAGGCCACGTCCACCCGCCTTATATCCTTAGCCTGGTAATAGGCCACCGTAGCCTGTTCTAATGCGTCCTGCAGGTAATCGGGCAGCAGGTCGAACTGCTGTTGCTCGAAGATGGCGGCAATCCTGTCTGCAGGGACATTGCCATCCTGGCTGTAGTCAGTGCCTATCGGCTGCTTACTTACCATCCGTTTGATCGCCAACCTCAGATTGGCAAGGTCGTCCCTAGACCTGAACAGGTGATTGATGCGGGCATCCAGCATCCATTGTGCGAATAGCTCCCTAGCCGCAGTCCTGCGTGCCAGGAGGATTCGCTCCACCTGCTCCATCTCCTGGGCGGTGGATATGGGGGCATATTCGCTAGTTGCCAGGTAGCCTACAGCCTGCTGATAATCAGGGGCGTTTGCCATATCCAGTAGGGCGAGCCTAGGTAGCATCTGCATCTCCATCGCCCTGGCCTGGGCAGTCTGATACACGTACCGCCAGTCCTCTGGCCCTACGGATGGGTAGGTGTAGAAGTCCTGGATGGTCTCTGTCAGGCCAGCCATCTATGCAAACAGCTCCGTTGCCAACTCAGACTCCAATGCCATGCGTATCTGGCCGATGATGACATCCAGCGAACAGTTCGTCCGGATCCTACCCTTTTGTAGTATGAATCCTGCCCCGATGGGTCTTCTCTGTTGCGAAAGCCTGATCCCTGCTGGCCTGCCCATGGATGACAACGTTTTGTTGACATGGTCCACCAAGGCCTGATCGATCCTGGTCTCGTCCTTGTCTACGATCAGCTCTTCATCACCCTTTGCCAACTGTATGATCAGCCTGCCGATAAGGTCTCTGTACTGATCTGCAGGCATGGTCTTGATCCTTTGGGCAACCTGCGAGAAGACCTCATCTAGGATCCGTCGCTTCTGTGCCAATAGCTCCTTGGCGAGCCCCATCCTGGCCTGAGCCAAGATGTGGTCGATCTGATCCTGTGCGGCCTTGGCTGCCATGGCATCTGTCTGTTGCTTGAACTGGGCCAGTGCCTGGTCCAGGGCGGCCTTTTGCTCTGCCTGTCGCTGGAGGGCCTGTGCCTTCAATTGCTGTGCCTGCGACCTGGCCTCCTCCAGGATCTTTTCGATGACCTGGTCAGCTTGTGTGGTCGTATCCATCTTCTGACCTCATCAGGCTGCTGTCGGCCACTTGATGCCGAATAGGAGCATGAACAATGTGACCAGTAGGCCGAGGATCGCGTAGATCTCCACCATCACTGCATAAACCACGCCTGCCTTGAAGGCTAGCTCTGGTCGCTTTCCTGCCATCATGATCCCGGATGCAGCGACCCTGCCCTGATAGATGGCTGATACCAGGCCTGCAAATGCGACCGGTACACAGGCAGCAAGGATCTGCCAACCCAAAAGCGGGCTTACCTGGACCCCTCCGCCACCGAAGAAGTTGAGTTTGAGCATCACCATAAACGCGGCCAAGAATCCGTAGAATCCCTGCGTACCAGGTAGGACCACCATGATGAAGAACTGGCCATATCTCTCGGGTTTCTCACCAAGTATCCCATTTGCCGCCCTGGCAGTGAGGCCAATGCCTATAGAGGAACCTATCCCGCCAAGTAGGGCAGCCATCCCTGCTCCGACTAGAGCCAATGCCATGCCATAGTCCATCTTAAGCCTCCATTTCTCGTACTAATGGTCCTTTATGTAGACGTATCTATACTGTTTCATCAACGGTTCGAAGGGCCTGCCACCGCCAACAAAGAACTTGGGAAAGAACTCTACATACTGTAGACGCAACGTATGCACGAACGCCCCAAGGCCTGACATGACCAGGTTGAATAGGTGCCCTACCACGAAGACTACGATCGCAGCCACGATCCCGATCCCATAGGGTATATCTGCAGCGATGTTTGTCATCAGGTTTATCGCCATACCCAGCCCTGCACCTACCATACAAAGGCCCATGAGCCTCAGATAGCTAAGCAGATCTCCTACATAGAATATGGAGCTGAAAAGGTTGTATATGCCCATCCCAATCCTTGCCCCCCATCCACCATCCCTGTGGCTACCCAAGACCAATCCCAGTGCGAAGACCAGTGCGAGCGGCCCTGCTGCCGCCAGACTGCTGGGCAGGATGGATGCCTTGCTCAGTGCAAAGACTACCACCGAATTGATCAGTCCTAGCCAGGTCAGTTGATCGAATACCGCTGATATGTAGTTCTTGTGTCTCAGATTCCAGACCAAGGCGGTCAATAAGCCAGTCATGATCTGGATATAGCCTAGCCCGACAGAGATCAGGAAGAGCTGCATGGGCTTCTTGAATGGATCAAACCACATCATGGACTGACGTAGGGGCTCCAACGCAGGGATGAACTGCTGGATGGCATCGCCGAACCAGCTTCCTGTCAGCGCCCCTACCACTACTGTCAAGGCCCCACAGGTCCACAATAGCCAAAGGAATCTCTTGTCGGCCTGTGCCTTCTTAATGAAAAGGGCCATCGCCGCGATCAACACAAGGCCATATCCTGCATCACCAAGGCAGATCCCGAAGAACAAGGCAAAGAATGGCGCAAGTACCGCAGTCGGATCTACCTCCAGGTACCTGGGCATGCCGTATAGCCTGGTGATGACCTCGAAGGGACGTACCACAGGGACATTCTCGATATCTACTGGTATCTCCTCACCTTCCTCTGGCTCGAGGATGGTAAGGCTCGCCGCCTCGAACCTGGAGATGATCTGGGCCAATCCCTTCAGATCCTTCTGCTTGACCCAACCCTCCAGTAAGACCGTGGACCTGGTAGAAGGGGCCTCGGCCCTGGCCTTTTCTCGACAGATCAGGTTGGTGTAGTGATCCTGCAGGATCCTAAGTGCATCGACATGCCTGGCCAGTTCTGTCGCCTTTTGCTGGCAAGACCGCAACTCCTGCCTGGCCTGCGCGAGCCTTTGCTTGACCTGCTCGATCAACTGGTATACCGTACCGGTAGCAGACTCGAGGTTGACAGGCTCGAACTCTGCCTGTCTGAGGGCGGCCTGGACCTTGTCTGCCTGGGCCCTCAAGGCCACTATCACACATGCGGCCTTATTGCCTGTGGTTCCAACCCTTTGGATTGCAGCATCTAGACCTGCTAGCCTCTGTCCAAGGGCCTCGAGCTGTCCCAATCCGACCAACCCGGTCCAACATGTCACCTTTGTCAGCCGGTGTAGCTGCTCGAGCGGGCAATCCAGGCCTTCCCATGGTGCCAGCGTCGCAATGGAGTTCTGGGCCGCATCCATCTGGGCCTTCGCCCTCTCCATGGCCGTCTCTAGCTGTTCTACCTGATCGAGGACCCTCAGGTAAGTCTTGTCGTTTACGATCCTTTGGTATTCGTGCGGGTCTATGACCAGCCTCGGGGCAAGGACCGTTGCCAGGCCCTTTGATCCTGCAGGGGCAAGCGGCGTGAGTATGGCGATCGCACGCTCTAGCCTGGAGACCAAATGTTCGACATCCCTCGGTCTTTCTGCTTGGGGCTGCTCCTGCAAGAGCCTGGATACCTGGGCCTCTTTTGCGGTCAGTAGGTGGCAGATGCCTGCGTCTTGCAGGGCCTCCAGCAGGCCATTGGCCTGTGAGCGATGTATCGCGATCAGGCATTTTGCCATCCTTGAGACCGCCATCTGATGCTCTCCTAGCCGCCTTGGTCGATAGATTGATACAGGTAGGCAAGGACCTTATCTGCGGCGCTACCGATCCGCTGTTGGGCCTTGTTAACCAGTTGTTGTTGTTGGGCCCTGGCCTGATCCTCCAACGACCGGACCTGCGCATGCGCCTGCTGGGTGGCCTGGATTACCGCTGCCTCTATGGCCTGCTTTCGCTGGACCTGGGCCTGCTCCATGGCCGCCTGACGGTGGCGGATGGCCTGCTCGGCCATCTCGGCCGCCTCCTGCCTTGCCTGCTCTACGATCCTTTGGGCCTCAGCCTCGGCCTGCTGTATCCTTCTTATCAAGTCCATACATGCACCTTCACCTGTTCACCCCCGAGCCGTAGGCCAGCAGTATAATCGCTTATCGGCCGACGTCCATATCCAACTGCAATGAATCGCCCAAGATTGCAACCATCGTATCGGTTGGTCTATAATCCGCTGTCTCTTGGTTGTAATGATTCGGGGTGCCACTATGTCGAACAGGACCATAGGGATCGTAGGGGCAGGTAATATCGGCGGCCAATTGGCCATGTTGATCGCCGAGAGGGGCCTTGCAGATGTAATGCTCTTGGACCTGCCTGAAAGGGAAGGCGTTGCCAAGGGCAAGGCCTTGGACATCATGCATGCCACTGCCGTTCTCGGTGTCGATGCCCATGTGGAAGGTACCTCCAGATACCAGGACCTGGCGGGTGTCGATGTGTTGGTGGTCACTGCTGGTCTGCCACGCAGGCCAGGCCAGAGTAGGGATGACCTGGTAAGGATAAACCTCAAGATCATAGAGCAGGTTGCTCAACAGGTCAGATCCGTATGCCCAGAGGCCTTTTGCATCATCGTCACCAATCCCCTCGATGCGATGGTATATGCGTTCTGGAAGGCCACAGGTTTCAGACCACAGATGGTGGTGGGCATGGCCGGTGTCCTGGATAGCGGCCGGTTTCGGGGGCAGGTTGCCTGGCGGTTGGGCATCTCTGTGCAGGATGTATCCGCCATGGTCCTCGGAGGGCATGGCCCAACCATGGTCCCGCTTACTGACACCTGCATGGTAGGTGGAACGCCAGTAACACGATTATTGCCAACCGACCAGATAGAGGCGATCGTGGAAGGTACCCGCATGGCAGGCGACCAGATCGTCAGGCTCTTGGGCAATGGCAGCGCGTTCTTCAGCCCGGCGGCCAGCATCCTACAGATGGTCGATTCCTTCCTGTCAGACCGCAAGAGGGTCCTGCCCGCATCTGCCTATCTGGATGGTCAATACGGCTGCGAAGGGATATATATGGGCGTGCCTGTAGTGATAGGGGCTGGTGGCGTTGAGAGGGTCATAGAGGTCCAGCTCGATAGCCAACAGAAGGCCGCATTCCAGAGGTCCTGCCAGGCCGTGCAGGAGTTGATCCGTCTGGTAGACAAGATCTCAACAGGGCCTTCAGACTGAGGCGATTCTCACAAGCCAAATTCATGGCCAAACCCGCATAGCGGAGATGCTCGCTTCAGTTGGCCCCCCAGAAGCGGTATAGCTACACGCTCGCCTTATTGAGACCTAAACTGGAATCCTTCCTACACAGATCGAAGCGTAGAACTCGACAGCTATCGACTAGCTATCGCAGCCGGCCCGGCAACTGGCCCGGAACGATCGACAGAGGGGGTGGAAGTCTTTCAGGCCCTCGAAGTTCTCCAAGTCACCATTGACCAGGTGGGACCTTGCGATGCCGACTGTCCAATGACGCCAGATCCTTCTCAAACCCATCCCGAGTTCGGTTGTGGTGAAAATACCCTATGGACTCTGGGCCGTTGTCGGTCTGGCTGGTCAACTTGGCCATCTCTACACCCCAGCCCTGCAGATACAGACCTTTCTGTCGTACCAAATAGACAGGCCTTGGCAGCGGTGTTCTGGTGCCAAAAGCCCAGGAACATCAGGCCACTGCGTACCTACCTGGTCATGAACTGGTACTTGGGCAGCCGCAGGGCCTTCATCTGGGGTCAGTAATGGGGATATCCCTCAGATGTTTGGTATCTACCGAGATCTGGCTAAACAGAGGCCAGGTATTTTTGATCTGTCGTAGATCCTTCTTGCGTTGGTGTTTCTTACGTCGCTTGGAGATGCGTCGGTGGTCTGGCAGGATACGGCCGATGGTAGGCAAACTTGGGGATAGGTGGAATTGGCGTTTGAGGCGGACAAGTCCCATGAAGGGGTATTTATCCCTGGACTTGAGGATCTGGTGTCCTAAGGCAGCAGATATTCGATGAGGGCAGTGCAAGAGGATACGGGGCAGGTCATGGAGACCACAGTAGAAAAAAATGGCCTCTATTGGATAGCCTGCAGTTATCTTTGCAGCCTAGATAGGCTAATATGGCCTGATGTAAGTTATTGGCTCTCAATATCTTATTATCATAGGTGCCAAGTACGAGCTTAGGGCCAGTAAAAATCTTGTTGGTGGGCAAAACATTTAGAATGTTCCCCCTTGACAAGGTCTTTGGCTAATGATCAATTAGCTTAGAAGACCCAGGTTGCCTGGGTAAGGGATATAAGAATAGAATAAGC
>Ga0078972_1000589_pt1 | contig 149159 bp, 127 predicted proteins | sample YelNatPaOPGAMG01_FD_67568 | JGI IMG/M metagenome (GOLD analysis project Ga0078972, IMG submission 67568) | Hot spring thermophilic microbial communities from Obsidian Pool, Yellowstone National Park, USA - OP-RAMG-01 (SPADES assembly) (version 2) | ecosystem: Environmental > Aquatic > Thermal... | reverse complement strand
TCTTGAGCTTCTCCGGATCCGCCTTGGCACCTTTTCTCTTCTCTTCCCTGAGCGCGGCGTAAGCCTGTTCGACCTTCTCCAAGGCCACGCGCTCGCGCGCATAGTCCTTGGTGCCGATCTTGTCCGTGCCCTTGAAAGCCATGTGCTCCAACAGGTGGGCCAGCCCGGTGATCCCCTTGACTTCCTGGGCGGAGCCCACGTCCGCATAAGTTACGAACGAGGCTACGGGCGCTTTCTTCCGTTCCAGCACCAGGAATTTCATCCCGTTCTTCAGTGTAAACTCGGTAACTCGCGATTCGATTTCTCGGAATTCCTGCTGCGCGAGGCCGGCCAGCGCAATCGCGCCGGCAAGGAAAAGGGTACGCAAAACGTTCCGCATAAGCCCCCTTTAAATCATTTCCCTGAGTAACTCGGGACGCGGCGAAGGAATCACCACGCGGTTGACCAGCAATCCCTTCTGCGCCACCACAGCCGCGCCGGCGCTGACCGCGGCCTCCACCGCGGCCACGTCGCCCGTCATGGTCACGAATGCTTTGCCGCCCAGCGCCATGGCCAGGCGCAATTCGATCAGCTTCACGTTGGCCGCTTTCACGGCAGCATCCGCGGCTTCGATGAGCGAGGCTACCGAGAACGACTCGATGGCGCCCAGGGCCTCGAGGACCTCGACTTTGGTGGTCCCGGCGATGGCAGGAAAGACCTGCTCGTCCACGTTGGGAATCACGAAGCTGTCAATCACTGAAAAATCACCCGCCGCGGTTCCAGCGCGGACGCTGGCTTCGACCGCCGCCACGTCGCCTCGCACGAGAACCATGTACTTGCCCGAGCAGATCGTACGCGCCAGCAGCAGCTCGACGTCCGCCGCCTTCAACATGGCGTCGGTAACGGCGAAGCCGGCGGCAATGCTGGAAAGCTCGATGAGTCCGATGGCGTTCCTGGTCATGATTACGCGCAAATCTCCACGTAAGTTCCCGTAACCTCGCTTACCCGGCCGGCGATGCTGGCGTGCACGTTGGCGCCCAGCTCGCCATCAGGAACGCGGCCCACCACCTGACCTTTCTCCACCCTGTCGCCGGGCTGCACGGTAGGCACGGCGGGCCGGCCTGCGTGCTGCGAAAGCCGGATGCGCACCCGCTGCGGTCGCCAGTCCACGGAGCGGAACGGGGTCTCGCGTTCGTACTCTTCGATCTTCAAGCGCCGGCGGAGCTGGCTCTGGGGCACGCGTCTGGCCTCCTTCATGGGATGCACTCGCACCGGGCTTTTCTGCTCGAAACGGATCCCCGCTTCGCGCAGGTCCCGTTTGGCCTGGTCGCAGGCTTCCTTGGGAAAGAGTTCCTCCGGGCAAGCGTAAAGCGTGCAGAGGCCGCAGGCGCAGCACAATGCGCCCCACTGGTTCCAGAAACGCGAACCGCTGGCCGTGAAACCGAGGCTGCGCATGACCTTGTGCGGCATGACCTCATAACCCAACAGGTAGCGCGGGCAGAACTCCGTGCAGTAACTGCACTGGTCGCAGGCCGATTTACCAATGCGGTTCTGGGCCTCCGCCGGCAGGCTCTTGCGTACGACCAGCGGATGCCGGCGGGGCAGCACGATCAACCCGGCGGTGGTCTTGGTGACGACTTCGTCCAGATCGAAGGTCAGCGTGCCCATCATGATGCCGCTGACGAAAACCGCAAAGTCCGGAACCGTGGCCCCGCCGGCCTGCTCGATCACTTCCCGGAACGTGACGCCGACCGGGGCCCAGAATGCGCAGGGCTCGCGGACAGCCCCGGTGACCGACAGAAACTTCTCGGTCACCGGCACGTCCTGTTGCGCGCGCCAGACGTTGTAAAGCGTCTCCACGTTGTTCACGACGCAACCGACGTGCAGCGGCAGACCGGCCGGCGGGATCAGGCGTCCGGTAGCCGTGTAAACCACCTCATACTCGTCGCCCGAGGGATAAAAGTCGCCCAGCAAAACCAGCTCGACGTCTTTGGCCTCCGGTCGCGAGCGTACCGCATCGAGCGCTTGCGCGTTCTTGGACTTGATCGCGAACATCATGCGCCGCGCCCCGACCGCCTCCGCCATCAATCGCAAGCCAGAGAGGATCTCCCCGGGGAAGGCTTGCATGAGTTCGACGTCTTTGTGGATGAGCGGCTCGCACTCGGCGCCGTTGGCGATCATGATTTCGGCCTCGGCCCGGGCCTTGACGCAGGTGGGAAAGCCGGCGCCCCCGGCGCCGACCACACCGTGCTCCCTCAGTTTTTCGGCGAGCATGGGGAAACTTCAATTATACGAGCCGGCCTCCCGGCGCCGCGCTCGCGCCCTGGAGCCGATCAGCGGCCCGGCTTGAGATAACGCGCCAGAAACTCATAAATCTCGCGACGCGAGTCGCGCGCCAGCGCCGTGTCAATGCGGTTGAAGGCGTGCCCGCCGGGAGCGTCCTGATAGATCTTGTATTCAAACTTCTTGCCGGCGGCTTTCAGGGCGGCGATCAGGCGCTCCACCTCGTGCACGTTGACGTCCTCGTCACTGGTGTTGGTGTGGATGAGCAGCGGCGTGTTCAGCTTGTGCACGTGGCTGATGGGCGAACGTCGCATGTACTCCTCGACGTCGTCCCAGGCCGTCTTGCCGATGTGGTAGGGCGCCGAAAAGAGGCTGCGGTAAGTTTCCGTCTTGTAGCCCATCCGCGCCACCAGGTCGCTTACGGGCACGCCCGCATAAGCGCAGGCGTAAGCATCCGGATGCTCGAAAATGTTCATGAGCGCGATCATGCCGCCGTGGCTCCAGCCCACAATCCCCACACGTTTCGGGTCCAGGAAATCGTAGGTTTCTAGCATCCAGTTGCGCCCGGCGAACACGTCATCGTTCTCCCAGCCGCCGTAATCTATCTGCCGGTAAAACGTCGCTCCGTAGCCGGTGGAGCCGCGATACTCCGGCGCGATGATCGTGTAACCTTGTTCGATCAGCTCGCGCACGATGTGGGCCGAGCTGGTGGAGAAATTCGAGTGCACACCGCCGTGCACGAGCACGATGAGCGGATGCTTGCGACTGCGGTCGAGTTTCTTGGGAATGAAGGTGTAGGCAGGGATGATCAGAGGGTTGTGCGCGCCCTGCGCGGTGGGATTGGGGACGCGTCGCGGCGGGCGGCTGGTGTACCGCACCTTGTCCACTTCGGCGATGTCGCTCAGCTTGAGATGCCACATCAGGTCGTCAATGGCCTTCATGAGCTGAGCGAAACGGTGATCTTCGCCTTCCTCGGATGGCGCGGCGGCACGCGCGGGCGCCTGCTGGGCCAAGCCGGCGCCGGCCATCAAGAGCACACAAGCAACTCGCAAAAGCTTCGGGACTCTCATGGTTCCTTTTAACCACACTTCGAGCAGCCTTACAACCGGCCCACGGCCGGACGTAGAATGAAAGCGTGGCGGGGGTGCGGTGGATCCTGGCGTGGATGGTGGCGGCCATCGTGTGGGCCCAGGGTCCGTACTTCCCTTTGGACCGCGTGCAGCCGGGCATGAAAGGGGTCGGCAAGACGGTCTTTGCCGGCGCTCGGATCGAGGAATTCACGGTTGAAATTCTGGGCGTTCTGGAAAACGTAGGACCTAAACAATCGCTCATTCTGGCGAGGCTGTCCGGCGGACCGCTGGAAAAGACCGGCATTCTGCAAGGCATGAGCGGCAGCCCGGTTTACGTGGAAGGGCGCCTGCTCGGCGCGGTCGCCATGGCTTTCCCGTTCTCCAAGGAACCCATCGCTGCGATTCGTCCGATACAGGACCTGCTTGCCGTGCGGCAAGAGGAGAAACCCGCGGCCCGTGCGGTTCGCGCATCCCTCTTCGACAACAAAGTTCTGCCGGCGGCGCCTGCCCGGACCGAGCTGCTGGTGGGAGGCCAGCGCCTGACGGAGATCGGGATCCCGCTGGCTCTGGGCGGATTCACGCGACGCACGATCGAACAATTCGGTCCTGAGTTGCGTGCCCTGGGCCTGGAGCCGCTGGAAGCGGTGTCCAGCGGCGGACGCTCGCCCTCGCGCTTTGGCAATCCCGCCGACCTGAAGCCGGGCGCGATGATCAGCGTGCAGTTGCTTTCCGGCGACATGAGCGTGGGAGCCGACGGCACCGTCACCCACATCGAAGGCAACCGCATCTACGCGTTCGGTCACCGCTTCCTGGCTGCTGGACGAACCGAGCTTCCCTTCGCGCGTTCCGAGGTTCTCGCACTGGTGCCCACGCTGGCCACTTCCTTCAAGGTGACGGCGCCGCGCGAGTGGATGGGCACGATCACAGAAGACCGCAGCACGGGCGTGGCCGGCGAATTGGGACGCCGCACGGAACTGGCACCGGTGTCCATCGTGGCGACGCGACAATCGCCGTCCGGGACCGCGGTCAGAACGGTCGCCTATCATCTGGAGATGGTGCGTGACCGCCTGCTCTCTCCCCTGCTGTTGCAGATGGCGGTTTTTTCGGTCATTGACGCCGCCGAGCAGGCGCTGGGACGCGCCACCTTTCAGGTTCGCGGCGAGTTCGAATTTCGCGACGGCAGCGGCCCCTTGCGCCTGGAAAACATGTTTGCCGGCGACGTCAATCTTCCCTTGCAGGTCTCGACCGCAACGGCCGTGCCGTTGGCTTACGTGCTGCAAAGCGGGTTCGACTCGCTGGAGCTGAAGAACGCACGGCTCGAAGTGGTCTGCTACCCGGGCCGGCGACAGTTGCAGATCGAGCAGTTCTGGAGCTCGCGGCGGCAGGTCCGTCCCGGCGAAAATCTGGAGCTGACCGTGGTACTTCGCGGGGAAAACCAATACGAGCTGACGCGCCAGGTGACCTACCGTGTACCCTCCGGAATGCCGGCGGGCACGCTCCAAATCACGGTTTCCGACGGCAACACGGCCAACCTGGCCGAGTATCAGGCGCGATTGACGCAGCCGCCTTCCTCGCCCAGCCAGTTGATCGGCTGGGTGAATTCCCTGCGGCCCAACACTCGCGCCTACGTGCGCGTGCTGCGTCCCGAACCGGCCTTTGACGTCCTCGGCAATGTGCTTCCCGCAGCGCCGCCTTCGCTCGCCTTGATTCTCGGGCGCACCCAGGCGGCGCTCGGAACCGGGCTGGCCGTGCAGAGCTCCAAGCTGGCTGAGATCGTTCTGGACGTGGGGTCCTGGGTCGTGGCAGGGTCCAAAACCATCCAGGTGGAGTTGAAAGAATGACCCGCATGCAGCGTTGGCGGTGGATCGGCGCGTCGGCGGCTCTGCTGGCGGCGAGCGTTGCGCTCGCTTCCAGCCCGACCACATGGGAGTTGAACTCGTGGCGAGATTTCATTGCCGGGCGCTTCCATGGGGTGTCTCTGAGCCGCGATGGACGACTTACGCTGGCGCCCACCCTGGAGACGGTATTCTCCTCGGACCAGCCAGTGGTCTGGAGCGTGGTTCAGGCCGCCGACGGCACGCTCTATGCGGGCACCGGCCACCGGGGCCGGGTCTATCGAATTACGCCGGACCGGCGGGCCGAACTGCTGTGGACAGCCGATCAGCCTGAGGTGTTCGCGCTCGCACTGGATTCGCGCGGCGTGCTCTACGCGGGCACGTCACCCGATGGCAAGATCTACCGGCTGGAAAACGGCAAGGCGACGGAGTATTTCTCACCGGGATCGCGCTATATCTGGGCCCTGGTGTTCGGACCCGACGGACGCCTGTATGCGGGCACCGGAGACGACGGCAAGGTCTGGCGCATCGAAGCTCCGGGACGCGGCGAAGTTTACTACGAAACGGGCCAGACCCACGTAACTTGCCTTGCCTTCGACCGGGAAGGACGCCTGCTGGCGGGAACCGAGCCGAATGGCATCGTTTACCGCATTACGGCGAAGGACAAAGCTTTCGCGCTTTATGACGCCAGTCTGCCGGAGATCCGCCGGCTGGCGGTCGCCCCGGACGGCAGCATTTTCGTAGCGGCTATGGGCGGTTCCTTGCTGAAGCGCCCTCAAACCGGCGTTCCCGCAACCCCGGGAAGCGTATCCACGCAACCGCAGGCGAGCGTGACGACCACGGTGACGGTATCGGAGACGCAGGCCGGCGTCGAAGTAAAACCTCCGGCAGATCAAACCAAACCGGTTGCGCCCGCGATCCCTGCGATCTCTTCCCCAGTGATTGACGTTTCGGGCGTGGAGAAGTCAGCCATCTATCGCATCGGGCCCGACCACACGGTGGAGACGCTGTGGAGCTCGAAGGAAGAGAACGTTTACGATTTGCTCCTCGCCGAAGGTGAGGTCGTGTTCGGAACCGACGGGCAGGGCCGCATCTACCGTCTCAGCCTGCCGGACCGCAAGCTTACCCTCGTGGTGCAAACCAACGAAGGCGAGACGTTGCGTCTGGCCGGGACCCCGGCCGGATTGCTGGCCGCCACCGGAGACGCCGGCCGCATCTACCGCCTGGCTCAAGGACCAGCCTCTACGGGATCCTATGAGTCGCCTGTCCACGATGCCGGGTCGGTCGCGCGCTGGGGTCGCATCAGTTGGCGTGGCGAGAACTGCGACCAGCTCCGCGTCCGGGTGCGGACGCGCACGGGCAACTCCGCGCGGCCGGACCGCACCTGGAGCGACTGGTCGGAGCCGCTCAATAACGGCGATCCGATTCCCAGCCCCAATGCACGCTATATCCAGTGGAAAGCCGAGCTGACAGCGGTGGGCGATCGGGCGCCGGTCATTGACAGCGTCACCGTATCCTACCTGCCCCAGAACAACCCGCCGGTGCTGAAGAGTCTCAGCGTAACCTCGCAAATGGCCACGGCCCCGCAGCCCAAGCCGGCCGCCACGCAAAGTTCCGCGGCCACTTACACGATCACGGTTACCGACACGGGAGAGAGCGCGCCTGCTTCCTCCACGGGTACTCCGACCCAACCGATAGGGCGCGCCGCCGGCCAGCAATTGCAAATCACGTGGCAGGCGGAGGATCCTGACGGCGACCGCCTCACTTACTCGTTATATTTTCGGGGAGAAGAGGAAAGGGAGTGGAAGTTACTCAAGTCGAATCTTTCCGAGAATACTTACTCGCTGGAAAGCGAGGCTCTGGCGGACGGGCGTTATTTCTTCCGCGTGGTGGCCAGCGACGCCGCCTCCAATCCCCCGGCGGCGGCGCGACAGGCTGAACTGGTGAGCGCCCCGGTGCTGATTGATCACACGCCGCCCGTCGTGCGTCCCGGGGCTCCGCGTCGGCTGGGAGCGCACGTGGAAATCGAATTCGAGGCCTCGGATGCGGCTTCCCCTCTGCGCCGCGCGGAGTATTCGGTGGACGCGGGACCCTGGGTGCCGCTGGAACCGCTGGATGGGGTGCTGGATTCGCCCGAAGAGCGTTTCCGCCTGCTGTTGCAGGACGTGCCGCCCGGCGAGCATCTGGTGGTGCTCCGGGTTTTCGACGCCAGCAACAACGCAGGGCTGGCGCGAGTCCTGCTGCGCTGAAGATTACTCGTAGCGAAGCAACACGGCGGTGACGTTGTCCGGCGCGCCGTGGGATTTGGCGGCCTCGACGAGCCGTTCCGCTTTCACCGAGAGCGCTTCGGCGCTCGCCAGGATGGCGGCGATTTCCTCTTCCGGCACCGGTCCCGAGAGGCCGTCGGAACAAAGCAGGATCTGGTCGCCCGGGAGCAGACTTTCCACGTGCATGCGAACAGTGATTTCGGGCGCCGTTCCCACCGCCATGGTCAATACGTTCTTGTGCGGGAAGTTACTGACTTCTTCCGCTGTCAGGCCGAACCTTACTCGCAATTCGTTGACCAGGGTCTGATCGTAGGATAACTGGGTAAGTTGCCTGTCGCGGAACAGGTAAGCCCGACTGTCGCCGACGTTGGCGATATAAAGATGCGGCAACCGCCAGAGGGCGGCGACGATCGTTGAACCCATGCCCTGGCAGCCTTCCTGCGTCTGGGCATGCAGGAAGACCCGGCGATTCGCCTCGCGCACCGCCTCCATGAGCAGTTCTTCGGGAGCGGCGGCGAGCGGCGGGTTGCGCAGAAACTCCACCACGGTTTCCACCGCCAGCGCGGCTGCCACCTCCCCGCAGGAGGCGCCGCCCATGCCGTCGGCCACGATGGCCACGCCCAGCGCCGGGTCAATCAGCCACGCATCCTCGTTGTTCTGCCGCACGAGGCCGCAGTCGGAGATGCCCCACGTGTCCAAGCTTTCCATCCGGTCCCTCCGACCAGGAGCCTGCCAGGCGCGTTGCCGACCCGGCCGCCCTTGTTCGGTTTACCTTGGGTGTATGGTACCACGCGGGGCAGCCGCGAGCAGCGCTGCCTCGGGCGTGAACACCGCGCCGGCAAGTTCAACTCACGTCCAACTTATGGCGCCAAACCAGCCGATCGGAATCGCAGGAACGGGCCGCATGGCCCAGGCCTTGGGCCGCCTGTTGCGTGACGCCGGTTGTCCCGTCGTCGCAGTGGCAGGACGCGATCCCGGGCGCACGGCACAGGCAGCGACATTTGTGGGCGCCCGCCCGGTCGCGCTTGCGGAGCTTGCTCGGATGGCCTCGCGCTGGCTGATCGCGGTGCGTGACGACGCGCTCGAGGAGGTAGCGCGCGAGCTGACACGCGCGGGCGCTTGCCGGGGCGTGGCTCTTCACACCTCTGGCGTACATGGGCCCGAGGCGCTGACCCCGCTGGCCGAAGCCGGCGTATCCTGCGGCGCCCTTCACCCGCTTCAGACCGTCGCTACGCCCGAGCAAGGCGTCCGCGCGCTGCGCGGCTCCGCTTTCGGTCTGACTGCCGAGGGCGCGGCTGCCGAGTGGGCCGAAGAGATCGTGCGCCTCGCCGGTGGCTGGATCCTGCGCATCCCTGCCGGGCGCCGGGCGGAGTATCACGCGGCGGCTGCTCTGGCCAGCAACTGCCTGCTGGCGCCGCTGGATGCTGCGGTGTGGCTGATGGGCGCCGCGGGGGTTCCGGAGCAGGACGCGCTGCGGGCGCTCGCGCCCATCCTGCGCGCGAGCTGCGAAAACGGGCTGGCGCTGGGTCCCGCTGCCGCCTTGACCGGCCCGATCCGGCGCGGCGACGTGGAGACCGTTGCCCTGCATTTGCGGGCGCTCGCCCGCGCGCCGGCTGACGTGCGCGAAATCTACCGCGCGTGCAGCTTTCACCTGATCGCGCTGGCGCGGCGGGCGGGGCTGCCCGAGGAGTGCGCGCGCTCGCTGGAGCGGCTTCTCGCACAAGGAGAAAACAATGACGCCTGATGACGCCAGACCAGTGCGCGTTCCCGATCTGAAGGCGATGAAACGCCGCGGGGAAAAGATCGTCATGCTCACCGCCTATGACGCCAGCATGGCGCGATTGCTGGATCGCGCCGGCGTGGACGTGCTGCTGGTGGGCGATTCCCTGGGCATGGTCATCATGGGATGCGAAAACACGCTGCCGGTGACGCTGGAAGCCATGTTGCACCACGTGCGTGCCGTGCGCCGCGGCGCCCGGCGGGCGCTGGTCGTGGCCGACATGCCCTTCATGAGCTACCAGGTGAGCGTCGCGGAAGCGGTGCGCAACGCCGGCCGTCTCATTCAGGAAGGAGGCGCGTCAGCGGTGAAGCTGGAGGGCGGTCGGCCCGTCCTTGACGTAGTCCGCCGGCTCACCGAGATCGGCATTCCGGTGATGGGCCACCTCGGCCTGGTGCCCCAGTCGGTCCATCAGCTCGGCGGGTTCCGCCCGCGGGCGCGCGATGAGCGCGAGGCCGAGCGATTGCTCGAGGAGGCGCGCGAGCTCGAACAGGCCGGTGCTTTCGCGCTTGTGCTCGAATCCATTCCCGCCGAGGTGGCGCGCAGCGTCACCCAGGCGCTGAGCATTCCCACCATCGGCATCGGCGCCGGGCCGCACTGCGATGGCCAGGTGCTGGTCAGCTACGACATTTTCGGTTTGTACCAAGGGCCGGTGCCGCCTTTCGTCAAGCAGTACGCGCGACTGGGCGAGCTGATGGTGGAAGCCGCGCGCGCCTACGCCGAGGATGTCCGGCAAGGACGATTTCCGCCGCAGGAGACGACCGCATGAGCACCCAACTGGTCCACACGATCGCCGAAGTCCGCGAGGCCGTCGCCTCGGCGCGACGGCAAGGGCGCACCATCGAGTTCGTACCCACCATGGGTGCGCTGCACGAAGGCCACGGAAGCCTCATGGATCTGGCCCGCCGGCCACAGGGTTTCCTGGTGGTCAGCATTTTCGTCAATCCGATCCAGTTCGATCGCCCGGACGATTACGAGCGCTACCCGCGCACCTTGGAAGCCGATGTGGAGTTTTGCCGTGCGCGCGGCGTGGATCTGGTGTTTGCGCCTTCGATCGAAGAAATGTACCCGCAGCCGCAGCGCACTTTCGTGGAGGTGACGGGCTTGACGGAGCATCTGTGCGGCCGCTTTCGTCCGGGCCACTTCCGTGGCGTGACCACAGTGGTCACCAAACTCTTCGGCATCGTCCAACCCGATCGGGCCTACTTCGGCGAAAAAGACGCGCAGCAACTGGCGGTGGTCAGGCGGATGGTGCGCGACCTGAATTTGCCCGTGGAAATCGTATCCGGGCCGACCGTGCGCGAAGCGGACGGGCTGGCCATGAGCTCGCGCAATCGCCGCCTCGATCCCGAACATCGGCGCGCGGCCCCGGCGATCTACCGCGCATTGCAGGCGGCCGCAGCCCGAGTCGCCGCAGGTGCCGAAGATCCCGGCGAGGTGCGGTCCGCGGCTCTGCGCGTGTTGGAAGCCGAACCCTTGCTGCGCGTGGAGTACCTGGAGATCGTGGATCCCGAAGAGATCCAGCCGGTCGCCGGCATCACCGACGAGGTCCTGATCGCCTGCGCCGTGTGGGCGGGCAACGTCCGGTTGATTGACAGCGTCCGCGCTCGGCCGGGGCGCGGCGAAGTCCGCTGAGCAGGCGCGCGCATACTGATTGCCGTTTGTTTTCAACGCGGCAGACAAAAGCGTCCGATATGGAGTAACGGTTGATCCCCCGCCGGCATCTCAACAAGTGAGCGGGGGTCCACTGAATTCGTTGAAGAAAGTCCAAACCATGCAGTACGCCTATCGTGTCCTCATCGCCGCCTTGCTGGTTGCCGGCCTGGCGCCGCACACCGCTTTTGCACAAACCGCTGCGTCTCTGTTCGACGACGCGGCGCTGCAAGACATCTATCTCTTCGTTGATCCTGCCGACTGGCAGAAGCTCCGCGAGAATTACCTGCTCGATACCTACTACCCCGCCCGATTCTTCTGGAACGGCATCGAACTGGAGGGCGTCGGAATCCGTTCCCGCGGCAGCGGCAGCCGCAGCCCCGAAAAGCCCAACCTGCTCGTTGCCTTCAATCGTTACAACAAAGACCAGAATTTCTTCGGCCTGACCTCGGTAGTGCTCAAAGCCAACAACCAGGACGCTTCGCTGCTCCGGGAAGTGCTTGCCATGAAACTCTTCCGGCGCATGGGACTGCCTGCGCCGCTGGAAGCACCCGCGCGGCTGTTCGTTAACGGCGAGTTCTTCGGCGCTTACACGCTGGTGGAAAGCATTGACGAGGCCTTCCTGGCTCGCAACTTCGGGGAGAACTCCGGCTACCTCTACGACTGGCAGGAGAATCGCGATGCCGGTTACCACTTCGAGTATCTGGGGCCGGATCCCTCCGCCTACGTACCCGCGCCCTGGGATCCGAAGACGCGCAAGTCCGCGCCGGACGCGGCATTCATCGAAGCAATGGTCCGCACCGTCAACCAGGCCTCGGACCAGGACTTCGTGCGCGAGGTCTCCCGCTACATTGACCTCAAGCAATTCGTGGTTTACCTGGCCACCGAAAAATTCCTTTCCGATTACGACGGCTTCCTCGGGCGCGTCTTCGGGATGAACAACATATACTGGTACCGGTTCGCAAGCGGCGATGGCTTTGTCCTGATTCCCTGGGATAAGGATGGAACCTTCGACTGGGCCGAAACGCCGATCTGGGAAGGCATCGAAGAGAACGTGCTGGCGCGGCGAGCGTTGCAAGTCCCGGAGTTGCGGCAACTCTATCTGGCCTCGCTCGTGAAAGTGGCGCAGCTCGCCGGCGGCCCGGGCGGCTGGCTTGAGCAGGAGCTGGACCGGCTCTATAACCAGGTTCGCGAGATCGCGCACGCTGATCCCCACAAGCAGTGCAGCGTGGAAGGCACACTGGTGGCATGCACGGGCGAGGACTTCGAACGCGCCATCGAACACCTGCGGGAATTCATCCATTCGCGCGCGGGCTACGTGATGGCCGAGGTGGAAAGCGCCGGGTACGATGCCGCGTTCCAGCAACGGCTTCCGCAACTGGAAAGCGTCGTCAATGCGGCCTCGAACGAAGGCTTTGTGTCGCCGGGATCGCTGGTCACCTTGTACGGCAAGCGCCTGGCTCCCGCCACGGTCGAGGCCAAAACCTCCGACGGTCTCTTCAAGTTGGGCGGTGTGGTGGTCACCGTCAACGGGGCACGCATGCCGCTGCTTTACGTCTCCCCGACCCAGATCAACGCCCGGCTGCCCTGGAACCTGACTCCCGGGTCCGCGGCCATCGTAGTGTTCGCCGACGGCATGCCCAGCGACAGTTTCCAGTTGGATGTCGTGGACTACGCGCCGGGCATCTTCGCCACCTTTCACCAGGACGGGCGGCTGGTGACCCCGCAAGCCCCGGCCCGGCCGGGCGATGAGCTTGTCCTGTACGCTACAGGCTTCGGCCCGTTGCTGCCCGGTTCTCGTGAAGGCCTGACGGCCTCGGCGCCAGAGCTGACCCTGGGCGGGCAGAAGCTCGAGATCGAGCCGGCGCGTGGGGTTGCGGACATCCCCGGCCTCTATGAGATCCGATTCCGGGTTCCACCCGAGGTCGGGGCAGGTCCTTACCTGCCCCTTTCCCTCAGCCTCCAGGGCCGCACTACGGTGATCAATCTGGCGGTTGCTCAGTAATTTGGGTTAAGCTAGGGGTGCGATGGCGTGGAGGCCTCGCACCCCGTGAAAGCGGCGCTCCGCTGCGCGGCTCTGCTGGCGGCCGCTCTCTGCCCAGCGGCCACCCTCCTGCGGTCTCCCTATCTCCAAAACGTCGGCGCTGACCGGGCAACCATTCTGTGGGTGACGCGCGAACCTGTGGAAGCCGCCGTCGAGTACTCTTCCGATGGCCAACTTTGGCGACGCGCGCCGGCCTCCGCCCGCAGCTTCACGATAAGAGGCAGTGGCGAGACCCGTTACCAATACCAGGCCGAACTGCGCGGCCTGGATCCCGGAACTGTCTACCACTATCGCGTCCTGGCCGAAGGCGCGGTACTGCGTGAGGGCTTGCGCTTCCGCACTGCTTCGAGCGGGTCTTTCCGTTTTCTCGTGCTGGGTGACAGCGGAACGGGAAGTCCGGCGCAGGCTGAAGTAGCGCGGCGGATGCTCTCCGAAGAGAGCATCTCGCTGGTCCTGCACGTCGGTGACATTTCACAGGACGACGGAGCGCTCGACCGGCTGGAAGCTCACTATTTCAGCGTCTACGCACCCTTGATGAGCCGGGCTCCGTTCTTCCCCGCGCTGGGCAATCATGACTACGGCGCGGACCTGGCGGCGCCCTACTTGCAGGTGCACGTGTTGCCCGCTTCCGACGTGCCCGAGGCGGACCAGGGTCGCTACTATTCGTTCGATTGGGGCGAGGTCCACTTCGTTTCCCTGGACACCAATCTCCTGGTCCATCCCGCCATCGCGGCGCGCATGCTGGATTGGCTCGAACGCGATTTGGCGCGGACGCGGGCATTCTGGAAGGTAGCGTTCTTCCACCATCCGCCGTATCCGACGGGTCACCACCTGAACGATCCCATCTGCGCAAAGGTCCGCGAACAGATTCTCCCGGTGCTGGAGCGCCGCGGCGTGCGGGTGGTCTTCAGCGGTCACGAACACAGCTATCAGCGGAGCAAGCCGCTGCGGGACGGAGTTGCGGTCGAGCCGGGCCGCGGCACGGTGTACTTCATCACGGCGGGCGGCGGCGCCGACCTGCATGAGGTGGGCACGCGCCCGGAGCTGGCGATGGCGGAACGGGTCCATCACTACCTGCGCGTTGACGTTGAAGGATGGCGCATGAGCGTCACTGCGGTGGCGGCAGATGGCCGCGTGGTGGACCGCGTCGTGCTCACACCCGCCCCTGAGCTTGCGCCTGGCGGAGCGGTCAACGCGGGTTCGTTTACACCGCGCTTCGCTCCGGGCTCGCTGGTCAGCATCTTCGGGCATAACCTGGCGTTGACGGACAGCCCTGCGCAGGCTCTCCCGTTGCCGGCGGAACTGGGCGGCGTGTCGGTCACTTTCAATGATCGCCCGGCCTCGCTCCTGTTCGTTTCACCCGCCCAGATCAACGCTCAACTGCCGTATGACAGCGAGGGGGCGGGTGTGCTCCGCGTCCGGACGCCGAACGGCACGGCGGAAGCAGCCATCACTCTCGCGCCCGTCGCTCCCGCGATTCTGCGCGTGCCCCGGGGTGGATCGCTGGTGCCGGCCATCCTGCGTCACCCCGCGGGGGTACTGGTATCCCAGGATTCACCCGCCGTGCCCGGCGAGACTTTAATCGTTTACCTCACTGGACTGGGTGCAGTCTCGGCATCGCTGAATGCAGGCCAGCCCGCGCCGGGACCGCTCGCGGTCCGCTACGAAGTCGAGGTGAGACTCGGCGACCTCGGCCTGAGGCCCACGTTTGCCGGCCTGGCGCCAAGCTTCGTGGGATTGTATCAGGTGAACGTCCCGTTGCCACCCACGCTTCCGCCGGGCGCCTACCCGCTGCGCATCGTCGCCGCGGGCGCAGCAAGCGAGCCGGTGATCGTGCCAGTGGAGGCCTCGCAGCTTGGCGCGGAGCTGGGTAGCGGCGAACCTTGACGCGGTTCGCAGGCTCCGCAGCTTGAACCGGATCAGGGCGGGGCCGTACTCTGAAGATATGATCCTGCTGCGCTTCCTCCTGCTGCTCGGCCTGTCTGCCTGGATAGTTCCCGCACTCGCCCAAGACATAGATCATCCCGATCCGAAGCGACGGGCGCGCGCCGCGCGGGAGCTCGGTCGCCAGGGCTTCGAAGCCATCCCGCGGCTGGAAAAGCTGCTCTCGGATCCGGTGCTGGAAGTGCGCATCGAGGCGGTCAAGGCGATCGTCGAGATCGGTGGCCCGCGGAGCCTCGATCCCCTGATCCGCGCGACGCAGGATAACGATCCCGAGATCCAGATCCGCGCCACGGACGGGCTGGTCAACTTTTACCTTCCCGGCTACGTGCGTACAGGGCTGAGCGCCACGCTGCATCGCGTGGGCACGGCGCTGCGCAGCCGGTTCACGGACACCAACGACCAGGTGATCGAGCCCTGGGTACAGGTGCGGCCCGACGTGATCCGGGCATTGGGCAAGGTGGCGCGGGGCGGCGCCAGCATGGAGGCCCGGGCCAACGCAGCGCGCGCCATCGGAATCCTGCGCGGGAAGGAAGCGATCCCGGACCTGCTCGAAGCCATCCGATCCAAGGACGACCGCGTCATTTACGAGTGCCTGATCGCGTTCCAGAAAATCCGCGATCCCAAAGTCGGGCCTGAGATCGCGTTCCTGCTCCGCGATCTGGATGAACGCGTGCAGATTGCAGCCATCGAGACCACGGGATTGTTGCGGAACCGGGAAGCCCTGCCGCAACTGCGCGACGTGCTCGAAAACGCCCGCAGCGAGAAAGTGCGGCGGGCGGCGCTCACCGCGCTGGCCATGATTCCCGACGAGCAGAACCGTCCTCTCTTCGTGCGCTATCTGAACGATCGCGACGACGGGATGCGCGCCGCAGCGGCGGAGGGTCTGGCCCGCCTCCGCAACTCCGGGGATGTCGTTGTGCTGGAGAAAATGTTCAACGAGGAGCGCAAGATGCCGCCGCGCCTGGCGGCAGCCTTCGCGCTGGTCATGCTGGGCAAGATCGAGATGAGCGAGTTCAGCCCCTTGCAGTATCTGGTCAACACGCTGAACTCGGCATCCTGGCGGGGCGTGGCCCGCGCCTACCTGATCGAGCTGGCGCGGGAGACGCCGGTGCTCCGGGCGCTGGAAAAGTCGCTGGCTCGGGGCACCAGGAGCGAAAAGGTTGAACTGGCTCGCATCCTGGCCCAGAGTGGCGATCGGGAAACCCTGCCTTACCTCGAGGAACTTGCCAAGGACCCGGATGCGGAAGTGCAGCGTGAAGCACTGAGCGCTGTGCGCACACTCAAGGCGCGCCTGCCTTGAGTGCGCTCGCGGCTACTTGGATTTGGACTTGCTCTGCTTGGTGCCGCTGACGCGGATCTGGAAGCGCTTCTGCTTGCTCTCCTGGAAGGCCTTGTGGTCGTGCCGCGCCACCACTTCCTGAAGATAGGCGTTCACATCTTCGCCCTTCGGCAGCACGGCGATTACGGTGAAGTGCTCGTTGCAAACCGGGCAGAAAGGCCGAAACCGCTTGACGTTCGGAATGCGCATGGCTGACTAATGTTCATCTTAACACGCCGACTCTCGCCCGTCGGTCATCTCTGCGCGGCGCCGCGCCCGGTAGAAGGCCAGCAAAACACAGCTGGCTCGGTTCCCGGCTGGGCTTGCTCGGCTCGCCAGACCTTGCGATTCAGCCTCATCTCGAGCACCCACTCGGCGAGGATCGGCGCGTAGGGGAAGCAGCGAACTTCGACTGGACGGTCCGTTCGGCGCGCGAACTCGACCAGGGCCTCGGTAGGCGCCGCGCGCCCACGGTACTGCCGCTGCTTGCGGGTCCACAAATAAACGCAGTTGTGGACCAGGATCAGCGCGGCGAGGGCCGCCGGACCCCAGCTTCGCCACTGTGCCAGCCGGGAGCGCACGCTGAGGAATCCGGCCGCAACCAGCCACGATAGTCCCACGCTGGCGAAGTAGGTGTGGCGGCTGGGCACGTGCGGCATGTAGGTCAGGAAGCTGTAAGGCAGAAAGGTGATCACGATCCACGCGCCCGCCGCGACCAGAAGGAAGCGGTAACGGCGCGGCTTCAGCCACAACACGGCGGCCAGCGCCAGCATGCCCCAGATCCAGAGCAAGCGCCGCGTGCTGTTGATCAGCGTGCGCCAGAAAGGCGCGCTCAAAGAGAACGTGCCGTCGTTGAAGTGCAGATGGCCTGCGCGCGCAGCAAAGATCGCGGCTGCGTACAACCCTGCGATCAGCAGGAAGGGCGCCATCGCTGCCAGGCCCCGGAGGCGCCGTTTCCTGGCGAACGCCACCGCCAGCACTTGCAGGCCCAGCGCTACGACGCCAGATTCCTTGGAGTAGATCGCCAGCACGAAACAGGCCAGCGACGCCGCATACCAGCCCCACCGCCCGCTCTCCAGCCAGCGCAGCCACGCCAGCAGGCACAGCATGACGAACAGGAAGACCAGAAGCTCCGGCAGCGCAGCGTACCAGATCACCGCTTCCTGGTGCCCCTCGTAAATGGCGAAGAAGGCGGCGGCAAGCAGCGCTACTCGCCGGCCCACGACGCGCCAACGCCCCAGCGCATACACCAGCCAGGTGTTGATGATGTGCAGGGCCAGACTGCTCAGCCGGTACGCCAGCGGCTCCAGCCCGAAGGCCCGCTCGGTCCAGTAAGTCAGTACCAGCGAGGTCGCGCGGGAACGGTACAGCGCGTCCGCGGCCAGCGAGGACCAGCCCGAGACCGGCCCCCACTCCCGCGCCAGCCGGATTTGCACATAGTCGTCCGAGATGAAGGGTAGCGTCAGGGAAGGAAGATAGGCGAGCACGCACAGACCAGCCAGGACGGCAAGCGCCGCCCGGTTCGCAGCCCCGCTGCGCAGGCTGATCCGCTCTTTCACGGTGACCCAACCCCGCAGTACTTACTTGCTCAGCAGAAAGACTGCGACCTCGGCCAGCAGATTCGCCAGCAGCCTTCCGCTATATCGGCCCGTGAGGAAGATCTCCCCTTCCACGGTCCACCCTTCCTCTCGCGCCAGCGCCTGAAAGTCCTTGATGGTGAGGAAATGGATGTTAGGCGAATCGTACCAGCGGTACGGGAAACAGCGCGTCACCGGCGCCCGACCCCGAAACAGCAGAGAGAGGCGCACCGACCAGTGGCCGTAATTGGGGAAGGCGACGATGGCGCGGCGGCCTACGCGCAGCATCTCTCGCAGCACGTGCAGCGGCCGCCTGGTTTCCTGCAACGTCTGGCTCAGGATCACGTAATCGAAGGAGCGGTCCGGATAATCGGTCAGCCCCTGATCTATGTCGCCGTGGTAGACCGAAAGGCCGCGAGCGATGGCGCGCTGGACCTTGCGAGCGTCAATCTCGATACCGCGCGCTTCCACCTGCTTGTTCTGCACCAGCCATTCCAGCAAATCGCCCTCGCCGCAGCCCAGGTCTAGCACGCGCGTGCGGGGCTCGACCCACTCGCTGATGATCGCGTAGTCGCTGCGCCCCAGAATTTCACGAACGAAACCGCGGCGTCGGCTATCGCTGGACTCACTCATGATCCGCTGACCATCCGGTAGGTGGAAGCCAGGAAGCCGCGGATAATTTCGCTCTGCTCGGCGATATCCACCAGAAAGGCGTCATGGCCGTAATTGGAGGGTATCTCGCAGTAAGATACATCGCGATTCAGGGCGCGCAGCGCATTCACGATTTCCAGGGACTGGTAACTCGGGTAAAGCCAGTCCGAGGTAAAGCTGATCACAAGAAAGCGGGCGCGGACGTTGCGGAAAGCCTCGATCAGCGAACCCGTCCCGTTCGTGAGATCGAAGTAATCCATCGCCTTGGTCAGATAAAGGTAGGAATTGGCGTCGAAGCGATCCACGAACTGGCTTCCCCGGTAGCGCAGGTAACTTTCCACCTCAAAATCCACGGAAAAATCGAAACCGAATTCCTCTTTCTGGCGCAGGCGCCGCCCGAACTTCACGCGCATGGATTCGTCGCTCATGAAGGTGATGTGGCCGATCATGCGCGCCACCGCCAGTCCGCGGGCCGGCGGCTTCTTGCCGTAATAGTCACCGCCGTTCCAGTCCGGGTCGGCCATGATGGCCTGGCGTCCCACTTCGTTGAAGGCGATCTGCTGCGCGCTGCTGCGGGCCGTGGTAGCGATAGGAATCGCCGAGACCACCATCTCCGGGTAAGCCACGGCCCATTCCAGAGCCTGCATGCCGCCCATGGAGCCGCCGCAGACGGCCAGCAACCGCTCCAGCCCCAGATAGTCAATGAGCTTTTTCTGGAGCCGGACCATGTCGCTGATGGTGATCACCGGAAACGAGAGACCGTAGGGGCGGCCCGTCTTGGGGTTGATCGAGGAAGGCCCTGTGGTGCCGCGGCAGCCACCCAGCACGTTGGAACAAATCACGAAGTACTTGTCCGTATCGAAGGCCTTCCCCGGCCCGATCATGTTATCCCACCAGCCGGGTTTGCCGTCCGTGCGGGAAAGGCCGGCCGCGTGTGCGTCGCCGGAGAACGCGTGCAGAATCAGAATGGCATTGTCCCGGGCTTCGCTCAGCTTCCCGTAGGTCTCATAGGCCACGTCCACAGGGGACAGAGTGGCGCCGCAATCCAGAGACAGGGAGTCGAAGCGGACGTACTGTGTCTCGACGATCACGGCCAGACGAGCTTGATTTCCATCTTAGCAAAGCGACGCCGGCCGCCTTGCGCAGGCTCAGTTCAGACCACAGGCCCCGGGAGTCGGACAGGGACCGCCCGCAGGGCACTGCGGCGCATCGCCTTTCGCCGCGGATGAGCTGCGGTGCGTGGCGAAGACCGACAGTTGCAACGCCAGCCGCGTCCCGCCACAAGAAGGACAGCTCAGCGCCGCCTGCTCATCGGCGTTGCGGATGAGCTTCTCGAAGCCCTGTCCGCAATCCTGGCAGCGGTATTCGTAAATGGGCATGGCTTCGGCTTACTCGACCAGTAACAGCGCTATTTTATCAATGGCCGCCCGCACCTCGGCAGCTGCAGCCAGGGCGTTGTTGGCCAGGATCGCAAACGCCACGGGGCCGCCCGGCGAGTCCGCGTAACCAGAAAGCGCGTTGGACAAACTGAGCGTTCCCGTCTTGGCCCGGATAAGGCGCGCTCGCGCAGCGCCGCCGAAGCGGGCGCTCAACGTGCCGTCCTCCCCTCCGATCGGCAGCAGGGACACCCACGCTTCACGGTGCGGGCTGCGATACATGAACTCCAGCAATCGGACGATGGCGGTCGGCGTCACCAGATTGAGCCGCGAAAGGCCGGAGCCGTCGAGGAAGCGGTACTCGGTCCGGGCAATCCCGATCTCGTCCAGGAAGGCCGCTAGCTCCGCCAGGCCTGCCTCCCGGCTTCCCTCGCCGCGCACGACGCGGCCCACCTCGCGCAGCACGATTTCCGCGTGCAGGTTCTGGCTGACCTTGTCAATCACGCGCAGCACTTCGATGAGCGGCGGCGATTCCCGCCGGGCCAGCTCCACGTTTCCCACCGGCGCCATTGCCTTCTGGTTGGCATAGCGGTGCCGCGCAACAGCCCTGCCGGCGACCGCCACGCCCCGCCTCCGGAGGGCATCCCGGAAAGCCCTCGCTGCGTAGAGCGCCGGATCCACGATCGCCAGCGACACCGTCCGCTGCTCCTTCGGCGCCAAGGTTCCCCAGACCCGCAAGTGGTGCGAACCGGGCAGCCGCTCCACCCATACCCGCCCGACGCCGGCCTGGACCTGAATGCGCACGTCGAGCAGGTAGTAATCCAGAGAAGGGGAAAGACGGACGGAAACCGGCTCGTCTTCGGAACCCGCCCGCAGTTGCACCTGAATCACGTTATCGTTGACGGTCAGCGCGCTCACCGGCGCCCCGTATTCCCAGAGCGCATCGTCGAGCGCCCAGCCGTCCGGATAGGGCTCCCATACATAGGCGGTATCGTCGCCGACGACGTCGCCCTCTACTCGTCGCACGCCGGCCTGGCAAACCTGTTCCGCCAGCTCCTCGATCCCTTGCAGAGGATTGCCGGACTTCGGGCCTTTGACATAGGGATAAGTGCGGTTGGAGAGCGTGGGATCGCCGCCGCCGATCAGGTAGAGATCGCCGCGCAGCCGGCCCTCGGCATCCGGCTTTTCCGTCGCAGCCACGAGGGTGCGGAAGCGATAGTCCGGCCCCAACCGCATCAATGCCAGAGCCGTAGTGAACAGCTTCGTGTTGGAGGCGGGCAGAAAGAAATGCTGCGGGTTGACCTCGGCCAGGATCTGGCGGCGCTCCAGATCGAGAACCTGGATTCCCCAGAACGCACGCCGTGCCGAAGAAGCTTCCAGCACCTTCGCGATTCTCTCGGGCAGCGGCTGCGCAGCCACCACCAGCGCGCAACAAAGCAGGAGACCCAGCCGCCTCATTGCCCGCGATTATAATGCAAGCCGGCCGCGGCATGACGGCTGCCAAGCACCACCCCGTGGCCCAGCAATCCCGGCGGCGCGGTAGCCTTCGACGCATCCCCTCTGGCCGGCCCGAGAAGGAAGTGGGTCTCTTTGCGACCTTCCCGACGGAACGCGCGTGACCTCCAGGCCGCCGCGCCGGCTCGCCTCCGCGCGACGTCCGCGAAGGTAAGGATAGTTAGCCGGTGGGACTCAAGCTCGGGCTGAGGTACTTCATAGCGCGAGAAGGAAAGCCAGGTGATGACCGCTAAAAGACGCGTCGCTAGTTTGCCGCGGCTTTCAAATCGCGCATGTAGGTTTGGATAGCTTGCCATACGTCCCAGGCGAAAAAGATCACCTGCAGAGTTACCCCGACTCCTTTCCAAAAATTGACGGCCTGTTTGTGCGAGGAAAGCTCCTTTGTGTAATATGTCACTTGTTTCTTTACATCGGCCTGGATGGAATCAAGGGTCACTTTTTTGGCGCTGACCCCTTGGCGGACCGCCCACTCCTCGGTATAAGCCCACTGGGAAGGGTTGCCAGTTGCATCCCGCATCTTCGAAAACTCGATAGCAGTCTTGTTCCAGTCATTCCCAAGGCGTTTGGACACCTCCGCAATCTTTAATTCCGCTTCCCTGATTAACGCCTCCGTTTTAGCGACCCGAGTTAAGGCCGATTCGACCCCTTTATCCGCCCCTCGGGAAAGGCCCTCTTGCCCCAGGGCCGTGGATACGCATTGCGCCGTGCCTGCCAGATCGAAGCTAGGAATGTTGGTGAGGAGCAGGTTGAAACCCAAGGAGACCCCGGTGAACGCCAGAGAAGGAGCACCCAGGGCGATTTGCAACGAGCCTGTGCCAGCGACCGTGAGCCCTGCGACGCCGGCGATTCCTGCGGCCAGGCCAACACAGGCGACGCCCACCGTCCCAACCAGTTTCACGGTGGACCAGGCCTTGATCGCGGACGTCAACAACTGATCCACATACTGGTTGATCTGCCCGGCGGCCTGCGCTCGCATGCGGACCGTTTCGAGGTGGCCCTGCCGGATCTTCTCCAGATTCTTCAGGTATTCGACCCCGCGCTTGGGATCCTGGGCGAACCGTTCGATCGCTTTAGCCTGCCAGTCGGCCGCATATCCGTAAGCAAGCTCATAAAGTTTGGCTCTTTCGGCGATCGTGTACACGGCGTTGCCGGGCGGCTCCTTCCATGGCATCGCCATATACAGTAATTTGAGCAGACCGCTCAATTTGGTGCGCTGCCATTCGAGGTCGGATGTCTGAGCCATGGCGCGCGCCATTCCTACACTGAAACAGAAGTTACTGATCGTAGCGATGTCGAGCGTGAGATTGCGAATAGGCAGGCCGCCAAGAGAAATCACCTTTCCTTGGGACATGGTGTGTGCTCCGGACGAAACATCGCAACTGGCGCCGACTGGGATTCCGACCGCGGGGCCGAGTCCGATGCGTGGTCTTTCGGATTCTTTACCTCAACACCAGATTACTTGTCAAGAGAAAATCGGCTAGCCGGCCAGTCAGCAGACGAAGCAGCAAGATTGTAAACCGCTCACCCGGTCAGGAAAATTAGGATACCGGCCTCTGCAAGAGTTAATTGGGCATCCGGGTTCGGTCGAGTATGAGCTTCCCCGAGCCCCCACGGCGCAGCCCGTTCAGGCTAGAGAGGCTCGAACGGCTTCGGGATGGTGCGCCTCGCGCCGGGCACGGATCATGGTGGCTCCCTCCGGCGCGACAAGTGCCTCCCAGTGCAGAATGGAGTTATGGCCCCGCGCTGCCTGCTCCTCTTACTGGCCCTATGCTCGGCAGAAGCAGTCCAAAGCCCGCCCGCCACCGGCACCATCCAAGGGACGGTTGTGGATAGCAGCGGCGGCGCAGTGGCCGGAGCACGCATCCGGGCCACGCATACCGGCATGGGTTACGTACGGACCGGCGAGAGCGATGCCGCCGGCCAGTTCCGCCTGGCAGGCCTTCCCCCCGGCGAGTACGAGTTACGTGTCGAGATGGAGGGCTTCGCCGCCGTCCTCATTCCGTCCATGCCGCTAGCTGTGGGCCAGACTGTGGTCCAGCGAATCGAACTCAAGCCGGCGCCCGTGAGCGAACGAATGGAAGTCAAGGAACGGCCCGAAGCTCTGGAGACCGCCGCCACGACTGCCAGCGCCGCCCTGGGTCTGGAGCGAATCGAGGAGGCTCCCGCACCCAACCGCAATTACCTGAATTTTGTGCTCGTGGCCCCGGGCGTAACCTCTTCCAGCGGTTCCAATGCGCAACGCTCCTTCGCCGGATTGCGCAGCCCCGCCGCTGACAGCGGCTTCAGCTTCGCCGGCCTTCGCGGGCGCAACAACAGCCTTTCCATAGACGGGGTGGACAACCGCGACGAGACCACTGGCGGCAATCGCGTGGCGATCGGGCTGGAAATGGTCCAGGAATTCCGCGTCTCCAGCGTGAGCATCGGCGCCGAACTGGGGGGAGCCGCGGGAGGTGCCCTTAATGTGGTCACTCGCTCAGGCACCAACATCTGGCATGGCGACGCCACTTTCTTCACACAAAACGAGAAGCTGAATGCGCGCAATCCCGAAGTCGAGCTGGATCGCCGCCCGCGCTTCCGCCGCTGGCAACCCGGGGCCTCTCTAATGGGCCCGGCCCGGCGCGACCGAACCTTCTTCGCCACTGCCTGGGAGCAGGAACGAGAATCCGCGGAAGAGTGGTCAGGGTCGCCCGAAGAGCTGCGCACCATCCCGGCACTCTCCGGCCTCTACCGCGGGTTGTATCCCACCCGTTCCCGGGACACCGTCTTCTCCTTCAAGACCGATCACATTGCGGGGACCAGGCACAGCCTCTCTCTGCGGTACGCCTTCTCGCGCGGCGACATCAGGGGCGAGGTGCTCGACGGGGACACGTTCGCGGACCGCTCGGCGCGCGGCAGCAGCCTGACTACAGACCACTCGCTGGCCGGCGGCTGGATTTGGGTCCCCGGCCCTAGCTGGGTGAACGATCTGCGCTTCCAGGCCGCCCGGCGCAGCGTCTCGCTCACCCCGAACTCGTACGGTGTGATGATCGAGGTGCCCGGGGTGATTCGCTTCGGGCAGTCCTGCCGGCTCGATGCGGACCGCCGCGAGGACCACTTCGAGTTGCGCGAGTCCTTTACTTGGACCTCCGGTCGCCGCCAGCTCAGCACGGGCGCGAGTCTGCACGGCGTTCGGCTGGACGCCCGACTGGCCGACCGCTTCGGCGGCCTCTTCATCTTCCCCACGTTGCAAGACCTGCGCGCGGGCCGTGCCGACGTGTTCCTGAAAGCCTTTGGCCGCCCCGAAACCCATTACTGGACCGTGCCCGTGGGCCTCTGGGTCCAGGATCGCTGGCAGGTCGCGCCGGGACTCACTCTGGAGGCGGGACTGCGGTATGACCGTCAGTGGTTGCCGGACGGCATCCCCGAAGCGGGACGCAATCTGGCGCCGCGATTCGGGCTGGCGTGGCGCCCGGCCGATCGCGGTCCTTGGGTGTTTCGCGCCGGACTGGGATGGTTCTTCGACCGCTATCCGCTGGCCTTCTTGAACGAAGCCATTCAAAAGAACGGAGTGCAGGCGTTCGAACAGTATCTGGTCGGCGAGCAAGCAGCGCGCGCCTTCGCATCCAACGGCGCCTGGAGCGCGCCTCTCGCCTGGGCGCCCCGCTCGATTTACCGCGTGGCGGAGGACTTCCCATCCACTTACGCCCGCAAGGTAGCCTTCGGGCTGGAGCGCAGCCTGGGTCCCGATACGACACTCACCTTGGAATACGCGCTGGTGGCGGGCCGCCACTTGCCTCGCATCCGCAACGTGCGGGGCGAGCTGCCGCCGCTTTATCAGCTCGAGCAAACCGCCCGTTCCAGTTATCGCGGCGCTTCCGTAGCCTTGCAACGCCGGCTCAGTCGCGAACTCGCCTTCCTGCTCGCTTACCACACGGGCCGCACCCTGGATGACGCTTCCGACTACGACGAACAACCTCAGAACCCGCTGGATCCGCAGGCAGACTGGGCGCTCTCCCGCCAGCACCAACCTCACAGGCTGGCCGCCAGCGCTCTGTTCCAGTTGCCGACCGAAGAACTCCGGCAGCTTCCCACGGGCCTCAGGAAGGCGTTGGCCGACGTCATCGTGGCCCCTATTCTCACCGCAGGCCGCGGGCGGCCCATCAACGCCTTGCTCACCACGGACGCTTTGCGAACCGGAGCCTGGCCTCTCACCGCACGCGCTTTCGGGTTGCCCCGCAACCCGTTCTACTCGCCCTCGACCTTCTCGATGGATCTGCGCGTCATGAAAGGCTTCTGGCTCAAGGACCGGCGCGCCATTCTGCAAACCGGTCTGGAAGCTTTCAACCTGACGAACCACACCAACCCGTTGCGCGTCAGTCCTTACTTAGCGGCCGGCGCGCAGCGGCTGCCCACTTATAACCAGCCCGTGGAAACGCTGAACGCCCGCCAGATCCAGTTCATGATGCAGATCGAATACTGAACCCGGCCCGCGCAGACACAAGCGTCTGGATCACGGCGCGGACTAAGCCCCGCACTCATCGAGAATACGGCGAATCCCAGCTCGCAGCGCCGGACATTCGAGAGTCCTTTCGAGTGCAGGTGAGCTTTATTTGCGGAAAGGAACATCGTCGCGCCGGGCAGGCGGAGCATCGGGCACCGAGCCAGGCGTCCACAGACGCGCGATCGAAATATCTTCCTCGACCTTCTTGGTCAGGGCTTGGACATCCACCCAGCCGACGCGGTTATAAAGCCGAGGCTGTTCGTATTGCAGCGTGTATGCCGCGGCGTAACGCTTCCAGTGATCGAGCGCCGCCCGGAGATGTTGAATGGCCGCTTCCCGGGTTTCGGGGGTGCCGGTCTTGTCGAACAGCGCCAGTTGCGCTGCGCCGCGAATCTTTTCGGCGTAGTAGTTACCCAGATGCGCCATGGCCACCAGATCGCCCAGCGTTTCCCGGGCTTCTTTGGAGAGCACACGCGAGCTGCGCAGTCGCTGGGTCAGGCGAAGCGTCCTGGCGGCATAGCTCGCAAGGCCGTCGGCGACCTCAAGCGGTCCTTCCCCGGACAGGGGAGTGCCCGCCAGCTTTGCTTTCCTCCACTCCAGGATGCTGATGAGCCCGCTGCCCGGCATGGTCCGGCCCTCGATGAAATCCCGCACCGTGTAAAAGCCCCGGTAACGTGGGTGACTCAGGCAGGCTTCCGGGAACCACCGCAGATCAATGTCGCCCCAATGAAAGCTGGTGATCTTCGGGAAGATCTTCGATGCCGCTTTCCAGGCTTCAAAAAGCGTGTCCGTTTCCAGTTCCGGAAAGCGGTGTGCCAGTGCTCGCTTGAATAACGTGTCAGGCAGCGAGGGATCATAGCTCAGGCGCCCCCAGATCATGAAACCGTACCAGCGCTTGCGCAGGATGGTCTGGCGCGGAGTATCCGGATCCTTGCTCAGGAACTCCCTGCCCCAGATCGTCCCGTCCGGCCCCATGTAGTAACCCGCCAGCTTATCCGGACCGGGCATATTTCCGAGATAGGCCCGCGCATAATCGGGATCGCCCCAGCGGAAGCTGTAGTAGTCGTCGTCACGCACGGTCAGCCACGTGCGCAACTTGGGGGACAGGTACGGAAGAACGGGCGCCAGAAAAGGCGGGTTCGGGATCGAGTACATGTGGGCGATCGAGTATTTGAAACTCAGGTCGAAGGGGCCCGGATAGTCTTTCCACTCGCGCAGGATCTCCTCGTGGCTGGTCATGTGATAGCGGTGGATCATGCGAACCTGCCGCCATGGCTGGATTTTTATGGCGTCCACCACGCCGAGGCCGTAGGTCTTCCACAGGAACTTTTCCTTGGAAAACTCGCCTTCGAGATCACGCAGGTTTTCGCCCGCAGTAATGCCAAAGCCGGCGAGTAAAGGATAGGTAAGCACCATCTCCCTGACGCTCGCCCGCAAGTAGGCGATGGTGGCAGGATTCGTCTGATCCGTCGTGATCCCATGCTTGCCCTCGGCGCCGAACGTAAAGAGGTTCCAGGTAAACCAGTACACCTCAATGCCCCGATCGTGGGCGTATTGCATGACATCGCGCCAGAACTGGATCTTCTGCTCGATGGTCATCTTGCGGACGACCTCGACGTCCCGGAGCAGCTCTGGCCGCACCATGTCGCTGCCCGAAAAGCTGTAGGTATCGTCCATAGGCACCCGCGTACGCCAGACATCATCCAGCGCCACTTCGGGAAACTCGGGCACTTTGACCAGGGACGGAAAGGGATGCAGGTTCCAGAGGGTGAGTACGTTGAAACGATGACGGGCCATGTCATCGAGAAACTCGCGCCAGAAATCGAAGCTCCAGACTTCTGGGATATTGTTCTGGGCCTGGTGACTGTTGTCGGAGTAACTCGGCGTGCGCAGATCGAGGGGAATGTTGAACTTGATGCCACGGCGCAGGATTTTGGGCGAGTGCGTGCTGTCTTGCGTTTCGCGGATGATTCCGAACCGGATTGCCTCGGCCAGGTCCAGCCCGCCGTACATGGCGCCCACGGCGTCGGCCCCGAGAACAGCCAGGGTGAGCCCCTCCGGGCGCTGGCTCCGGCGGATCGCGTAGGACTGCGGGGCATCGGTATCCAGCGGCGGCACGCCCAGAACCTTCGCCACCTGGCGCGACGCCTCGGGGTTCGCTGCAAGGACGATACGCAACTCGCCCTGGGCACCCGTGAGCGCGCTCAAAGGTTCTTCGGAAAAGCTGCATCCGCGGGCTATGCAAGCGGACCGAATTTCCGAGACGGCGAAACGCACCTGGGGAACGCTCGGGTCGTAAATGAGCTTCCAGGGAACCGGTTGCGCCACCGCGGCTGAAGCCAGCCAGAAGGAGAGCAAAAGCGGGCGCATTTATGATCCTCCGCGGAAGTCGCTCGCATCCCGGGCCGCTGACCGATAACTGTGCAGCCGACCCAGGACCTGCAATGATACCGCACACCGCACAGGCTGGTTGCCGTCAGACGTTCATGACTAGGCAGGATCAGTCCTTGATCGTGATCACGCCCAGCCTGTAGCGCCTTTGCCCGTCGTCATCAGGGAGCGGCAACATAATCTCAGGGGTTCCGGTGCGACTTCCTACCGAGATGAACAGGTCGTACGTGCCGGGCTTCAGCACCTCGCGCGGCGGTAAACGGAACGCCGCCAGAGGCCGCGAGGCCTGCGAGATGGGCCGCACCTCCCTGCCCACCGGCTCGGCTTTGCCCGGAGGACCGACAGGCAGGGCTCGGACGTCGAACTCCTCGTCCACGAAGACGGCCGCGATGCCGCCCTTGGCGTCCTTCAGGGTAATTGCGGGATACCCGCCGCGATAACACGGCGCCACTCCCGCGTTGCGCCACCGGTAACCCACTAACAAAGATTCGTTGCGCGAAACTTCCGCCGGCCACGACGCCTCTAGTAACTGGATCCGATAGCCGAGCCGAAGATTGATCCTGTCCACCAGTTCCCGGTTTTTCTCCAAAAATTCCCGCGGCCACCAGTGTACCGAGGCATAGGAGGCGTGATAGTCCTCGATCGCTTTCAGATAAAGGCTGCCGTCCTGCCAGCAGCCGCGGTTGACGGAGTGTCCGTAATGCTCCATTTCGAGGATGACCGGAAGCTGGGGCCAGAACAGGTCCGCCAGGTAAGCATGGTGATAAGCACGGTCTCCGCACTCGACGAGAATGCTGTCATCGCGGAGCGTCATGCCCAGCTCGCGCGCGTAGTGGATCACTTCCAGCCCGCGCCCCTGGTTGGAGAAATCGTCGTTCACCGCGAGCAAGGTTCGCTTGAAATGTTTGCGGTAAAGGTCGAGGTGCAGCCTGACCGTGCGCGCGTCATAAGGCAGGCGAGTGGAACTGCCGGTATGGCCTTCTCCCCACACCCCAAAGGAGCCCACGTCAATGAAAGCCACCTCGGGGCTGCCGTCGTACCGCGCCGCGAGGGCAGCCAGAAACCGGTCGAGCTTGGCCAGAAAGACGGGATCGTCGTACTTGGGCTCCCAATGGCTCCCGTTCGGGTCCACGCCTTTGCGCGGCGTGAAGCGGAAACCTTGAGCGCCGGCTTCCTGAACCCACTTGGGCGTGGCATAGGGCTGGTCCGGACTCGACTCCGAGCAGGAGATCCGCAGCGCGATCTGAAATCCTCTGGCAATCCACCGCTGGGCCGGTGTGTCCAGGATCGCCCAGTTGAACCGGCCTTCCTCCGGCTCCAAATAGGACCACGCCAGGCGCAGGTAGACCACGCTGGCGCCGGGGAAGTCGTCCACCGTGTCCGAAGGCTCGAGATGCGTTCCATACTTGTTGATCGCGTTGTCGTAATGATGGAAGACCCAGCCCATGCCGGGATTGCGCAACGCCTTCCCGGTGTCGGCCGGCCGCACCACCACCCGCTGCTCGCCCCACATGAGACTGGTGGTCAGTACGATGATCGAAACGCGGCGCAAGATCACTCTCCGAGCGTCCATCTTCAAACCCCTCTCAAAGTACTCCACTTTGGCGCCGTGTGCAAATCTGTTGGTTTTCACTTCGCCGTCGGATGTGCTCCGACCCGCGCTGCGAGGACGGTTCGGCGCAGGACGACGCGGCACCCAGCCTCGCTGCCGGAGGCCTTGGTCATCCCCGGGTCCGCTCTTGGGGTGGGCGGCCCCTAAACCTTGTCCATCACCGGCGACCAATCTATTCGCCGGAACGAAACCCGACTGGTAGTCCCCACGCGGGTTATCGGCACATACGGAAACACTCGGACGCTGCCTTCCCTCGCCCTTCCGCTGAACCTCTGTCTTTCTTGCTCGGCGCCCGCCGGGCTGTGTCTCCCGAACTGGAGATCGACCTCGGCAAGCCGCTCGGTCAAAACTCGAGGCGGAGCCCGAGCTGGACCCGCCGGCCGAAAGTATTCGCGAGCTGGTTCGTCGAACGGCCGAAGTTAGCCGAATAAACGTTGGTGACAGGGTCGGCCCAAGTCATGTTATTCAGCACGTTAAACACGTCCATCCGCAGCTCGGTCCGGTACTTCTCTGTGATCGGTATGCGCTTGACCAGCGAGCCGTCCACGTTCAACAGACCCGGGCCGGTGAGCCCCGGGTACTGCCAGGGGTTGGTCCGAACGGTATAAGGCGGCAGTGGCGCGAACACCGCCGTGTTGAACCATTTCTCCGGGGTGGGCTTCTCCAGCCTCGGATCGCCCGTCACCACCAGCCCGCCGAAGCGGATGAACCACCCTGACCGCCACATCAGGAAACCGGTCAGATCCCAACCGCCAATAACCATGTCCAGGGCGCGATTCATACCCCCGCCGATCCGGCGACCCCTTCCCAGGGGGATCTCCCAGGTGCCTGCCATGGTCAACCGGTGCCGTGGCCGATTGTTGTCTTGCCACGTGAACTTCTGGAGAAAGTTGTCCACGTCGTTGAAGAACGCCTCATCTTGCTGGAAAGCGTAGTTGTAACCCGCCATGAGCGCGTAGCCCTTCGAGAAGCTCCTCTGGACCCGCAATTGCAGGGAATAGTAACGCATATCCCCGCCCCGGATGCCGTCAATGACGTTCAGCGCGCCATAGTGGGGATACTTCCGCATCAAGGTGGTTAGCGCGATGTTGCGTTGGTACCTCAAAGGCCCAGGGAACTTCTCTGGCGGCAGATAGTTGTAGAACGGGTTCGGAACGGAGATGTTGACGGCATCTTTGTATTCGTAAGCGACGCGGGGATCCACCTGATTGATGTTGTAGGCTCCGATCAACTGCGTCGTGTAATTGAAGTAAAAGGTGACATCGAGCAGAAAGTTCAGCGGCAGCTGACGCTGGAGCGAGACATTGACCCGATTACTGTAACTGCGGGGCCGTTTCTCCGCTACGAAGTTGAAGCTGTCACCCAGCATCGTATAGCGACCAAGGCTCTTCTTGTACGTCGGAATGATGGGATTGTCCGGCGGAAAGGGATTGGACAGCCGCATTTGCGGGACACCCAAAACCGCCGCCGGGGCGCCGGTCACCTGCCGGAAGCCGTAATAGTAGGTGTCAAAGATGTTGAAGGTTCCCGCCGTCCAGGGGGTGGGGAAGCGACCGAAGCCGACGCGGAGCGAGGTCAAGTCATTCAGCCGGTATGCGACCCCGAAGCGCGGCGACAGTGCGCCGATGCCCGGATCCCACTGGCCCCGGTTCTTGCTGTCGGCAAACCGGAAAGCTCCGTTGAAGATGGTCGGGCCCTTATAGAACTGCGCCAGTTGAGGAGGCATCTTCGGCGCATTGGCGCCCTGCATTTCGGGGATGGGATCGTTCAGGTCGAGTGGCCGCGTCAGCCGGTCCTCGGGATCGGTGTACGCGCTGTCGTATTCATAGCGCAGTCCCAGGTTGAGGGTAAGGTTACGGGTCACCTTCCAGTCGTCGTTGATGAAAGCACCGAAGTACCGGTTCTGCCCTTGCGGCGTAATAGTGACCGTCATCGAGGTCGCCCCACTGTCCCAGCTGTCGGGGTTTCCGCCGGCGGGCTGCACCACTCCCAGCAGGAAGGTGGCAAAGCCGTCACCGGAGGCCCGGAGATCGGGTGATACGTAGGTGCTCGCTGTCGCGTCAGCCTGAAAGCCGAAGCCGAACGTGTTCTGGAGCAGCAGGCTGGTCGTCCGCGTGCCGCGCGTCTCAAAACCCGCCTTCAGGTAATGCCGCCCGCGCTGCTGGGCAATCTTGACGTTGGCGCTATCCCCGTTCGGGCGCTGGTCCCAGATGCCGCCCCGCGGTCCCATATTGAACCAGTACTCGCCCGTGCCAGAACCCATGATGCTCATGCGCGGCACCAGAACGGGAATGGTCGGGTTTTCGAACAACAACTTGTACCAGTTCGAGTTGGGCCAGATCTTGGCCCACAGGTCCCGGGGATACTGCACCCCGAAACGCGAAGCGTCAATGAATGCGCGGTAGCTGGCGTGAAGATTGAGGACCGTGCGCGGACTCATCACGTAGACGACGTCGCCGGAAACCTGGGTCGCATTGCGCTGACTACCGCGGTCCGACAGCCAAAAGTCCGAGCCGGTTGGGTTGCTGGTGGAGACGGGCGTCCACAGGTGGCTGAAGCGTCCGTAGAAGCGCCACCGCTCGTTCGGTACGTAGTCCACGCGGTCCGAGAGGTTATGGTAGTCGTAATAAATCGGCAACGGCGCATAGTAATTTTGGAAGTTGTACGGCCCAGTGCCGGGCCGGTTCGGCTTCCAGAGCTTGTCCACATACAGCCTGGCGACGGGATCGATCATGGTCGCCGGGATCCGGTTGCCGGGGAACGGGGTGCGTGTGATTGTCCGCCCATCGGCTGAAGTCTGGGTGGTCCACGGGTCATAGATCACGCGCACGCCTCCGAGAGCGTTGCGCGACTGCGAAAAGTCGCCGGTCCGCTCCAAATCCGTAGGCAGCGTCATGATCAGATCGTTGGGGTCGGTCTTTTTCCACTGTTCGTAAGCAAAGAAGTTGAACAACTTGTTCTTGAAAATGGGATGTCCCAAGGTGCCACCGAACATGTGGATGCGGCCACGGTTGATCGAGCGGATGACCCGGTTCTCCAGCGCATTTGCCCAGGGGTACTGCCCCTGGTAGAAGCCGTTGCCGTGCCATTCGTTGGTTCCCGCCTTCATGGTCAGCATGATGGCGGAACCGGCACTGTGACCGTACTCGGCGTCCACGGCGTTTTGTTGCACGTGAACTTCTTCTACGGCGTCGGGTGCCGGCATGTAGCTGGTCTTGTAGCCAATGCCGATGGGACTACCGTCGATTTGCAGGTCGTTGGAGTAGTTGCCGCCCCCGCCTACCTCCTGCCGATTGCCGGACCAGGTAAAGTAAGGCTCATTCTCACGCGCCGTGTCCGACTGCACGACAGCAGGGTCGAGCCGCGCCAGCAGCAAGGGGTTCCGGTAAAACTGGGGCATCCGGTCTACCAGCGTTCGGTCAACCGTGATTTCCAGCTTTGCCGTGTTGAATTGCACCACGGCAGCCCGCTCACTGACCGTGACTGTCTCCTGCACCGTGCCGGGCTTCAAAGTAGCGTTGACGGTGACGTCGCCGCGGGCTGAAACGACCACGTTCTCCTGAACGAGTCTGCTGAAACCCGGGCACTCAAACACAAGGGTATAAGTTCCAGGCAGCACCAGGTCGAAAAGATAGCGACCCGTCTGATCCGTCTGCCGCGTCGTTGACACACCTGTGTTGACGTTGGTGAGGGTCACAGTGGCGCCAACGATCACGGCCTGACTGGGATCCATCACGGTGCCCTGCACTCTGCCTCGAAACTCTTGTGCCAAAGCGATGCTCGCGTTGAAGCCTGACCACGACAACAGGCAAGCTGACAAGAAAGCCCACCGCGCCTTGCTGACGATGCTGACCATAGGAGTTTCCGCCCTCCTCAATTGGCTCCGGGGCAAGCCTCGAGAAGAAGTCGGCCACGTTGACTGCCGGGCATGCTGTTGGTCTGCGCGTCCTCGATGCCTGTCCCGATCCGGTGTGCCGACCTGCATGCAGACCCTGCCCGCCTTACACGCCACGGATGATTATCCACCGGGCGCCCACCCATGTCAAGCCGGCAAATTCCACCACTCAAATATCACCCAAGGCTGGATCGTCCGGGGCGGGAAGAGTAACCCTGCGGAACGTTCACGCTTCGTTGTGAGGCGGGAGATACGACCGGCCAGCACGCCTGGCGTTGGCAGGGCCGGCGTTGGATCCGTACTTCAACCGAGTTTGGGCGGGACTTCGGTCAGCGGCCCCATCCACTGAAGCTCGCGCTCGATGTCCCGGTGCAGGCGGTAAGTGCGTCGCACCGCAGCAATGGTCTCGCCGCGAATGTCAATCTTCGCCAGATCCCACTGGCCGAGTCCCACTTGCCAGCAGTATTGCAGGTAGCCCATCCAGTTCGGCTCGATCCCCATCACCTCGACGCCTACCCGGTCCGCAGCGATGAAATCCGTCGAGGCAATGGCGATACGGTGCGGCACCGGCGTGCCCGAGGAAGGACCGTTCCCCTCCATGCCTTCGAAACCATCGAGCACCGCCAGCCCCCAGTACGGCGCCATCTTCTGAGCCGTCAGCATCATGTTGTAGTGCGTCTGCCGTACGCCGCCGTGGTACTTGCGTTTGTCATTCCACCGCGGCGTTTCCTTGGGCCGGTTGTGTAGCGGCGCTCCCAGGGTCATGTTCTTCACCGAAAGCGTGGCGATCACCGTGTTGTGGGTTTTCAGGATGCCCGCCGAAATGATGAAGGCCTCGGGATCCAGCAAGCGCGCCGCCAGTCGCACCGGCTGCACGTGCAGGTCCGGACTGAGCAGCGGAATGACCTGGTATTTGGCCTCGTCGTTGAGGTCTACCAGGCTGACCTTCAGCGAACGGAACTCGCGGGCCACCTCCGGGTACTTGAAGTTATGGAAGCCTTCCATGGTGTCCCCCGCCGAGGATTCCGCGATCACCACCGGCCCCTTCGTTCGCTGCGCCAGATAGTCGAGAATTCCCCGCAGAGTGTCGGCGTGCGTCGAGGCAAGTTGGTTCACCGTCGAAACGTTGTTCGGCTTGATGACCACGTATTTCTTGCGCTTGAGCAAAGGCCGGATCTGATCGTCAATAACCACCAGCGCGTCGTAGATCAGCTTGCGACGGTTCTCGCCCTTGACCAGCGAGACCACCGCGCGGCGCTCGTAGGGAGACACGGGCTGCGGTTCATAGCGTGCCGGCGCCTGCTGCGCGTGCACCAAGGCGCCGCCCAGACCCGGCGCCACCGCCGTCCATCCCAAAAAGCCTCGGCGCGATATCTTCTCGGCCATCGTGAGTTCCTCTCCCTTTGCGGGCAGCGGCGCCACCCGCAGTTATAATTGGAAGTTCGAATCAGATTATAGCCAACCGCCGCGATCTGCCGCGGCAGGCCAGCAGGAGGTCGTCATGAAGCAAAGCACGCGCCGCAACTTTCTCGCCGCCGGGCTGGCTGCTCCCGTCGCAAGCCTGGCTTCGCGCACCACGGGGTTCCCAGGCTCTTTGCAGGGCGCGCCCGCCCGCAAAGTAGAGCCGCGCTACCGCACGCTGGGCCGCACAGGGCTGAAGGTCACCACGGTGGGTTTCGGGTGCATGCTCACCTCGGACCCCAGCGTCATCGAGCGCGCCGTCGAAGCGGGAATCAACTACTTCGACACCGCCCGAGGTTACCAGGGCGGCAACAACGAGCGCATGGTCGGCGCCGCCCTGAAGAGCCATCGCAAACAGGTTTACATTTCCACCAAGACTCACGGCTCCGGCAAGCAGGCTGCGCTCGCGGATCTGGAAACCAGCCTGCGGGAGTTGGGCACGGATTACGTGGACATCTGGTATTTGCACGGCGTGGGGGACGCCGGGCGCCTCACCGACGAAATCCTGGACGCGCTGGAGACCGCCAAACGCCAGGGCAAGGCCCGCTTCGTGGGCTTGAGCACGCACTCCAACCAGGCCGCAGTCGTCGAGGCAGCGATCAAGACGGGCAAGCTGGACGTGGTCCTGGTGGCTTACAACTTCACGATGTACAAGACGCTGGAACCGGCTCTGGAAGCAGCGGCCAAGGCCGGGCTGGGCGTGGTGGCGATGAAGACCATGGCAGGCGGCTTCCGCAAGGCGCGTCCGGGCAGCGACCTCCATGCCAGGCTGAGTCGCGAGGGCGCCATGCTGGCCGCGCTGAAATGGGTCCTCCGCAACCCCAATGTCCACACCACCGTGCCCAGCATGACCGACATGGAGCAGCTCGAGGAAAACCTCCGCGCGATGGTCGAGCCTTTCAGCGAATCCGACGAGCGCATCCTGGCCGAGCACTTGCGCTACATCGGGCCGATGTACTGCCGCGGTTGCAACCGTTGCGCCGGTCAGTGCCCGCAAGGTTTGCCCATCCCGGACATGCTGCGCTGCCTGATGTACGCAGAAGGCTACGGCCAATTTGGCCTGGCGCGCGAGCAGTTCCTGGCGCTCCCCGAGCAGGCACGCGTCGCTCGCTGCGCGGATTGCCCCGTCTGCACCGTGCGCTGCCCCAACGGCGTACGCGTCGCCGAGCGTGTGGCGCGGGCCCAGGAGTGGCTGGCGTGAGGTCTCTCATACGGATTGCGACGCTCACCGTCCTGCTGGCGGCGGCAACACTAGCCCGGGCGCAAAAGCCGGATTGCAGTCTGGCGCCCGGCTGGACCCAGCAGGGACCTCTGCGCACCTACGAAGCCGAAAACCTGTTCGAATACATGGACGGCAACGCCGAGGGCTACCTGCTGTACCGCTTCGTGCGCATGCAGGGAGTGACCTGCAAATCGGGCGAGGACACCATCGTCTTTGACGTCTCCGAGATGGCGGATCCGGAATGGGCCTACGGGATCTTCACCGCCAATCGCGATCCCCAGCAGCCCGTCGAACCGATCGGCATGGGCGGCCAGATCCTCCCGCGCAAGGCCACCTTCGCCAAGGACCGCTTCTACGTCGAGTTGTCGGCCGAGCCGGACAAGGATCACAGCGCCACGCTGCGCAAGTTCGCGCTTGCCATGGCGGATCGCATCCAGGGACGCAGCGAGCCGCCCGAGGTCCTGAAGTGGTTTCCCGCGGAGCGCCTGATTGCGGGCTCCATCCGCCTGGTGCCGGAAAGCGTTCTGGGCTTGCGTCTGCTCAAGTACGGTTACGCCGCCGAGTACGAATTCGGCAAGGCCTTCCTGGTGGCCGAAGCGGGCGCCGACGCCGCAGCCGCGGTCATGAAAAAACTTCGTGAGCGCTTCGGCCAGACCACGCCGCTCGAGGTCGCCGACGAAGCCTTCCAGGCCACGGACCGCTATCTTGGCCGCTTGTGCGTCTTCCGCAAAGGCCGCTACCTCGGCGGCTACGCCAATCTGAAAGAGGGCGAGGACGCCGGGGCGCTGGCCCGCGCTCTTGCTGCGAGGCTGCCCTGAGTTTCAAAGGGGGACCGGGAGCCGGAGGTCGCACCGGCGCAGCTTCTGGCCCCGCGTGGCTTCCAGCAATTCGCGAATCGGCCGGCCATCCAGCGGATAGCGAAGCTCCGGGGCCAGCTCGGCCAGCGGCTCCAGAACGAATCTTCGTTCCGTCATGCGCGGGTGCGGCACGGTGAGTTCGGGCAGGCGAATCACCGCGTCGCCGTACAGCAGAATGTCAATGTCCATCGTCCGCGGGCCTTTGGGCGTCAGGCGGCGCCGACCGAGCTCGAACTCGATGCGCTGGAGCCGCATCAGAAGCATGCGAGGGAACAAGTCGGTTTCCGCCTCCACGACCAGGTTCAGGAACCACGGCTGGTCGCGACGATCCAGCGGCTCAGTCTCGTAGACGGAAGAGACGCGCAGCAAGCGCAAACCTGCTGCAGCCAGCCGCTCCAGCGCCCGCGCCAACAACGCTTCGCGGTCGCCTGCGTTGGTCCCCAGCGAGAGATAGACGCGCTTCACGGCTCAGAACAGAGTGCGTTGTGCGCTGTTGCGCCACCGCGGCGTGATGCCAAAGTAGCGGAATGCGTTTTCGGTGGCGACGCGGCCCCGTGGCGTGCGATCCAGAAATCCGAGCTGGATCAGATAAGGCTCGTAGACTTCCTCGATGGTGTCCGGCTCCTCGTCAATGGAGGCCGCGATGGTGTTCAGGCCCACCGGACCGCCGGCGTATTTCTCCAGAATCGTCAGCATGATCTTCTGGTCGGTCTCGTCGAGCCCGAAGCGATCCACCTCCAAGAGATCCAGCGCGGTCCGCGCCACTTCCTCGTTGATCACCCCTTCCGCCCGCACCTGCGCGTAGTCGCGAACGCGGCGCAGCAGGCGGTTGGCGATGCGCGGCGTCCCGCGACTGCGACGTGCGATCTCCTCGGCGCCCGCCTCGTCAATGCTCACCTCCAGCAGACGCGCGGAACGCAGGACAATCTGTTTGAGTTCCTCCACCGTGTAGTGATTGAGCCGCAGCACCAGACCGAAGCGGGCGCGCAGGGGCCCGCTGATGAGTCCCTGCCGCGTGGTGGCACCGACTGCCGTGAAGCGCGGGATGGGAAGCGAATGCGTGCGCGCGCCGGGTCCCGCGCCGATCACGATGTCCACCCGAAAATCTTCCAGCGCGGCGTAGAGCATTTCCTCGACGTCGGGCAGCAGGCGATGGATCTCGTCAATGAAGAAGACCTGCCGCGGGCGGATGTGGCTGAGGATGCCCGTGAGGTCGAGTTTCTTCTGGAGAATCGGCCCTGAAGTCTGCTCGAACGGCACGCCCAGCTCGGCGGCGATGATGCCGGCCAGCGTGGTCTTGCCCAGGCCGGGCGGACCGCACAGCAGCACGTGGTCCATGGCCTCGCCGCGCTGGCGAGCCGCTTCGATCGCGATGCCCAGCACCTCTTTCAGGCGACTCTGCCCGATGAACTCGGCGAGGCGTCGCGGCCGCAGACTGGCCTCGAACTGGCGTTCCTCTTCCCGCGCCGCTGCCGAGATTACGCCCCGGTCCCGCATTCTGTATCAAGGTTATCGCAACTGCGCGGCTCTTTCAGCGCACCAGCTCCAGAGCGCGGCGAAACAACGGTTCGAACTCCTCGGGCGCGCCCGAAGCGCGAGCCTTGCGCACCGCTTCTTCCGCCGCCGCGGCTGTGCAACCAAGATTGATCAGCGCGGACAGCACGTCCTGCTCGACGGGGCCGAACGCTCCTGCCCTGACGGCGGCGTCGCGCTGCGCGCCCGCAGGCAACGGCAGCTTTTCACGCAACTCGAGGACGATTCTCTCAGCCGTCTTCTTGCCCACGCCCGGGATGCGGACCAGCCGTTCCACCGCGCCGGCGCGGATGGCGGCGTAGAGTTCGGCGATGGGCAGGCCGGAAAGAACGGTAATCGCAAGGCGGGGGCCGATGCCGCTCACCGTAATGAGTCGCTCGAACAGGATCTTTTCTTCCTCGGAAGCAAACCCGTACAGCGAGAGCGAGTCCTCGCGCAGGTGCGTATGGATCTTCAGCTTCACTTCCGCGCCTGGCTCGGGCAAGGCCGAGTACGTGGAGACCGGGATCGCCACATCGTAACCCACGCCGCCGGCCTCCACGATCGCCTGATTGGGATGCTTTTCCAGCAGAATACCGCGCAAGTGAGCGATCATAAGGCTACCGGGGTTACATTATTCTACATGGCGCGCCGCCGCTTCTTCGTGGAACGGGTCCGCGAACAGCGCGCCGTGCTCCGTGGCGAATCGGCGGACCATCTGCGCCGCGTGCTGCGCGCGCGTCCCGGCGACCGCTACGAGCTCTCCGACAACCGCAACGTCTACTTGGCCGAAATTGAAGGTTTCGGCCGCGGCCAGGTGCTTTTCCGCGTCCTCGAGGAATTGCCGGCCGAGAAGCCACCGCTGGGCGTCGTTCTCCAGGCCGCCCTCATCAAATTCGATCGGTTCGAATGGATCATCGAGAAAACCACCGAGCTGGGAGTCGAGCGGATCGTGCCGGTGATCACGGCGCGCAGCGAGAAAGGGCTGGAACAGGGGGCTTTGAAGCGAAGCGAACGCTGGCGGCGCATCGCGCAGGAGGCCAGCCAGCAGGCACGCCGCGCACACCTTCCCGAGATCGCCCCGCCTGTCCCCTTCGAGGCTGCTCTGCGCGAGCTCACCACGTGGCGGTATTTCCTGGACGAAGCGCGCTCGGGATCCCCGCTGCTCGACGCGTTGCCGCCTGCTGCACGCCGACGCCGCGAGGACACCGTGGCGCTTCTGGTGGGACCGGAGGGCGGCTGGACGGAGGCGGAACGAAGCGCCGCCATCGCGGCCGGCTGGGAGGCCGTCACGCTGGGCACTTATGTATTGCGCGCCGAAACGGCTGCCACTGCCGCTGTCGCCGTTCTCATGAATGCCTGGATGGCAAAAGCCTAAGGCGCCGCCTCCGGTGCGTCAGTTCGACTCCCGCTCCAGCGACTCAAGGTAACGGGCCAGCTCATCGCGCTCGAAGCGCGGCAAGGCGCGAACCCCGTCTCCCTCCACCAGCCACAGCCCATCGGACGCCGGCAAGGCTTCGCCGATCAAGGCGCCGGGAATGCCGGCCCTGTGCAAGGCCTCCATGGCGCGCGGGGCTGCCGCGGGTTCCATTGCAGCCAGCAGGGCCCCCGATGCCAGCAGCCCCAGAGGATCCAGCCCGAGCGCCTCGCAAATGACACGGCACTCCGCAAGCACAGGGATCGCGTCGCGACGGATGCGCAGGCCGATCCCTGCCGCCTCGGCCAGTTCGTGCAGAGCAGTGATCAGGCCGCCCTCCGTGGGATCGTGCATGGCATGGACTCCACCCGCTTCGACGAGCAGGCGTGCGGCGGCAGCCACAGAGATACCGGGGCTTTCCAGCCATCGGGCCACGTTGCGAAGGACATCCTCCGGGACCCCACGCTGCCGCAACCGGTCCGCGTGCTCGGTCGCGAGAATCGCGGCGCCTTCAATGGCAATCCCGCCCGCAAGCAGGATAGCGTCGCCGGGCCTGGCGCCCGAGGTGCGCACCAGCCGATCCCGGGGCACGGTTCCCAACAGGCAGCCGACGAGGATCGGACGATCCAAGCCGACCGTCATCTCCGTATGCCCGCCCACCAACAGAATCCCCATGGCATCGCAAGCTTGCTTCAGTTCGTCGAAGATCGCCTCGGCAGCGCTTGGGGAAATCCCCTCGGGCAACAACGCGGTGACCAGCAGCCACCGCGGCCGCGCCCCAGTCACAGCCAGGTCGTTGGAGTTTACGGCCAGCAAGTAACGGGCGGGCTGCCGGGCAGCGAAGGTGATGGGATCGGTTTTGGCAACGAGCAGCTCCGGCGCGCCGAGGTCGAGCACAGCCGCGTCCTCGCCCACGCCGGGGCCTACCACAACGGACGGGTCTGTGGGCGCGATTCGCTCCAGCCACGCGCGCAACAGTTCCGCCGGAAGCTTGCCTGCCGGTAGAGCTTTGGTAGATGGCATGGGTGCCAGTACAGGTCCCCTATTCTTGCACGACAAGGGCAGGCGGAGGGGCATGACGCCCACTCTTCCTTGGCCGCGGCGCAAGGAAGTGGGTAAGTTCACCCACCTCCCCAAGCAGACTGGGTGAGGACCAGCCGCCATCGCCCGGCAGCGGAGTCACCGCCTCCCTTACTGCTGAATTTGGGCAGTATTTCGGGTGGCTCGGGCCGCCCGCCAAGCCGTCAAATTTGGCGAGTGGATTGCTACCCCCGATGTGGGAACAGCGTACGCCTGCGCCCATCCTACAGCCCAGGCGCCCGCGGGACACCCGATGCCGAAGATTCAGCTAGCGGTGGCTGACGAAGCCTATGCCGCAGCGCTGCGTGAGCAGCTCGAGCGCAGCGGGATGGCCGAGGTGTACGCTGTAGAGGCGCCCGACCCCAGCCAGGAGGGTGTTATCGTAATGGACTCGGCGGCTCTGAGCCGGCTGAAGGCGCCGCTCGAGCATCCGGAAAGAGTGGTCCTGATCACTCGCAATGATCCCGGGGAGCTGTCGCGGGCCTGGAATGCAGGAATCCGCTCGGTGGTATTCTGTAATGACCCTTTGAACACGGCGGTACTGGCCATTATGGCGGCGGCGCTGCGGTGCGGCAAACCGGGTTCGGAGACTTGCGGCGGCGGGGCGCGGCCGAAACGAGCAACAATCGAGCAGAACGGGCGCAGACCCAAGGCGTCCGGTGACGGGGGGCTGGCATGAGATTGCGGCTACACGAACTGGAGGCGCTGGTGCGCACCCGGATTTGCCGGGAATGCGACGTACGGACGGCGCAAGGCGCCTGCGCTCTGCCCGAACAGGAAAGTTGTAAACTGTTTGAGCTGTTCCCGCTGGTGGCGCAGGCCATCCTGGCGACCGACAGCGATGATATCGAGGATTACATTCGCGCCATTCGCGAGAACGTCTGCTCCGTGTGCCTGGAACAACGGCTGGACGGCACTTGCGCGCTCCGCGGGCAGGCGCGTTGCGCCCTGGACTCCTACCTGGCGGAAATCGTCGAGGTCATCGAGGAGGCCACGGGCAAGACATTCCGGCGCGAAAATTCAAAAGCTTGACAGGCAGCCGTGCGAGCGCGGCGGCTGCACCATGGACACGAGGGTGAAGCTATGAACCTGATGCTGTTCTCGGCGATCTTCGTTGTGCTGATTGCTGGCATTGTCGTGATGATGATTTACCGCTCGCGTCTTTCCCGCAAGGAAGAGGAGACCCTGCACGTGCTCGGCACTGACGATGCAGAAATCTCCCTGAAGATGACTATTGCGCAGAAGCTTCTGACCGTCGAGCGGTGGCTCAAAGTTCTGATCATTGTGACCGTGATCTACGGGATCGGCTTGCTGGGCCTTTTCCTGTGGGACGCCTGGGAACGCACCAGCCGCGGCGCCTTCTGATTGCCTTCTGAGGAACTGGTCACGGGGGCTGAGGGGCGATGCTGTTGGTGCTGGTGTTAGCAGCCTGCGGGCTGTTGTGGGCGCAGCAGGCAACCGTAGATTGCACGACCTGCCATGAACAGCAGGGCAAGACGCTCTCGTCTTCCGCTCACGCGTCGGTGAGCTGCGTCCGGTGCCATCCCGGACGCGAAGTCTACCCGCATCCGGCCGGACTGAAGCCCGCTACGTGTGAAACCTGCCACGCCGAGGTGGTGGGAGCGCAGCGTCGGAGCGTGCACGCTGAAGCGGCACGACGCGGCGTTGCCGGGGCGCCCGATTGCGGGGTCTGCCACGGCGGCGTGCACGAGGTCAAGCTCGCGCGCTCGGTGGAATTCCACCGCCAGGTTCCCGAGCTGTGCGGCATGTGCCACGCCGAAATCCTGGCTCAGTACAAGGGTTCGGTTCACGGCGCCGCCCTGGTCAAGGGCCGGCCGGAAGCTCCGGTCTGCACGAGTTGCCACGGCGAGCACGCCATCCTGCCGCCCAGCAGCCGGGAATCCACAGTCTTTCCGTCCCGGATCCCCGAGACATGCGGGCAATGTCACGGCAACTTGCGCCTGAGCCGCAAGTACGGTCTGCCCGCGGACCGCCTGGTGAGTTTCGAGGCCTCCTATCACGGCCTCGCGGCCCGTGCCGGCTCGGTCACCGTAGCCAACTGCGCCAGTTGCCACGGCGCGCACGACGTCCTGCCCTCCTCGGACCCCAACTCGCGGATCCATCCGCGCAATCTCGCCAAGACCTGCGGGGCATGCCATCCCGGAGCGGGAAGCCGGTTCGCCATCGGCCCCATTCACTTGGTCCCTGGCCGCGCTGAACCTACCGCGGTGCGCTGGGCGCGCATCTTCTACCAGATCCTCATTCCCCTCACCATCGGCTTCATGCTGCTGCACAATCTGGGGGATTGGCTCCGGAAGCTGCGTCGCAAGATGCGGGGCATGGCGCCGTTGCAGGCGGCCGCATCCCTGCGGATGCTCCCCATCGAACGGGTTCAGCACGCCCTGCTGGCCATCTCCTTCATCGTGCTCGTCTGGAGTGGCTTTGCGCTGAAGTATCCCGAGCAGTGGTGGGCGCAGATTCTGGTTCGCTGGGAGTCCAGCTTCCCGGTGCGCGGCACCGTGCACCGCATCGCCGCGGTGGTGCTCATGGCCACCGCCGTGGTGCACGTCATCACGCTGCTCGCCAGTCAACGGCTGCGTCGGCACTGGCAGACGTTGTGGCCGACGCGGCGCGACGTGGCCGAAGGCCTGGCCCAACTGGCGTACAACCTGGGCCTGAGCAACCGCCGGCCGCTGCTCTCCGAACACAGCTACATCGAGAAGATCGAGTACTGGTCCGTGGTCTGGGGCACCGCGGTCATGGCGATTACTGGCATCCTGTTGTGGGCGAACAACTGGGTGCTGGCGCGCTGGCCCAAGAGCGTACTCGATTTCGCCAACACCATACATTACTACGAAGCCGTACTGGCTGCACTCGCCATCGCGGTCTGGCACTTCTACACCGTGATTTTTGACCCCGACGTCTATCCCATGGACACCGCATGGCTGACGGGCTGGAGTCACCGCCCCCGGGCCATCTCCCACTCGCGCGAGCCTGAAACCGCGGCGCCCGAACCCGGCCAGCCCGCCGACGCCGCGGCCCCGGCGAGAGAGGAAGCCCGTGATCCGAATGCCTGATCGCCGGCTGCCTGCGCTGCTGTCACCCCTGGTCTACCTGTCGAGCAACTGGATCAGCCTCACGGGCGTAGTGGCGGTCACCACAGCCTCTGTCCTCTGGCTGTTTCAACTGCCCTTGTTCCTGCGTGGCGAGGTTGACAATCCTTACACCGGCATCCTGACCTTCCTTGTGTTGCCGGGAGTGTTTTTCGGCGGGCTGGTCCTGATCCCGCTCGGCATCGTGCGGGAAGTTCGTCGCCGGCGGCGGCTGGGCGAACCCACGCGCCTCTTCCCGCCGCTGGATTTGCGCAATCCCGAGCTTCGCCGCCTCCTGGCTTTCATCGGCGTGACCACGCTGGCCAACCTCATTATCGGCTCGCAACTGAGCTACCGCGCCTTTCACTACATGGACTCGGTCACGTTCTGCGGCAAGACCTGCCACAAGGTGATGGCGCCCGAGTTCACCGCCTACCAGGGATCGCCCCACTCCCGCGTCGCCTGCGTGGCCTGTCACATCGGGCCTGGCGCCAGTTGGTTCGTCCGCAGCAAACTCTCCGGCGTCGGCCAGGTGTTCGCTACGATTCTGAACACGTACCCGCGCCCGATCCCCACTCCGGTCGCCAACCTTCGGCCCGCACGCGAGACCTGTGAACAATGCCACTGGCCGCAGAAGTTCGGCGCGGACCGCCTGCGCATCCTGACCAAATTCGCCGACGATGAAAGCAACACGCGGACCCTGACCGTCCTGCTCATGCACATCGGCGGCGGGCATGAAAGACGCGGCATTCACGGAGCCCATCTGGATCCCGGCGTGACGATCGAATACGCTCACGCCGACCCGGGCCGCCAGAATATCCCGTGGGTCCGCTACAGCAACTCGGTAACCGGGCGCACCACGGTCTACCTGGCTGCGGACGCAACGCCGGAAGCCGTGCGCAACCTGCCCCGCCGGGTCATGGATTGCATGGATTGCCACAACCGCCCCACACACGCCTTCGAATCACCCGAGGCGGCGGTAGACCGCACCATGGCGCAGGGTTTGATCCCGGCCTCGCTGCCGGGAATCAAGAAACTGGGCGTCGAGCTGTTGAAGAAGGAGTACCCAAGCCGGGAGGCAGCGGCAGCAGAGATCCCGCAAGCGCTCGTGGAGCATTACCGCAGGCAGGACGCAAACTTCTACGCGCGGCAACGCGATGAAATCCTGCGAGCCGGCCGCGTACTTGCCGAGATTCACAACCGCAACGTATTTCCCGAAATGAAAGTGACTTGGGGCACCTACCCCAACAACATCGGCCACATGGATTTCCCGGGCTGCTTCCGCTGCCACGACGACCGCACCGCCGCCGACGGTCGCAAGCTAACCCAGGACTGCAACGCTTGCCATCGCGTGCTGGCCATGGACGAGCCGGCGCCCAAGATTCTGTCCGATCTCGGCTTGCTGCCCGCCAACGGCCACTGATCCGGGCTAGAATCCGGGAAGAGGCCCGGATGCTCAATCTCGAAAAGATCTTGCTGCCTGTGGACTTCTCCGAGCGGTGCCTGGGGGCGGCCCGCTGGGCGAAGTTGCTGGCCAGCCGTTACGGCTCGGAAATCCTCATGCTCCACGTGGTCGAGCCCATCCGCTACGAGTTCAGTGCGCTGGAGTTCGGCGGCGCCGTGTTGACCGAGCTGGTCGCGAACCGCAAGGCGCAGGCGCGCCAGAGGCTCGACGAGTTCCTGGCCGAGGACCTCGGCGACGTCCGACTGCGTCGCCTGCTGGTGGAAGGCGACGCTGCCCAGACCATCGTAGAAGTGGCGCGCAAGGAAGGCGCAGGCCTCATCACCATGCCCACCCACGGCTACGGACGCTTCCGCCGATTCATCCTGGGCTCGGTCACGGCTAAAGTTTTGCACGACGCCCAGTGCCCGGTCTGGACCGGCGTGCATCTGGAAGAGACGCCGGCACCGGAAACAATCCGGCTGCGCTCGGTGCTGTGCGCCGTGGATCTGGGCCCGCAGAGCGCTGAACCCCTGCGCTGGGCGGCGCAACTGGCGGCAGACTTCGGCGCGCAGCTCGTGCTGGCGCACGCTTGTCCCTGTGTGGTGATGCGGCCAGGCGAGTGCGGCGACCGCGATCTGAATGCCGAGCTGGCGGCTTCGGCGCGACAAAGGCTCCAGGCCTTGCAGCAGGAAGTGGGAACGCAAGCGGAAGTGGAAATCCAGTTCGGAGACGCCCCCAAGGTCGTGTGCAACATTGCGCGCGAACGTCAGGCCGATCTGCTGGTCATCGGACGCGGCTCAGCGGCCGGCGTTTACGGTCGTTTGCGCACCAACGCCTACGCGATCATTCGCGAATCCCCCTGCCCGGTGGTCAGCGTGTGAAGGCGGCGCGGCACGCCGGAATCCGGTCAGGGGTTGACACAAGCCAGCGGGTCTCCTTACAGTAAGGACTTGCATGCGCCCGGATGCCCAGGACTCTTGGCCATGAAACCTGCACGCACGCGCGACGGCTCTCTCCAGCACAAAGCCTACGCTTTCATCCAGCAACAGATTCTCCAGGGCCGGTTGCCCGCCGGCGCCGCCCTCTCTGAGGTTTCGCTGGCCCGCCAGGTCGGCGTCAGTCGCACGCCGGTGCGCGAAGCCATCGGCCAGCTCGTCGCGGAGGGTTTTCTGGAACGCATACCCGGCCGCGGCGTGGTCGTGGTGCAACTGACCCGTGAAGATCTGATCGAGCTCTACGAGTTGCGGGAGGCCCTGGAAGTGTACGCCATCGGCAAGCTCGCCCGGCAAAGACCCTCCCCTGCTGAGCTGGCGGCCGTGCGCGAGGTGTGCGATCAAATCCGCCAGATGGCCGAGGAATTGCGCCGCTCCGGGCGCGACCGCCTCAACGACGCGGAAATGCAGGCCTTCCTCGCCACGGACCTCAAGTTCCACCTCCTGCTCCTGCGGCTGGCAGGCAACCGCCGCATCATGAAAGTGGTCGCCGACACGCGTCTGTTGACCCGCATCTTCTCCTATCGCCGTGAAGGTCACGACGTGCCCCAGCTCGAAAGCATTTATCGTTACCATTCCGAGATCCTCGACGCGGTGGAGGCGGGAGACGCGGCTGCGGCCATGGACAAGCTGGGCGAACACATCCGCGTCAGCCGGCAGGAACGCCTGGCCGCGTACGATCGCTGGGAACGCGAACACGAGCTTAAACGCGTGGTTCCTCTCCCCTCGGAGATTTGGCTGAGCGGTGAGTCGCCCTCTCCCGCCCCTGGCGGTGCAAAGCGGGCGGGCGCGTCGCGTGCCCGGACTTAGGGCGTCCGCCGGGACGCAGAAAGACCGAGCCGCCACGGGGGCGCAAGGCTGAGCACGCCTGTTCGCTGAGGCGCGGCTGTTATAGTGGGATCAGATGCGGGGCAGGCGCGGGCTGCTGTTGGTTGCCATGGCCGTCGTCATCGCTGCGGTGGCGACCAGTTACTATCAGCGACGGAGGATGCAACGAGTCCAGGCCCCGCCGCCTCCCGTCAGCTTGCCCGAAGGCGTTGGCGCCGCCGCCCAGGACTGGTACTGGTCCCGCAACACCGGCAGCCAGACAGGCGTCGAGATCCGCGCGCGGAACTTTCGCCGCCTTCAAAATCCCGAACGGATCGAGCTGGAGCAAGTCGAACTGCGGCTTTATCAGGCCGGAGGGCAGCGGTACGACCGCGTGCGGTGCGCTCACGCCATATTCGATCCTGCGCAGGCGGTTCTGTTCTCGGATGGCGAGGTTGAATTCATGATGGGCCTGCGCACGGACGGGACGCAGCGAAGAGTTGTCTTGATCCACGCCTCCGGCGTCACGTTCGATAACCGAAGCGGGCGTGCCACCACCGAGCGTCCCGTGCGGTTTCGGCTCGAGGAGGGCGAGGGCTCGGCGGTCGGAGCATCCTACGATCCCGGCGCTCGCGAGCTGCATTTGCGCAGCCAGGTCGAGTTGCTCTGGCGTGGCCGCGGCCCGCAGAGCCGTCCCATGCGACTGGAGGCCGGCGAGCTGATTTACAAGGAAAACGATTCTGTGATTCTGCTCTTTCCGTGGGCGCGCCTGCGGCGGGAGAACGCGGTGCTCGAAGCAGGCGATACCGTAGTGATCCTGCAAGATGGCTCCATCCGCCGCATCGAAGCGCGGGCCGCGCGTGGCCGGGATCAGCGCCCGCGCGGCACGGTGGAATTCGGCGCCGAGCAAGCCTGGATAGAGCTGACGCCCGCCGGCGAGCTGGAAAAGGTCACGGCAGAGGGCAAGGCCAGCCTGGTCTCGAAAAGCGAAAACGGCCGCAGTTCCGCCGTTGCCTCGCGCCTGGACCTGGAATTTACGCCCACGAAACAGTCTTCCCTTCTGCGGCGCGTGCTGGCCACCGGTCAGGCCAGCATGATTTCCGAGCCACTGGGCCGTGCCGGGAAGCCTGCGCCGGACAGCCGTCGCCTGGAGAGCGAAGTCATCCAGATCGAAATGCGCCCCGGCGGCGAAGAGGTGCAGCAGGTCCGAACCGACGCTCCCGGTTCGCTGGAATTCACGCCCCAACGCTCGGGCGCTCCGCGACGCCTGCTTCGCGCCGAGAGAATCTGGATCGAGTACGCGGCGGGTAACCGGATCCGATCGGTGCGTGCGGTGCAGGTGGCTACGCGAACGGATCCCGATCCCAAGGCCAAGCCGCGCGAGGCGCCGCTCGAAACCTGGAGCCGCGACTTGCTCGCCGAGTTCGATCCCCAAACGGGCGACCTGCTCCGCCTCGAACAGTGGAACGACTTCCGCTATCGCGAGGGTGCGCGGGAAGGCCGGGCACTGCGGGCTGTGCTGGATCAGGCCACCAGCCGCATTCTGCTGGAGGGCGCCGCCCGCGTCTGGGACCAGGAAGGTTCCGTGGCCGCGGACCGCCTCGAACTGGATCGCTCCACGGATGATCTGACGGCCGTGGGCCACGTCCGCTCCACCCGCCTCCCGGAACGCCAGCGTCGCTCGACGGCGCTTCTGTCCGATCAGGAAAATCTGGAAGCGCAGGCCGACCGCCTGCAAACCCTGGAGCGGCGCAGCAAGTTCGTTTACGAAGGCAACGTTCGACTCTGGCAAAGCGGCAGCCGGCTGCAAGCACAAAGGGTGACCATTGATCGGGCCGCGCGCACGCTGATCGCCGAAGGAAACGTCCTCACGGAGCTGGCGGACCGCCAGCAAGGCCGCGGTCCTGCAACGTTCGTGGTGGTGCAATCGGCAGAGCTGAACTACTCCGAGCAGGATCGCCTGGCCCACTACCGCGGCGGCGTCCGGCTCCAGCGGGGGGATCTGCAAATCGAGGCCCCCGAGCTGCGCGCGTGGCTGAAGCCGGCGGGCGCGGAGTCCAGACTGGAGCGTGCCGTGGCTACCGGCGGCGTGAAGATCCTGCACCGCAGCGCGGGCCGCACGCGACAGGCCCATGCCGAGGTGGCCGAATATTTCGCTGACGAGGAACGCGCCGTGCTGACCGGCGGGCCGCCCGCCCTGGTGGACGATCGGGCGGGGCAGACCCGCGGCCAGCGACTGAGCTGGCGTTTGCGCGATGATAGCTTTGAAGTCCAGGGCGAGGCCTCCATGCCCGCCTTGAGCCGGCTTCGCCGCCACTGAACGCATGCGCCGCCTGCAAACCGAGGAGATCAGCAAAAGCTACCGGGGCCGCCGCGTGGTGGATGATCTGTCCCTTCTGGTCGAGCAGGGCGAAGTCGTGGGACTGCTCGGTCCCAACGGCGCCGGCAAGACCACGTCTTTCTACATGATCGTGGGCCTGGTGCGACCGGACTCCGGGCGCGTGCTGCTGGATGGCGAGGACATCACCCACCTGCCCATGTACGAGCGGGCGCGTCGCGGCATCAGTTACCTGCCCCAGGAGCCCTCGATCTTCCGCCGCCTCACGGTGGAGGAAAACCTGGCCGCCATCCTGGAGATGCTGCCGCTGAGCGCCGCCGAGCGCCGGGCGCGCCTGAACCGTCTCATCGAACAGATGGGTCTGGAGAAGGTGCGGCGCAACAAGGGCTACGCGCTCTCGGGCGGGGAGCGGCGCCGGGTCGAGATCGCGCGTTCGCTGGTCATCCAGCCTGCCTTCCTGCTGCTGGACGAACCCTTTTCCGGGATAGACCCCATCCAGGTGCTGGAGATCCAACGAATCATTTTCGAGTTGAAACGTTCCGGCATCGGGATCCTGGTGACGGACCACAACGTGCGCGAAACCCTCGCGGTAACGGACCGGGCTTACATCATCCACAACGGGCGGGTCTTTCGCGCCGGCACGCCCGAGGCACTCAGCTCCGATCCCGAGGTCAAACGCATCTATCTGGGTGAGAGCTTCACGCTGGGTCTGGAGGCTCGTCCCGTAGGGGAGTGACGCCGTGCGTCTGCGCACTGCCCAAGGCAAGCTCAAGGTCGAGCACAGCATCCTGGAAGGGCTGCGCGAGGTTCTGGAGCGGCTCGTGGCGCGCAACCCGGCAATTCGCTCCGTCATACCAGGCGTGATCCGTCCTGTGCGGGACGCTCGCGGGCCCGTCAAGATTCGCGTGACGGTGCCGACGGCGAACGGGTGGAAAGCGATCGCGCTCAGTGCGGGCGCGCGCCAAGAGCTGTTCATCAGCACCTCGCTCAGCCGCGAAGAGCTCGAACGGGCCATTCAGGACGCGCTCGAATCCTGAGTGCCCGACGAAGCTCCCGCGCCTGAGCCGGGCGATCAACGGCCTGTGCCGATCAACCTGTCCAGCTCTGCGCCACGTAGTCCGCACAGATGGCGTCCCGCTCCGGCAGCACCTCGACGGCGGGAGCAGGCTCCGCAGCCGGGCGGCAATTGCGCCAGCCCTCGAGCAGGGTGGCCAGCAGGGAAGCTACTTCGGCCAGCAGCTCGTCGCGCTGCGTCACGTGCGCTTCGAGCAGCCGTCGCTGCATGTAGTCGTAAAGCTCGGCCAGATTGCGCGCAATCTCGCCTCCCGCCTCGTGATTGAGCGACAGCGTCAGCTCGGTCAGGATGGCGTGGGCGCGCGTGATTTCGCGGGATCGGCCTAGAACGTCACCCTCGGCCAGGCAACGGCGGGCATTGCCCACCGCTTCCAGAGCCGCTCCGTAAAGCATGCGGATGAGTTCCAGCGGATCCGCCGACAGCACCGCGCTTTCCAGGTACGCTTCGTGAGCCTCGTAACGCATCAGCCGACCTCCGCTCGATGGGGCCGCGTCCTTGCCTGCCACGAACAGGCTGCGGTCATTTCTCGCCTCGCAGCAGGCTCAAGTCCTGCGCCAGCCGCAGCACCAGCTCGGGCGGGATCTGCCGGATCACTTCGTTCGTCTTGCGATCCACGATGCGGACCACAGGACGGCGGGTCTCCCGGTCCACTGCGAACGTCAGCTCCTGGTTCTGGCCGAACAGCTCGGCCGCGTTGAGCGCCTTCACAGCCTGGATCAGCTCCCTGTGCTCGGAAAGCTTGTCGAGGGTCAGGGGCGCCGCTCCTGCGGCCAGCGGCTGCCCTACCGAATGCAACGGATCTATCTGCATGCCGCCTCCTTCGGCCTCCCGCGCTCACAGGCACGCGAGGCCGGGTGAGGTGTCACCCGTGGTCTCTTATCGGCCGGAAAAGAGCGGATTTCAGTGGATCGGAAGCGGCTCAGCCCCTCTCCAGCAACTCGCGGAAGCTGCCCCTCTGTGCCTCGATCTTTTTTTGCAGCAGCATGATCGCGTAAATGAGCTGCTCAGGACGCGGCGGGCAGCCCGGCACGTAGACATCCACCGGAATGATCTGGTTGACGGGAATCAGAGCGTAGTTGTTGTAGACTCCGGTCGAAGTGGCGCAGGCCCCCATGGAAATGACCCACTTGGGCTCGGGCATCTGCCGGTAGAGCTGCTGGATCACGGGCGCCATTTTGTTGGAGACGCGCCCGGCAATGATCATCAGGTCTGACTGGCGCGGCGAGCCGCGGAATACCTCGGCCCCGAAGCGCGCCACGTCGAAACGGGATGCGCTCATGGACATCATCTCGATGGCGCAACAAGCCAGCCCGAACGTCATGGGCCAGATCGAGTTCTTGCGCGCCCAGTTCACCACCCGGTCCAGGCGCGTCGTCACCACCGAGCCGGAGAGAAACGCGTAATCATCCTGATCCCAGCGCGCAAAAAGCTCCTCCGGAGCCCGCGCCACCTGCTTGACCCATTCGTCCTGACGCAACCCGCCCGCCATGACTTCATTCTCGCACGCGCGCGCTCTGCCGCGTGACGGTTCCTCACCCGATAGAATCAAAGGAGTGCCGGGCTGTGCGGGGCACACGATTTGCCCCTTTTCGCCCGTCAAGAAGACAATCTCGATGCCTGAAGCGTCCGATCCTGCACCTGTTCCGCCCAGCCCAGCCACGTTGGAGCGAGCCGCTGACCTGTGGGGCATTCTGCCCGAATACGAGGACGTGCTGGGCGTCCGCCACCCCACGTCCCCGCAAATCCAGAAGGCCCTGCTGGCCGCGCTGGGCGTTCCCGTCCACGATGAAGCCGCGCTGCAACGTGCGATCCAGGCGCGCCTGCTCGAGCAGTGGGACTCCTTGCTGCCGCCGGTTCTGGTCACGCTTCGCGGCGCCAGCGAATTCCCCATCCACCTTGCGGCGGAGCAGGCCACCGGCTGGCTTGTCATCGCCATCGAGCGCGAGGATGGCTGGCATCAACAGCAGCGGGTTCCGGTAGCGACTCTGCGGGAAACCGCCAGGATCGAGATCTGCGGTCGAACCTTTCTCCGGCTCGCCGCGCCCCTGCCCGGGGACTTGCCGCTGGGCTACCACGAGCTGCGCGTAGTGTTGCGCGACGGCAAGCGCCGCCGGTCGGCGCGCACGCGCCTCATCGTCTGTCCCTCGCGCGTCTACGCACCGGAGAAGCATGACGGCCACCGCCGCGCCGCCGGTCTTGCTGTGAGCCTCTACGCTTTGCGCTCCTCGCGCAACTGGGGCTGTGGCGACTTCACCGATCTCGAGGCTCTCGTTGACTGGCTCGCCGAAGAAACGGGCGTCAGTTTCGTGGGATTGAATCCCCTGCATGCGATCGCCAACCGGCAGCCTTACAACACCAGTCCCTACCTGCCCTCCTCGGTTTACTATCGCAATCCGATTTATCTGGACGTCGAACGCGTGGAAGATTTCCGGCGTTCGGCCCGGGCGCAACGCTGGTTCCGGCGCCCGGAGGTGCAGGAAGAAATCCGGCAGTTGCGCGAAGCCGAGTTCGTCGAGTACGAACGCGTCTGGGCTCTGAAGTTACGGGCGCTCAAGCTGGCTTTCGTCGAGTTCCTGCGGCGGGAGTGGCGGCGCGACACGCCGCGGGCGCGTCAATTCCGCGATTGGTGCGCTGCCGAGGGCGCGATGCTGGAGCGGTTCGCCGTCTACTGCGCCCTGGACGAGTGGATCCGGGCCCGTCATCCGGGCGTCTGGGTCTGGCCGGACTGGCCGGCCGCCTACCGCGACCCGGCCTCCCGCGCCGTGCGCGCGTTCCAAAAGAAACATTGGCGCCGCGTTTTGTTTTATTGCTGGCTCCAGTGGCTGACTGAACAGCAGTTGGCCGCCGCCCACCAGCACGCTTTGGAGCGCGGCCTCGCTCTCGGCCTCTATCACGACCTCGCCCTCGCCACGGACCGCTGCGGGGCCGACTTCTGGGCCTATCGTTCCCTGTACGTCTCCGGGTGCCGCGTGGGAGCGCCCCCCGACGACTTCTCCCCCAGCGGCCAGGACTGGTCGTTTCCGCCCGCCGACCCTGATCGGTTGCGCCGCGACGGCTATCGCCTGTTCATCCAGGCCATCCGCAAAAATTGCGCGCACGGGGGCGCTTTGCGGCTCGATCACGTGATGCGGCTGTTCCGGCTCTATTGGATTCCGGAAGGCCACACAGCAGCCGAGGGCGCCTATCTGCGCCAGCCGCACGAGGAGCTGCTGCCCATCCTGGCTCTGGAAAGCGTCCGCAACCGCGTGGTGATCATCGGCGAGGACCTGGGCACGGTCTCGCCGGAGATCCGTGCCGAACTGGGCCGATGGGGCCTGCTCGGCTATCGCGTGCCTTACTTCGAAAAACACCCGGACGGTCGTTTCCGCCGTCCCGAACACTACCCCGAACAAAGCCTGGTCTGCTCCACCACCCACGATTTGCCCACGCTGGCGGGCTTCTGGCTGGGCCGTGACATCGAAGCTCGCCGCCGCGCCGGTCTCATCGAGGAAGAGGCCGCGCGTCGCCAGATGGCCGAGCGCGAGCGGGACAAGCAGCGCCTCCTGGATCTGCTTCACGAGCTCGGCCTGCTGCCCGAGTGGTTTCCGCGACGCGCTCTTCTGGCGCCGGATTTCACTGGCGAGCTGCACAATGCGCTGGTGGGATTGGTCAGCCTGTCGGCTTCGCGCCTCATGGTCCTGACCATCGAGGATCTCTTCAAAGAGACCGAGCAGCAGAATCTGCCGGCCTCGACCTGGCAATACCCGAACTGGCGGCGGAAGGTCAAATTCGCTCTCGAGGAGCTGAGGGTGGCGCCGTTCGCGCGGGATTGCACCCGCATGTTTCGAACCTGGCTGGAGCGCTCCGGGCGTCGCGCCGGTTGAAGGTTTTTCGCTTGCCCTTGCGAATTGGTAGAAAATACTTCGATATGCCTCAGGTGCTGGCAGAGCGCCCATGGTCGGCGTGGGCAAGAGCCGCGGGACTGGCCTGGCGCCCCACAGACTCGTTGCTGGCCGGATACCTGCTCCTGACAGGCTTGCTCGTATCCTGGGCCCACGCGCGAATCCCCGCTGCGGCGCTGCTGCTGGCCTGGCACGTGTTCGGAATCGCGGGCATCGTCGCGCTGGCTCGCAGCGAGTCCTGGCGTACCCACGGGACCGTGTGGTGGTTGAGGCACTGGTACCCGCTGCTTTACCTGCCGGCCTGTTACCGCGAGATGGCCCTGCTCATCCCGGCCATCCGCGGAACCGATTATGACGGGTGGCTGGCTCGCCTGGACTACCGGATCTGGGGTTTCCACCCCACGGTCTGGCTGGAGCGACTGCACCATCCCTGGCTGACCGAGTTCCTGCAACTGGCCTACACATTGTTTTTTGCAGCCGTTGTGTTGGTTGGCGGGATCCTCTGGGGCCGGCGCCAGCTCGAGCAGTTCCGCTACTACGCCTTCGTGATCTCGCTGGGGTTCCTTTCCTCCTTCCTCGGTTATTTTGCAGTCCCGGTGCGCGGCCCGCGATTCTTTCTCGGTGAGCTGCACGAGGCGCCGCTTCGCGGCCTGTGGCTGTTCGACGCTCTGCGCCACGGTCTGGACTGGCTGGAATCGGTCCACTACGACTGCTTCCCCAGCGGCCACGTGGCCATGACCCTGATCGCGTGGTGGGGAGCGGCCGGGTTGTCGCGGCGGTGGAGCCGCATCTACGCCGCCTACACCGCCGTCATGGTATTCTCAACGGTCTACCTTCGTTACCACTACACCGTGGACTTGCTGGCGGGCGCGCTGCTGGCTGCCGCCGTGCTGGCGGTGGCCCCGCGCCTGTACGGCAAGCCGCCGGGGGGCGCGTAAGTTGATCGCGATCGAGCGCGTAGAGAATCGCCGAAGCCGGCGCGAATTCCTCGAACTCCCCTACCGGCTTTACCGAGGGCATCCCTACTGGGTTCCGCCTTTGCGAAGCGAGCAGCGCGCGCTATTCGACGTGCGGCGTCACCCTTTTTACCAGGAAGCCGAAATGGAGAGGTTCCTGGCAGTGGCAGGCGGGCGCACCGTGGGACGCATCGCAGCCATCCTCGATCACCGCTACATCCGCTACCAGCAGGAACAGGCCGGCTGGTTCGGTTTCCTAGAAATGGAGGAGGACGCCGAGGTGGCGGCCGCTTTGATTCAGGCTGCGTCGGACTGGCTGGCAAGGCGCGGCATCCGACTGATGCGCGGTCCGATGAATCCTTCCGCCAATTACGAGTGCGCGTTGCTGGTCGAGGGCTTCGATTCCCCGCCCTGCGTGATGATGCCGTACAACCCGCCCTATTACGCCCAGTTGTTGGAGCGGACGGGGCTGCGCAAGGCTAAGGACCTCTACGCCTACCACACGACCGCCACGGAAATACAGATCAGCCGCGCCGAACGGCTGGCCGAGCGCGCGGCAGCCGAACACGGCGTCCGGGTGCGAACCGTGCGGCTCAAGGATTTCGACGCAGAGCTCGAGCGGTTCTTCCACATCTACAACTCGGCGTGGAGCCGCAACTGGGGCTTTGCCCCGATGAGCCGGGCGGAAATGGAGTATCTCGGCCGCCAGCTCAAACCCGTGATGGATCCCAATCTGGCCTTGCTGGCCGAAATCGGCGAGAAGGCCGTCGGCTGCGCTCTGGCTCTGCCCGACATCAACCAGGCCTTGCGATACGCCAATGGCAGGTTGTTCCCGCTCGGGCTGTTCAAGATCCTCTACCACAAGCGGGCTATCCGCCGGATCCGGGTCCTCATTCTGGGTGTGTTGGAGGAGTATCGGGCGACCGGCGCAGCCGCGGCACTCTACGCTGCCCTGTTCCGGAACGGGCGGCGCGCGGGGTACGATGAAGGTGAATTCTCCTGGGTCCTCGAAGATAATGTGATGATGAACCGAGCGCTGGAGGCGCTCGGCGCCCGGCGTTACAAGACCTATCGAATTTACGAATGGAAGGGGTGAAAACGATGAGCTCGAATCCCGGTGCTCCAAGCGCCAGCCAGGCCGCTATCGCCCGGCCGGACTTGTTCGAGAAGTGCCGCAACTACGGCCGCATGGTGGGCGGCTATTTCATGCGCCCCCAGGATGCCAAGGCGGCGGGCGTGTACACGTACTTCGAGGTTTTCGGCCCGCGGGAGGGTTGTCCGCCGGGTGAGATCCGCTGGGGCGACCGTACCGTGCTCATGTTCGGGTCCAATGACTACCTGGACCTGATCGGCCACCCGAAGGTCAAGGAGGCCGCGATCGAAGCCGTACGGCGCTACGGCAGCGGTTGCAGCGGCTCGCGGCTGCTCAACGGGACCCTCGATCTGCACGTGCGGCTGGAAGCGGAGCTGGCAGCCTTCGTCGGCAAGGAGGCCGCCATGACCTTCGGCACCGGCTTCCAGACCAACTACGCCGCCCTCAGCGGCTTGACGGACAAGGGCGACGTTTTGGTGTGCGACCACAACCTGCACGCCAGCCTGGTGGAGGGCGCCCTGCGTTCGCCGGCGCGCAAGGTTCGCTTCCGGCACAACGACATGGATCACCTGGAGCGCTGCCTGCAAAACTGCGCTCCCGACGAGCGGATCCTCATCGTCAGCGAGAGCGTTTTCAGCATGGAGGGCGACGTCGCCGACCTGCGCAACACGGTGCGGCTGGCGCGGAAGTATCAGGCGCGCGTGTTTGTGGACGAGGCCCACGGCATCGGAGTGTTCGGTCGCACCGGGGCCGGCGTCGCCGAAGAGCAGGGCGTACTGCCGGAGGTGGACATCGTGATGGGCACCTTCAGCAAGTCCTTCGCCTCGGTGGGCGGCTTCATCGCCTCTTCCGAGGACGTCATCGAGTATCTCAAGCACACCACGCGCGGCTTCGTGTTCTCAGCCGCCTTGCCGCCGGCCTCAGTGGCCGCGGTGCTGGCCGCGCTCCAGATCATCCGCGAGGAACCCGAGCGTCGCCAGCGCCTGCTGCAGACGGCCCGGCGATTGCGCAGCGAATTGCGCTCGCGCGGTTTCTGGGTTTTCGACGGGGAAACCCCGATCGTGCCCGTGGTCATCCCTAACGAGCTGGATCTGTTCCGCGTGGTGCGCGGCTTGCTCGAGGAAGGCATTTACGTGAACCCGGTTCTCAAGCCGGCGGCTTCGCAGAATCTGGTGCGGATCTCGTGCACCGCAGCGCACACCGACGAGCACGTGGATCGTCTGGTGGAGACGCTGGTGCGCGTGACCCGTCGCCTCAACGTTGACCTCAGCGCACGACCCTCGGCATGATCATCCTTGGCATCGGCGGAATCCTCAGCGAAGCGGCAGCGGCCCTGATCAAGGACGGCGTGCTCGTGGGCGCCGTCGAGCAGCGCAAGCTCGTGCGGCGCCTGCGCCCGGGTGAACTGCCGGATGAAGCCATCGCCACGTGCCTGGCCATGGCTAGCGCCAGTCCCGCGGACGTGGATTGCGTGGCGGTGGCGCGGCCCCTGGCCGCCGGTCCGGAGGCGGCCATGCACCTGGAGCTGCGAGCGCGGTTCCCCAACAGCCGCGTGGTCGTGGTGGACCACCACACCGCGCACGCTGCCTCCGCCTATTTCGCTTCGCCCTTCGAGGAAGCTACCATCCTGACCCTGGACGCGACCGGCGATTACCGCTGCGGTGCCCGGTGGCGCGCTTCGGGCAATCAGTTCGTCCTGGAAAAAGAACTGTACTACCCCGATTCGCTCGGCGATCTGTATCGCCGCGTCACCGAACTTCTGGGCTTCGAGCCCAATGCCGACGAGCACAAAGTCCAGTGGCTGTCGGCGCTGGGTGACGACCGTTTCCAGGACCTGTTCACAGAGATCCTGGGCATGCAGGATAGCGACTGGCCCCGCCTGGATCGTTCTTACTTTGACAGTGAGCGCATCGGACACGGCGGCTTCAGCGCGCGTTTTTACCAGCGGCTGGGACTTTCCGACGGGGCCCCGATCCCGGAATCGCTGCGCGCCACGATTGCCCGCGGATTACAGCGCGCCGTGGAGCAGGCCGTCATGCGCATGGCGGGCAGCGGGCGCAACCTTTGCCTGGCGGGCGGGCTGGCTCATAATGCCCTCCTGATTGCGGCGCTCGAGCAAAGCGGGCGCTGGGAGAATGTGTTCGTGCAGCCCGCGGCGGGCAACGCAGGCACGGCCTTGGGCGCCGCCTTCTACGCCTGGCACAACGTATACGGCCACGAGACGCGGATCGGCATCGGCAATCTCTGCCTCGGTCCGGAATACGACGCCGAGCAGATCAAGCAGGTGCTCGAGAACTGCAAACTGCGGTTCCGTTACCTGCTGACTACCGAAGAGCTGATCGAGACCGCCGTGCGCGAGCTGGGCGAGAACAAGATCATCGCCTGGATGCACGGGCGCATGGAATTCGGCCCCCGAGCGCTGGGCAACCGCAGCATTCTGGCCTCGCCCCTGGATCCCTACTCCACCGAGAACCTGAACATTTACATCAAGCGCCGGGAGCCGTTCCGCAAGTTTGCGGCTTCGGTGCCGGCGGAGCTGGCGTCGGAGTACTTCGAGGTCGGACCCAACGCGCGCTTCCTGGCTACCGTGGGTCGCGTCCGTCCGGCGCACCGGCAGACGTTCCAGAGCGCCCTGCTCGACGCGGACCGCATCCGGGTGCACACGGTTCACGAGCGGGACAATCCCCTCTACTGGCGCCTGCTTCACGCTGCGGGCAAAGCCACCGGCTTGCCGGTCCTCTACAACACTTCGTTCAACCTCTTCGGCGACCCGCTGGTCTGCACGCCGCGCGACGCGGTCCGCAGCTTTTACTCCTCCGGCATAGATTCCATGTTTGTGGGCCAGTTCTGGCTGCAAAAGTAGGAGCGGCGTTCAGATCAGGCCCGCTTCTTCGAGCAGGGCCTCGTTCGAGAAGAGCCGCTCCGGATCCCCCTCGGCGAGCACCGAGCCATCCCTCAAGATCAGCGCGCGAGTAGCCAGCCGGCGCAGGAAAGCCAGGTCGTGACTTGCGATCAGCATCGTGACGGGCAGGCGCTCGAGCACAGCGGCAAGCAAGCGGACCGCGCGCCCATCCAGCTCTGCAGTCGGCTCGTCCAGCACCAGAAGTTCCGGATCGCATGCGAGTGCGGCCGCAATCGCCGCGCGTTTGCGCTGCCCGAGGCTGAGGCGCCTCGCCGGGCGTTCCGCTTCCGATTCCAGTCCCACCGCGGCCAGTGCCTGCCGGGCGCGCTCGCGAGCCTGCTCCCATCCGATTCCCCGGTTGATCAGCGGCAGCGCTGCGTCTTCCAGGATCGTTGGCATGAAGAGCTGATCTTCCGGGTTCTGAAACACCACACCGACGCGGGAGCGCGCCTGCCGCGGCGGCAAACCGAACAGCCGCAGACGGCCTTCCGCGCGGTGCAAGCCCAGCAGACACCAAAGCAGCGTGCTCTTGCCTGCGCCGTTGGCTCCTGCGATCGCCACGCGCTCGCCGGCCAGCACACGCAGCGAAACCTTCCGGAGAACCTCGCGCCCGGGTTCGAAACAAAATCGAAGATCCTCGGCCTCGATGACCGGCGTCATTCCCCGAGCCCTCGCAGCCACTGGGCCGCATAGAACCTCTCGGCACGCACGAGGGATCGCTCCACGATGCGCGCCAGCGCGTGCGCTAGCGAGTGAAACCAGCCGGACCGCCACGCACGCGGCGCCGCCAACCGCCAGGCAAGCAGCGCGCGGGCCGTCGCGCTACCGAAAAGGTGGGCGAAATGCTCGGTGAAAGCCGCGAACAGCCCGAGCCGAAAGGCGAGCGAACGCGGGGACAATGACAGCACCCAGCGGGACGGCGCAATCCCTTCGACGCAAGTCTGGGCGAGCCAGCACACGGCCATGGCTCGCAGCGCCAGCATGGACGGGCGTCCCCGCGCCAGAAGCTCGAAGCCGGCCAGCACGAGCGCGAAGGAAGCCACCGGCGCGAGCGAGAGCAATCGTCGCCGCCATGCAAGCGGGCGCCAAAGCCGGCTCACCACGCCCGCGCCCGCCAGCAGCCAGAGCCACGGCGGCCCTGCGAGCGTCGCACCCACAGCTCCCAGGCCTGCGGCAGCCCTGCCTATGCCCCGCCAGATGCCTTTGTCGCCAAAAGAAAGTACCATCCCGGTTCTTCCTCAGCGCAAACCACCTCGAGGCCCGCGCGCCCGATCCACGCTGCAAGTTCGTCCACCGCCGGGAGGCGGTCTTGCGAAACGGGTCCATCCAGCCCGGCGTGCAACGCGTTGAGTTCCTCGCTGCTCATCCAATGGCCGACGGCGAGCGCGCCACCCGGCGCGAGCATGGCGAGCAGGGAGTCCAGCGCTCGCGAGGTCTCCCCCAGATGCGGCAGCGCGTTGAAGCACAGCACCGCGTCGAAAAGACCCGGCGGAAACGGCAGGGCGCGAGCGTCAGCACAAACGCGGAACACGCGAGGATCCCGGTGAAGCGACGCGTTGATGGCCAGCATGTTCCATGCAAAATCCAGCTCGACGATCCGCGCCTCGGGCGGGCAAAGCTCGAGCAGGCCTTCGACGAGCACGCCCGTGCCGCATCCTACATCGAGCACGCGCAAAGTCCTCGGCGGGAGCGCGCGTTGCAGGAAACGGCGAAGCCTCTCCGCCCAATCCTCGGGCCGGGGCAACTGGTCCCACGCGCTCGCCAGTTGCTCGAAGTAGTCCCGCTTAGCTGCCTGATCCATCGCCGAACAACGGGCCTCCGCGGCGCATCGCGAAACGAACCACGAGCGGGGTCACCACGAGTTGCAGCGCCGTCCCCGGCAACCCGTGCACGATCACGGCCCATCCGGCCACTCCGCCCGGCAGCTCGAAAGCCTGCGCCAGCGTCCACGTGAGCGCCACGGCAAGCGCGCGTCCACAGGCCACCGCCGTCAACAGCGCCGGCCAGACCCGCGGCCGTGTGAGGCGCCAGACCAGCGCAGCCACGCCGCCCAAAGTGGCGCCCTCGGCCGCGACGACCGCAGCCACTGGCGGGTAAAGCGGCGGCATGCCCGTGGCCAGCGCCGAAATGGGCGGAACCAGCAGTCCCGTCAAAGCCGCCCACGCCGGGGTGGAGAGAAATCCGTTGATCAACAGCGGCAACAGCATCGGCAGGAACTGGCTGCCCAGGCCCGCCGCATGAAAGGCGAGGGGCAAGGTGAGCGCCAGGGCCGCCATGGCGGCGCTGATCACCATCGAACGCAGGGCCACGAGGAGCTCAGCATAGCCCATTGACGCAAGCGCCGCGCGCCTCGGCCCGGAATTTCCCTAAACCGTCTTTGTCACCTTGCTCAGGCCGGGAGGCCGGTCGGGGTCTAGCCCCTTCTCTTCGGCCAGCGAGCACGCGAAAAGCTGCGCAGGGATGATGTAAGGGATCGGCGTGTAAAGATCGGAGGGCGACAGCTTCCGCCGCGCCATTCCCAGCTCAAGCCGCACGGTGCGCGAGACCAGGCGCGGCGCCTCGCGGTTGGAATCGTCAGTGATCAACAGGATGTCGGCCTTGCGCTGGGCCAGCTTGTGCAGCACCTGCTTCATGGCCTCCCAGGTGGGACCGGAGGGGGCGAACAAGAACACGGGGAAGGACCGTTCCACCATCGCGATGGGGCCGTGCAGGAAGTCCGCGGAGGAGAAAGGGTCGGCCACGATCGCGCACGTTTCGATCAGTTTCAGTGCGAATTCCAGCGCGTTGGAATAATTCAGGCCGCGGCCCACCACAGCGGCGTCGTTCATGAAGCGATACCGCACCGCCAGTTGCGCGATTTCGCTTTCGGTCTGCAAGGCGATGGCCGCCAGCTCGGGCACTCGCTCCAGATCCTCCAGTCGGATCGGCGCGCCCAGCGCGTAGGCAAGCAGATACAACGCCATCAACTGGCCGGTGTAGGTTTTCGTGGCTGCGACACTGCGTTCGCGGCCGGCGTGGACCAGAATCAGGTGCTCCGCCAGTCGAGCCAGACTGCTGCGCGACTCGTTGGTAATTCCCACCGTGAGGGCGCCGAGCTGGCGGGCACGCTCGATCACCATGTTGGTATCCGTGGACTCCCCGGATTGCGAGATGCCCACTACCAGGGCCTGCTCGAGCCTGGGCGATGCGCAATAGACCGTGAAAATGGAAGGGGCCGCCAGGCTGCAGGGAATCCCGGTGCAAATTTCCAGCAGGTAGCGCCCGAAGTGAGCCGCGTTGTCGGAGGTGCCCCGGGCCACGAGCACGATGAAGCGGGGCCGGTTGCGCTCCAGGACGCTGCGCAAGCGTGCGATCCGCGGCGCTTCCCGTTTCAAGGTACGCTCCAGGGCTTCCGGCTGCTCCCGGATTTCTTCGCGCATCCGCGACATACTCGCCTACGAGGATAACAGGTCCGCCGCGCCCTCACTCCGAGGGCTGATTGCGCAGCACCGCGTCGGCCACAGCAACCACGGCGCGCATTTGCCGCACGTCGTGCACGCGCACGATGTGGGCGCCGCCCAGGATCGCCGCCGTCACCGCCGCGGCCGTGGCGAACAGCGTCTCCTCTTCGGTTTTCTGGGCGAGAAAGGACTTGCGCGAAGGGCCGACCAGCACGGGAAGCTTCAGCCGCGCCATCTCTTCCAGTCGCGCCAGAATTTCCGAATTCTGCTCACCACGCTTGCCGAAGCCGAGGCCGGGATCCACCACGATGCGCGACCGGTCCACGCCCGCGCGGACGGCGCGATGCACCGCCGCTTCCAGATCGTGCAGGATCGCCGCCATGGGATCGGGCAGCGGCGGCAGCTTGGCCCACGTTTCCGGGGTGCCGCGCATGTGGTTGAGGATCAGGCCGGCGTCGTAACGCGCCACCACGCGCGCCAGTTGGGGATCGAAAGTGAGGCCGCTGGGATCGTTGATGATTTCGGCGCCCAGCTTGAGCGCGTGCTCGGCGACGCCGGCCTTGTACGTGTCCACCGAGACGGGAACCGCCAGACGCCCGCGGAGTCGTTTGAGCACGGGAATCAAACGGCGCTTTTCTTCTGCTTCCGAGATGCGGGTGGAGCCGGGCCGGGTGGATTCCGCGCCTACGTCAATGATGTCGGCGCCCTCTTCTTCCATTTCCAGGGCGCGGGCGAAGGCCCGGTCCGGATCTAGGTAACGCCCGCCGTCGGAGAAGGAATCGGGCGTCACGTTCAGGATGCCCATGATGAGCGTGCGCTCGCCCAGGTTCAGTTCGCGTTCTTTCAGCTTCCAGACGAAATGCGGGCGCATGGCGTTTAGCCGTACTCGAAGCCTGCCAGTGCGTACACGAGCTCGTCGCGGTTCCCCAGCGGCTGGGCGTCCTCGCGGCCGCGCAGGCTCATGCGGACCAGGCGACGTCGCGGCTGGAAGCCGAACCGGCGCGCCAGCTCCAGGGCCGCCGGATTGGAATGCAACAAATCCCAAAAAATTGTTTCGGCGGCGTGCCGCGCCAAAAAGTACTCCAGCAGCCTTCGCGCGCTATCCACCGTGCGGCAAACGCAGGGCCCGAAGTAGAAGGCCTGCGAACCGGGGCGTCCCATGGCGTAGCCGCAGCCGGGCAGCGAAACCGCTTCCCATCGAGCCAGCCGCTCCAGCACGGCGCGACGGCTGGCGCCGAAGGCCAGCCGGTCCAGTTCCTCATCCAGTACGAAGGGCGAGACTTCGGGCGCGCAGGCGGGCGCCTGGCGCGGCTCGAGCGCCCACCGCTCGACAATCTGCTCGTCCTGAAAGCCGAGGCTCTGATAAAGCGGGCGCCCCATGTCCGTGGCGTCCAGCTTGATCCAGGCCACCTCACGCGCGCGAGCGTAGGCTAGCGCCTCCTGCATGAGCCGTCGCGCAAAGCCGCGTCCGCGATACTCGGGTGCGGTGAGGACCATACCGATCCACGCCAGATCCCGTCCGTAGCAGACTACGGTCGTCGTGGAGACGACTTGACCGTCGGTCTCGAGCGCGAAGCAGCCCTCGGGCTCGAGCTCGATCAGGTTCAGCCAATCCTGCTCGGTCTGATTCCAGCCTGCGGCGTCTTTGAGGCGCATCGTCTGGGGGATATCCTCCGCGCGCAGGCGCCGGATCAGCACGCCACTCGCTTCCATTTCCTGCCCACGCGGATGATCAGGTAGGTCCCGGCACTGTCGGGATAGCGCAGATCGGAACAGCGCTGGCCGTTGATCTCCACGGCGCCAGCCTTGATTTTGCGCACGGCGTCGCTGACCGATTCGGCCAGACCCACGCGGGCCAGCAGCTTGTCCACGCGCAGCTCCCCGCCCACGCGGACATCGGGCGGCAGGGGAACGGTCTCCAGCTCGGAGGGAACCTCTCCGCGGCGCACCACGCGGTTGAACTCCTCGGCCGCCCGGTCGGCCTCTTCCGGCGAGTGGAAATCGGCCACAATGGTGCGCGCCAGCTCCATCTTCACTTCCATGGGATGGCGCTCGCCCCGCTCCACCTTGGCGCGAAGAGCCTGGATCTCTTCCAGGCTGCGGTCCGTCAGCAGCTCCCAGTACCGCCACATCAGCTCGTCGCTGATGGACATGAGCTTGGCGAACATCTGCTCAGGCGGCTCGGTGATGCCCACATAGTTGCCCAGGGACTTGGACATTTTCTGCACGCCGTCCAGCCCCTCGAGCAGCGGCGTGGTGGCGACGATCTGTGGCCGCTGGCCGTAGTCTTTCTGGATCTCGCGACCCACCAGCAGGTTGAATTTCTGGTCCGTGCCGCCCAGCTCGACGTCGGCGCGCAGCGCCACGGAATCGTAGGCCTGCGCCAGCGGGTACAGCAGTTCGTGCACGGAAATGGGCGTACCTTCGCGGAAGCGTTTGGCGAAGTCATCGCGCTCGAGCAGGCGGGCCACCGTGTAGCGCGCGCACAGGCGGATGATGTCTTCGAAGGTCAGCGCGTCTAGCCACTCGCTGTTGAAACGGATCTCGGTCTTTTCGGGATCCAGAATCTTGAAGACCTGCCGGCGATAGGTCTCGGCGTTGCGCTCGATTTCCTCGCGGCTCATGGGCGGGCGCGTGACGTTGCGTCCCGTAGGGTCGCCGATGCGGCCCGTGCCGTCGCCGATCAGAAAGATCACGTGGTGGCCGAGATCCTGGAAGTGCTTCATCTTGCGCAGCAGCACGGTATGGCCCAGGTGCAGATCGGGCGCCGTGGGGTCGAAACCGGCTTTGACGCGCAAAGGCCTGCCCTCGGCCAGGCGCTCCCGCAACTCCTCCTCGTGGATCAGCTCGGCCAGGCCTTTCTTGAGATAGCGGAGCTGTTCCTCGACAGAAAGCACTTACTCATTATAGGGTTAGCCGCCTTCATCCCGCGGCGGCTACTCGTAACGGAGCGCTTCGGCCGGAGCGATCCGCGTGGCGTTGCGCGAAGGATAGAGCGTGGCGACATAACTGACCAGAAGCGCTGCACCCGCGATCCAGATGCTGTCCAGCCATCGCGGCTCGAAAGGCACGTAACTGAGGGAATAAATCTCCTCGTCCAGGCGCACCCAGCGGTAGCGCTCGCCCAGCCAGCACAGCAGGTGACCCGCCGCCAGCCCCAGCGCGACGCCCACCACCCCGATGGTCAAACCCTGGTAAACAAAGATGCGCCGGATCTGCTCGCGGCGCGCGCCCATGGACATCAAAACCGCGATGTCGCGGTACTTTTCCATGACCATCATGGTGAGGGTGATGAAAATGTTGAGCGCGGCGACCAGTTCGATCAGACCGATTGTGATCACCGTCACCGCCTTCTCCATGCGCAGCGCGTTGAAGAGCTGCCGGTTCTGCTCCATCCAGTGGGTGGCGGCCAGGTCCGGTCCCGCGATTTTCTCGGCTGCCCGGCTGACTTCCGGCGCGCGGTAAATATCATCCAGTCTCAGCTCGATGGCGTTGACCACGTTCTTCAGCGACAGGATTTGCTGCGCCGCTTCCAGCGTGGTAAAGGCCCAGCCGGCGTCGAAGTCGTAGAGGCCGGTCTCGAATATCCCCACCACGCGGAAGCGCGTCACCTTGGGACGCGGGCCAAAAGGCGTAAGCTCCCCCTGGGGACTCATCACCGTGGCCACGCTGTTCAGCAACAGCCCGGTCTTCTGCGCCAGCCGGGAGCCCACGATGATCCCGGGATAGCCGCGACTCTCCTTGAGCGCCTCGGCCGATCCCTGCCGCAGATGGCGCAGCACCTCGCCGGCCTGCAGTTCCTGCTCGAGGTTGATGCCCTTGAGCACCGCGCCTTCCGAGTGCAGACCGGTGATGAAAACCTGGCCGTACAGGGCAGCCGAAACCGCCCGCACGTGGGGCAGGGCGCGCAACTTGCCGGCCAGCTCCTGCCAGTTTTCGATCCCGTAAAGCGGCTCGCGCTCGAGGATGGTGACGTGCGCCGTGGCCCCGAGCAGACTGCGCTGGAGCGTGTTGCGGAAGCCGTTGTTGATGGCCAGCGCCACCACCAGCGCCATCACCCCGGCCGCCACGCCCAGAATCGAGATCAGGGTGATCAGCGAAATGACGGCCTGCTTGCGCTTCGCCTTCAGGTATCGCAGGGCGACGAAGAGCTCGAAGCGCTTGTTCACGGGGCCACGTCCCGATCCAGCTCGCGCAGCTTGTCCGCCAGACCCAGCGGGCCTTCGGGACGCAGCAGCGGGAAGAGGATCACCTCGCGGATCGAGTTGACGCCGGCCAGCAGCATGGTCAGGCGGTCAATGCCGATGCCTTCGCCGCCCGTGGGCGGCATGCCGTAGCAGAGCGCACGCAGGAAGTCCTCGTCCATCTGGTGGGCCTCCTCGTCGCCCCGCGCCCGCAAGCGCAGTTGCTGATCGAAGCGGCGCCGCTGTTCCTGGGGATCGTTGAGCTCACTGTAGGCGTTGGCCACCTCCATGCCGGCGATGATGATTTCGAAGCGCTCGGCGAAGTCCGGCTCGTCCGGCTTGGATTTGGCCAGCGGCGAAGTCTCCACCGGGAAGTCGTAAATGATGGTGGGCTGCACGAGTTGCTCTTGTACGACGCGCTCGAAGATATCCACGAGCGCTTCGCCCGGGCTGGGCCGGCTGGAGTGACGGCTGAGCCACGCGGGATCGTTCAGGTCGGAGAGCGTGGGGCGGTCCGGGCCGCGCCAGAATTCCACGATCGCCTCGCGCATGGAATAACGCGCCAGGCGACTGAAATCCAGCCGCTGCCCCTCGTATTCCACTTCCGTGCTTCCGGTCGCGTCCAAGGCGGCCTGCCGCAACAGTTCCTCGGAAAGATCCATCAGGCCCCGGTAATCCGTGTAGGCCTGGTAGAACTCCAGCATCGTGAACTCGGGATTGTGCCGTGTGGAAATGCCCTCGTTGCGGAAGTTGCGGTTGATTTCGTAGACGCGGTCCATGCCGCCCACGACCAGCCGCTTCAGGTACAGTTCCGGCGCGATGCGCAGGTACAGGTCAATATCCAGCGCGTTGTGATGCGTGATGAAGGGTCGTGCGGCCGCCCCGCCGTAGAGCGGCTGCATCATGGGAGTTTCCACTTCCAGGAAGCCGCGCTCGTCCAGTTGGCGACGAAGGCTGCGGATGAGCCGGTTGCGTATGAGAAAGATCCGCCGGACCTCGGGGTTGGCGATCAGATCCAGATAGCGCTGGCGGTAGCGCGTCTCGACGTCTTCCAGCCCGTGCCATTTCTCGGGCATGGAGAGCAGCGTCTTGGCCAGAAACTCCAGACGCTCCACATGGACCGTCAGTTCGCCGGTGCGCGTGCGGAACAGGTAGCCCTCGGCCCCGATGATGTCGCCCGGCTCCAGCATGCGAAAGAGCTTGAAATCGCGTTCCGCCACGGCGTCACTGCGCACGTAAATTTGCAGGCGCTCGCCCTCCTGCATGAGGTGGGCGAAGCCGGCGCGACCCATCAGGCGGATGGTGTGGATGCGGCCGCAGACGCGCACCTGGATGCGCGGTTCCAGTTCCTCGGCGCTCTTGTCGCCCCAGCGACGCCGGATTTCAGCCAGCGTGTGGGTGAAGTCGAAACGCCGGCCGTAGGGCTCGAAGCCGAGCGCACGGATCTGACGAATCTTCTCGAGACGTTGCGCGAGCAGATCGAATTCCAGCGACAAGCGGATTCTCCTTGGCCCGGTGCGGGCGCAGCGCGCGGCGGGCGTCTGAATGCTTCATTATAATTGAACGTTGCCGTTTCTCTCGATCGTCATACCGGCTTATAACGAAGAAGCGCGTTTGCCCGCGACGCTACGGACCGTGCTCGATTATCTGGACCGGGCCTGGCCGCGGCAGTTCGAAATCCTGGTGGTGGACGACGGCTCATCCGACGGCACCGCCGCCTGCGTGAAGGAGGCAGCCCGGGCGCGCCCGGAACTGCGTCTGCTGCGCAACCCCGGCAATCGCGGCAAAGGGTACTCGGTCCGGCACGGCATGCTCAAAGCGCGCGGCCAGTGGGTGCTGTTCACGGACGCCGACCTCTCGGCGCCTATCGAGGAGATCGAGAAGCTCTGGGAGGCGGTGCAGCTCGAGGACGCGGCCATCGCCATCGGCTCGCGCGCGCTGGACCGCTCGCTCATCGGCGTGCACCAGCCGTGGTGGCGGGAATGGGCCGGCAGGATTTTCAATTTCTTCATGCGCGTGCTGGTGGGCCTGCCGTTCCGCGACACGCAGTGCGGCTTCAAATTGTTTCGCCGCGACGCAGTGCAGGCCATCTTCCCGCGGCAGCGCATCGAGCGCTTCGGCTTCGATGTCGAGGTGCTCTATCTGGCCCGCAAGCTGGGTTTCAAGACCGTCGAGGTTCCCGTGCGCTGGAACCACGCCGAAGGTACCCGCGTCAGCATGTTGCGCGACAGCCTGGACATGTTCCTCGATCTGCTGCGCGTGCGCTGGAACTGGCACCGCGGCGTTTACCGCCGGCCAGCCGTGATGGCCGACTGAAGGCGGCGCAGGCGGAGTCAAACGATCAGACGCATGCAGCCGCGGGTGGCGTGGCCACTTCGAGCAAGCCAGCGCCCCGAGCCTGTGCAGAACCGCCTGCCCGCGTCCGTCCTCACTTCGCGAGCAAGATCGCTATACCATCGTTTGGTCCAGAAAAGCTGATCGAGCACTGGGTTCGTTTGATATTGGCGGGTATAAAGCCTTCTTTCGGTCCACTATAGAATTCGCTGCGGTCAATAAAATTCCGCAAGGCCGTGGCCGCCGCCACGTCGGCCGCGGCATCTACCCCAGGTACGGGCTCGGTAACGATTTGAGCAATACCGACGGCGACCTGCCCCGCTTTCGCAAAAAAGACCGGATTGAAGCCATATTTCACCAATTCCTTCAACGCGCCATATCCCTCTCCTAGCGTGTCCAGGACTTGGTAAATCTCAGCTACTGCGTCACCGTAGACGGGCACCTGGCCAACAATGCCAGCGCCGACTTCGACGGTTAGTTGGATCTCGTCAAGGTAAGTGGTTTTCAATGCCTCATTGATTCTCTTGTTGAGTTCGCGCAGATCCACGGGCTCCTGCACCGTTCTCCGGTTCTGGGCCAGGGGCCTGTTGCTGAGCGAGGTCGGGCCGGCAGGCCTCCCGAATTCGGCTTCCGCGAGTTCCATGTTCAGTAAGTCATCGGGATTGATCGAAAGCAGCTTCCAGCCGCCCGCTCCCCGTTTGAGCCTGGCGATGAGGCCATGCCGCATGGTGCGAGTGCCCTCGCGGGTGGTGACGTCGAAGGTGACCAGGGCGCGCACCACTGCGAGGGTGCCCTTGTCTCCGTACCCCGTAGCCAGCTGGGTAAAACCGAAATTCGAAAAGGCGACTTTGCGTGCTACGGTCTCGAGGATCTCCCTGCTTCGGCGCCGGTTCTCCTCGCTGACCTTCTCCATGTCGTACAGGGCGAGCATCTCGGCCACGTCGCCTCGCACTTGCGCCTCCAGTGCTGCCTTGACGGTTTCGGCGGGATCCCTCCGGGGGCCTACCGCGACCCAGACGTTGCCCTGCGAGGATCGCTGCCCGATGCTGACCACGACGGGCTGCCGGCCGGTTGGAACGTCGGGAGCAAGCTGAAGATTGATCTGGTAGACGCCCGCCATGCCGGGCGCCAGGCCGGCGAACAACACCGTCGCAGGCTTTCCGCCCACCGTCACCCGGACCGGCTCCGTGACCTCGTTGAGAGGTCCCCAGCGCCCGCCGTCGCCACCCGGATTTCCGGCAATCGCCTGCGGTCGTACTTCGCCTAGGCCAGTGGCGTAGAGGATGAGATACCCTCCCTGCTCGACCGGATCGCCTTCGCCCACCAGTCGGTAGTTGACGTGGAGCGCGATGGCCTCTCCGCGACCGTCCAGCGTGCGCGTGAACAGGCGCGGGGCGCGCGGCACGATAGCAACCGTCGCCGGGTCGCTCGTCCCCGCGGCCGTGCGCACCCGCACCTCGACCGAAGATGCCGTGATCCCGAACGGCATCTGAAGGTTGATTTGCCCCGGCGACACGAAGTACAGCGGCGTGCGAACCGCAGTCTTGCCCGGCTCCGTCACTTCGACCGATACTCCTTCCAGTTCCTGCGGCAGCGGGATGGCCCGTGCGGTCGCCGTCCGCGGCGCCAGATTCTGCCCGAAGATGGAGACCATCATGCCCGGCGCGATATCAGCCGTATAGTCCGCGCCGTTCAGCACGCCTCCCGCGTTGATCACTGGCCGGTTTCCGGCGGGCGCCGCTGCCGCCTGGGTCGCAGTGAAAGGCGCCACCTGGCAGAGCTCGGTCCTCTCGCGGGCGCTGAGCGGATGGTCCAGAAGGCCCTGCCGGCGGTAGCGCTCGTGCATGGCGGGAAAATTATCCGAAAAGCGACACTCAGCGACTTCCAGGTTGCCGTTCAGGTAATAGACGGCGGCGCCTCCCTCCGGAAGGGGTAGCTTGACGCGAATCCGTCCCAACTGATCTATCGAGAGTTCCTCCGGGATGGGTAACAGGCCGGCCACGCGACTCACGTCCGCCAGCGGAAACAGCACGTAAGCCCACTCGCTGCCGCCAGTCAGCGCGGGCAAGCTCGCGCCGCGTCTGGCCTCGGTTTGCCGCGCCTTGGAGAAAGGCAATTTGAGCACGCCCAGCGCCGCGTGCCGCAAGCCGTCGCCAGGGTTGTTGAGAGCGGCAAAGACGAGGTCATCGTGACCGTCGCGGTCCGCATCGTAAACCAACAGCGCCTGGATTGCGCCCGGGTGCCAGTACTCTTCGAGCACGCGGCCGCGGCGTGCGTCGAGCAGCGACACCTGTGAGGGATACCACAGCCGGTGATTGGCCACTGTGAGCAGGCGTGCCTGTCCCGAAATGCGCACGGGGCAGATCGCATGCAAACGGAAATCCGGCTCGAAGGTGCGGCCAGCGAAAGTCTTCTGGGCGCCGTAACGGTATTCTCAACGCAACTTGCCGCCGGCTTCGTAACATTGCAAGGCGGCGCGCTGTCGCTCGCTGCTTGCGGGAACCCGATCGAGGAGGACCTCGCGGCGCCCGTCGCCGTCAATATCCGCGAGCTGCACAAGCGGTTGGTCCTGCGGGCCCCGGCTGCGTTGGGGCTCCGGAAGTTGCTTTCGCCAGCAGACCTTGCCGCGGGCATCAAGAACCGTCAGGACGCCGTCGCTGAACGTCCAATGATGTGGATCGCCAGGCGCCAGAAGTCTGATGAGCACCAGCGCAACCAGGGCAGCGCCGGCGAGCAAGCCTGCGGCCACGAGCCAGAGTCGGCGCTTGCGGGCTTCCCCGGCAAGTGCCGGCGACGCTTCGGAAGCCGCGTTCCGGGCACCCCCGGAAGCCATCCATTCATCCAGCTCCCCGGTGAAGGCAACCACACGTGCGCTCCGCCCGCGCCCCAGCCGGCGCACAGGCAGGCCTGCGATCTTTTCCCACCGCTGGGCCGAACGCACGGTGACGCCGAGGTAGTCGGCGATCTCTTTCCAGGATTGAAGCTTGACGCCGCGGGGCCGTTTTTCTGAACTGGCCATCTGCCCGTAGTTTGCCACAGCCTGCGGGAGCCTTCCCTTCCGTCCCTAACGCGTCAGAGACGGGCGATACCGGCTGGTTCGCTCGTGGCCGAACTCACCGCCGCACGATCACCTCCCGCAGGTGGTCGCGCGTCAGGAAAAACTTCAGCGAATGCGCTTCGCGGAAAAGCTTTTCAATGGCGCGGTTGTTGAAGAGCTGCGCCGGGCGGCGCATTTCCCGCAGCGAAAGCCACAAAGTATCGGGACCGCCGATGCGATAGCGGTAAACTGGCGCGCGCTCCACGCGCTCATCGGCGTGAAAGATTGCCAGCATGTAACCGCCGCGTTTGACGATCTGGTACAGCCGTGCGAGCACCGCTTCCAACAGCGGGGACGCCAGATACTCCAGCATGTCCCAGAGCAGTGCGCCATCGAAACTGGCGGGCGGGAATGGGAGCGTCTGCTCGAGAAAGCGCGCTGCGCGAGCCTGGTCCTGTTGAGCCGCATACCAGTCATCGGGACCGAAGTGCGTCTCCAGCAGCTGATAAAAATCCTCCGAGTAAAGACGGAAGCCGCGTTCGGTGATAAAGCTGATGCTGGCCTGCGAGGCGCCCGCCCAATCCAGCACGCACAAACCTTCCCCCGGGCCGAGCGCGCGAAAGAACTCTTCCAGGCCGTGGCTGTGGCGAGCGTATACCTCCGCTGAGGCAGAAACCGGTTGCGGGCCCGGAGCGCTCTGCGAATCCGGGCCGTGCCGAGAAACTGACTTCGCGCGGTCCCGGAACAAGCGCTTCTCCGGAGTCAGCGTTTGGGATCCGCCGGCGGCGCAGGCGAGGTCGCTTGCGGGCCGGGCGCTCCCGGTTGCGCCGGCGGTGGCGCCGTACGGGCCGGCTGGGCCCCCTGCGGTTTCGGCGCTTCCCGCACGATGTCAATGCTGCCCTTGAAATACGCGCCGTCTTCGATGACGATGCGGCCTGTCTTGATGTCCCCGACCAGCCGGGCTTCCTTGCGAATGTCAATTTTCTCGCTGGCTTCGACGTTCCCGTTGACCGTGCCCAGCACGACCACTTCGCGGGCCTTGACGCTGGCTTGCAGTCTGCCATGCGGCCCGATCGTAACGCGATTCTCGGGGACCTCCACCGTCCCCTCGATCTCGCCATCCAAGTAAAGGTCTTCGCGACTGAAGATCTGCCCTTTGATCTTGACGGACTTGCCGATGGCCGCTACGCCACGGGGAATCTCAGGTTCGCTGGGCCTTGCCGGCAGGGCAGGGGCGGGCTCGCGAACCGGTTCAGGGGCAGGCGGAACGGGGGGCCTGGAGGGTGTTTCGTCTTCACGACGCTTCCACATCGGTTGATCGCTCCTCGGTGAACGATGGGGCCAAAGACTTTATACTATAGGGCGACTGCACCGGGAAGCAATGTTGCGCTCGCCTGTCGCAGCGCCAGGGATCTCACGATGATCTCTCAACTCACCATCACTGTTCTTTCCGACAATGTGGTTCGGGAGCCGGACCTGCTGGGCGAGTGGGGCTGGTCGGTCTGGATCGAGGCGGACCAGCATCGCATCCTTTTCGATACCGGCGCCGGCCGCGTTCTCGAACACAATGCGCGTCACCTGTACGTGCCGGTGGAGACGGCCGAAGCCATTATCCTGAGCCACGGCCACTACGACCACACCGGCGGCCTGGTGGCCGCGCTCAGTCGCGATCAGCGGCCGGAGTTGTGGGTGCATCCGGCGGCCTTTGAGCCCAAGTTTTCTCGCCGTGAGAATGCGCCCGCGCGGGCCATCGGCTTGCCGGGCCTCAATCCCGAGGGCGCTCGCATGCGTGCGCGTCAGGTGCACTGGACCACCACGCCCGCCGAGGTGCGCCCCGGCATTTGGTTAACGGGCGAAATCCCACGCCGCAACACGTTCGAGGACGTCGGGGGACCGTTCTTTCTCGACGAGGCCTGCCGGCGCCCCGACCCGCTGGTGGACGACCAGGCTCTCTGCATCGAAACGGCGCACGGGCTGGTGGTCGTGCTGGGTTGCTGCCATGCGGGCGTCGTGAACACGCTGGAGCACATTCGCCAGTTGCGTCCCGGCGCACCGATCCGCGCGCTGATCGGAGGAATGCACCTGGTGCGCGCCACACCTGAGCGAATGGAGCGCACCCTTCAGGCCCTGGCCGCCTTCGATCCCCAACTCATCGTTCCTTCGCACTGCACGGGCTGGGGACCGACCACGGAACTGGCCCAGCGTTTCCCGGGCCGCGTGCAGGAATCAGCTGTCGGCAAACGCTTTTCCTTCGGGTCGTGAAGCCGCCATGCAGGCAAGCGAGGCCATCGAAATGCGCGTCCGGCCCATCGGCGTCATCCGCACGCCGTTTCCGGAGCCTGCCGGGACGCCAATCCAACCGCCCATGTCCGAGGGAGCCGAAGGCCAAGTAATCGTCTTCGACGAGTACCGGGAAGGACTCAGCGATCTCGAAGGATTCGACCGAATCTGGCTGGTGTACTGGTTTCACTGTGCGGCGCCGGCGCGGATGCGGGTAAGTCCGTTTCTCGATTCCCGCGAACGAGGCTTGTTCGCGACCCGGGCGCCCTGCCGTCCCAACCCGATCGGGATCTCCTGCGTGCGACTGCTCGCCATCGAGGGCAATGTGCTCAGGGTTTCCGAAGTGGACATCGTGGACGGCACGCCCCTGCTGGACATCAAGCCCTACGTGCCGCGGTTCGACGCCTACCCGAACGCTCGCGCCGGCTGGCTGGAAGATGCCGGACCAGGCCCTCACCGGGCCGACGCTCGGTTCATGCAGGACTGAGAGCGCGCCTTGCGGCCTCCCGCACTTGCGCTGCCGGCCTCTCATTTCCGACCGGGACAACCGAGCGCGTGCGCTGAGGACACACGCCGCCCACTGCCTGAAGTAAGATCGGACGTGCGATGAGGAGTCCGGGATGAAGCGCGCCATTGTTCTTGCCTTTGTTGCGGTAGCTGGGGCCAGCGCCCAGAAGAGTCCGTACCGCGAACTCACGCTCGACCAGTTGCGCGACAAGATCGCTGGCGGCTGGGCAGGACAAATGATCGGCGTCAGCTTCGGCGCGCCGACGGAGTTCCGTGCCCAGGGGCGCATCCTGGAGGAAGACCTGCCGCCGTGGACGCCGGACCGTGTGAAAAACTCGCTCAACCAGGACGACCTGTACGTGGACATGACGCTGGCGCACGTACTGGATGAAAAGGGTCTGGATGCCACCACCGAAGATTTTGCGGCTGCCTTTGCCAAGACCCAATACAGTCTCTGGCACGCCAACCTCGCTGCCCGGCGCAATCTGCGACGGGGCATCCCGCCCGCGCTGGCCGGACATCCCCGCCACAACGCGCACGCCGACGACATTGACTTCCAGATCGAAGCCGACTTCATCGGTTTGATGGCGCCAGGGCTCTATCAAGCCTCCAACCGAATTGCGGACCGCGCCGGCCGCGTGATGAACTACGGCGACGGCATCTACGGCGGCATGTTCGTCTCGTGCATGTACGCGGCCGCGTTCTTCGAAAAAGACCCGCGGCGGATCGTCGAGACCGGTCTGGCGTGTATTCCTTCGCGCAGCCCGTACGCGCGTCTCATCGCCGACGTGCTAGCCTGGCACAAACAATATCCGGACGACTGGCGCAGAGTCTGGCGCCTGATCGAGGAGAAGTGGGACAGGAACGATCCCTGCCCCGCCGGAGCCTTGCGACCGTTCAATATTGACGCCAAGCTCAACGGGGCCTACATCGCGCTGGGCCTGCTCTACGGCGGTGCGGATTTCGGGCGCACGCTGGAGATCTCCACGCGCGCCGGCCAGGACTCGGACTGCAACCCGGCCAGCGCCGGCGGCATTTTGGGCGTGGTCCTCGGCTACAGCGGCATCCCCGAGATCTGGAAAAGCGGCATCCCGGCCATTGCCAGCGAGAAATTCCGTTACACGGATTACTCGTTCAACACCATCGTGGAGAGCACGCTCAAACGCGCCCTGGCGTTGATCGAGCGCAACGGTGGCCGCCGCGAGGGCGATCGGGTACTGGTCCGCGTCCAGCAGCCCAGGCCGCCGCGCCTCGAAACGTGGAACTTCGGCACGGTGGCCGAGCGCATCACCGTGGATGATCCCCGCTGGCAGTTCGCAGGCCCGTGGCGCACGGAGAAGGATCAGCGCATTGCAACCGACAAAGGCGCGGAGGCCTCGATTCGCTTCCGGGGAACCGGCGCAATTCTGGTGGGTCCGTACCTGGCTGAGGGCGGCAAAGCGGACGTTTACCTGGATGGCAAACTCCACCGCACCGTGGACGTGTGTTCGGACGAGAAAGCCAACAAGCGGGATGAAGCGGTCTGGCACGTCTACGGACTGCGTCCGGGCAAGCACACCGTGCGCCTGGTGGTGCGAGGAGAGCCTTTCGGAGAACATACCGGCACAGCGGTGGCGCTGCAAGGCCTGGTGGTGCTCCGTTGAACGAGTCGGCCGGCGAGTGCGCGGCGTTCAGGCGCGGGCGGGCCGCCGCAGGACCAGCCACAAACCCACGCCGGCCAGTGCCAAAGCGATCCACTGCTCGACGTAGAACGGCCCGAGCGGCGGGTTCAGTTCGTCATGAGCGCGCACGAACTCGATCAAAAACCGCGCGCTCGAGTAGAGCAACAAATAAAGTCCGAGGATTGAACCCGGCGCGTGCGGCCGCAAGTATCGTCGGTAAAGCACGAAAAAGATGACCGCCTCGGCCAGCGATTCGTAGAGCTGAGTGGGATGCAAGGGGCGGTGGAGCGGCGTGCCGAAGAGTTCGTGCGAAACGGGATTCGTGAACGTGACTGCCCAGGGCAAGTGCGTCTCGACGCCCCAGCAGCAGCCCGCGGCAAAGCAACCTAACCGCCCGATGGCGTGGCCGAGTGCGATGCCCGGAGCGAAGATATCGGCGGTCGCCCATCCGGGGAGCCGCTTGCGCCGGATGTACCAGGCGGCTACCAGCAACGCTGCGATCAATCCCCCGTAAAAAATGCCGCCCGCCTGAAGTGTGGAGAGGCTGAAAATCTCGCCCGGGCGTGCGCGGTAATAATTCCAGTCCAGCACGACAAGCATCAATTTGGCGCCCAGGATCCCGGCCAGAGCCGAATAGATGCCCAGGTTGAGCACCGCGTCCTTGTCGAGCCCGGCGCGTCGCGCGAGCCTGCCTGCCAGCCACAACCCTGCGAGGAAGCCCATCGTCACGAGCAGGCCGTAGGTGGGAAGGAAGAAGTCGCCGATGCGGATGAGTTGAGGCAGCATCTACCTGCTTTCCCGACGGGGTTCGCGCGAGCGCCAGAGATCGAGCACGATGAGCGCCGCGCCCACGCTGATGGCGCTATCGGCAAGGTTGAAGGCGGGCCAGTGGTGACCGCCCACGTGAAAGTCGAGGAAGTCCGTGACCTCGCCGAACCAAAGGCGGTCGAAAAGGTTTCCTGCGGCGCCCCCCAGCACCAGCGCCAAGGGAAGGCGCGGAATCCCGCCCGGCTGCGGTGGCCGCCACAGCCACGCGCTGACCAGCACGACGGCGGCAAGCGACAGTCCCAGCAGCAGGGCGCTCCGCCAGCCGGGATCCGCCGTAGCGAGCAGGCTGAAAGCGGCGCCGGGGTTGCGCGTGTGAATGATGTTGAAAAAGCCGGGGATCACGATGATGGTCTGCCAGGGCTCGACGCGGCTTTCGATGATGAACTTGGTCAGCCGGTCCGCGGCAAAGACCGCGGCTGCGGTGGCGAAGGCCGCCAGGCGAAAGTGCATCTCAACCCTTCAGGATCTCGGTCACCGCCGCGGCGCAAGCCGGGCAGATCGTGGGCCAGGCGGGATCGGCGCCGACCTCGGTGGAATACTTCCAGCAGCGCTCACACTTGCGGCCGGACGCGCGCTCCACGATGACCTCGAATTCGCCGGGACGCTGTTCCAGCGAAACCTGGGAAACGATGAAGAATTCCGGTAGCTTTTCGATATACTCGGCCAGCAGCGGATAAAGATCGCCGTCGGCCCGCAAATGCACGCGCGCCTCCAGCGGCGCCCCGATGGCCTTCTCCTGGCGGGCTTCCTCGAGCCGCTTGAGCACAGCGTCGCGGACCTCGAGCAGCCGGTCCCAGTTCCGCGCGCGTTCGCGATGCCGCTCATCCAACCCCTCGGTCAGCTCCTGGGGCTCCGGGAACATCGCCAGATGGACGCTTTCGGGAGCGCCCGCCGGTTTGGCCAGGTGATCCCAGACTTCCTCGGTGGTGAAGGCCAAAATCGGCGCCACCAGACGCACCAGCGCCCAGGTCAGCCGCCACAGCGCCGTCTGTGCGCTGCGCCTTGCGCGGGAGCGCGGGGCCGCCGTGTAAAGACGGTCCTTCAGAATGTCGAAGTACAGAGCGCTCAAATCGGTGGTGGCGAAATTGTAGATCGCGTGATAGACGCGATGAAAAGCGAAGTCATCGTAGAAAGCGCGACAGTTGCGAACCAGCTCCTCGGCACGGAACAGAATCCACTGATCCAGCTCGAGCAGCTCCGCGGCAGGCAGCGCGTCGCGCGCCGGGTCGAAGTCGGCCAGGTTGCCCAGCGCCCAGCGGAACGTGTTGCGCAGCTTGCGGTAGGCCTCGGACAGCCTGGTGAGGATGGTGTCCGAGATGCGCGCATCCTCGGTGAACTCCACCGAAGCCACCCACAGCCGCATCACCTCGGCGCCGTAGCGATTGATGATTTCCTCGGGCGCGATGTAATTGCCGAGGGACTTGGACATGGCGCGGCCTTCCGCGTCCAGGATCCAGCCATGAGAGGCGCATTCCCGGTACGGGGCGCGACCGCGCAGACCGACTGCCACCAGCAGCGAAGAATGGAACCAGCCGCGATACTGATCGCCGCCTTCGATGTAGAGGTCCGAAGGCCAGGGCAGGCCGTTGGCTTCGGTCAGAACCGCGAGGTGGCTGGAGCCGGAGTCGAACCAGACGTCGAGAATGTCATCCTCTTTGCGGAAGGATTGACCGCCGCAACGCGCGCAGCGGGCCTCGGGACCGACCAGCTCGGCTGCGCTGCGCTCGTACCAGACGTCGGCGCTGTGCTGCTCGAACAGATCCACCACACGGTCCAGGACCCGCCGATCGGTCAGCGGCTCGCCGCAGTTTTCGCAGTAGAAAACGATGATGGGCACGCCCCAGATGCGCTGGCGCGAGATGCACCAGTCCGGGCGGTTGGCGATCATGTTGGCGATGCGTTCCTCGCCCCAGGCCGGCATCCAGCGGACTTGCCGGATCGCTTCCAGCGCGCGCTCGCGGAGCCGGTTGCGCTCCATGCCGATGAACCACTGCTCGGTGGCGCGGAAGATCGTGGGGTTGTGGCAGCGCCAGCAGTGCGGATAACTGTGGACGAGGGTTTCCTCGGCCAGCAGCGCGCCGCGGGATCGAAGGATCCCCACTACGACCGGATTGGCTTCCCAGACGGTCTTGCCGATGAGTTCTTCCGGCAGCCGACCGGCAGCGCCCTCGGCGTGGAAGAACTCGCCCGCCGGCCCCACAGGACAGTACGTGGCGATGCCGTATTGCTGGCCGGTGAGATAGTCCTCGTGGCCGTGCCCGGGCGCCGTGTGTACCGCGCCTGTACCCTGCTCGAGCGTCACGTAATCGGCCAGCACGCCCACCGAATCGCGCTCGATGAAGGGATGGCGGAAAACGGCGCCTTCCAGTTTGCGTCCGCGGATGCGCGCCAGCTCGCGCCAGTGCCTCCAGCCGCACTTCTGCGCAGTGACCTCGACCAGCGGCGCAGCCACCAGATAGACGTCGCCGTCGGTTTCGACCGCCGCGTAATCGAAATCCGGATGAAAGGCGATGGCCATATTGGCGGGAATGGTCCACGGGGTGGTAGTCCAGATCAGGCCCCAGACCTTGCGGCCGGCCAGCGCGGGATCCAGTTGCGCAGGGTCGGAGACCAAAGCAAAGCGCACCCAGATGGACGGACTGGTATGGTCCTCGTACTCGACCTCGGCCTCCGCCAGCGCCGTGTGGCAGTGGATGCACCAATGCACCGGCTTCAGGCCTTTGTAGACGTAGCCGCGATCCAGGAACTCGACGAAGGCCCGCGCAATGGCAGCCTGGTACTGCGGGCTCATGGTCAGATAAGGATCGTCCCAGCGCCCGAAAACGCCCAGGCGCTTGAAGTCCCGCCGCTGCACGTTGACCCAATACTCGGCGTAGCGGCGGCATTCCCGGCGGATTTCGACCGGCGTCATCTGCGCCTTGCGCGGCCCCAGTTCGCTGTCCACCTTGATTTCAATGGGCAAGCCGTGACAATCCCAGCCGGGCACGAAGGGGGCGTCGTAGCCCGCCATGGTCTTGGATTTGACGATGAAGTCCTTGAGAATCTTGTTGAACGCGGTTCCGGCGTGAATCGTGCCGTTGGCGTAAGGAGGGCCGTCGTGCAGAACATAAAGCGGGCGGCCGGCGCGAGCCTGGCGGATCTTTTCGTAGAGCCGCTGCTGTTCCCAGCGAGCAAGCATGCGCGGCTCCATTTTGGGGAGATCCGCCTTCATGGGAAACGAAGTGCGGGGCAAGTTGACAGTCTTCTTCAGGTCCACGCGGTCTGATTCCATAAGCGAGGGGAGAAAACCATTATAGCGAGGGGCTGACGGAAAACAGCTTTTGGCGCCGTTTCAAGCGCCGAACCATGAGGTGCCGGGCGCCTGGGCCTTGCGCGCGGCTTCCTCGTTCATCTCGACGCCGAGGCCGGGGCGTTCGGGCACGCGAATGAAGCCCTTTTCGATGATGTCGCCCTCGCGCACGAAATCGCGCCACAATTGCAGGCGCGACAACCAGTGCCACTCGAGGATCAGGAAATTGGGGATGGCGGCGCAGACGTGGCAAGAAGCCATCGTGCCGATGGGAGACACCACGCAGTGCGGCGCGACGGGCACGTAGTAGGTATGAGCCATGTCCGCGATCTTGCGGCCCTCCAGCAAGCCACCGCATTTCTGGAGGTCGGGCATCACGATGTCGGCGGCACGCTTTTCCAGCACCTCACGGAAGCCGTGACGCAGGAAAAGATTCTCGCCGCAACAGATGGGCGTGCTCGTGGAGGCGCGCACCTCGCGCATGGCGTCTACGTTTTCGGGCGGCACCGGCTCTTCCAGCCACAACAGGCGGAACGGCTCCAGTTCCCGAGCCACGCGTTTGGCTGTGACGACGTCGTAGCGCCCGTGCATGTCCACGGCCAAGTCTACGCGCGGCGGTAGCGACTCGCGCATGAAACGCACCTTGCGCACCATGTTGTCAATTTCGGCGTTGGAGGCGGTCCAGTTGACGCGGTCCCAGCGGTTGGGATCGTTGGCGTCATCAATGTCAATCTTGACCGCGGTGAAGCCAAGATCGAGCATTTGCTGGATCTTTTCCCGCGCGCCCGGATCGTCGGGCTGGTTGGTTTGCGAGTCGCAGTAGAGCCGGATGCGGTCCCGCATGCGCCCGCCCAGAAGTTGCCAGACCGGCAGGCCCAACGCCTTGCCTGCCAGATCCCACAGCGCGATTTCGACCGCGGAAAGAGCGGCCACGTACTGGCCAGCCTGAGCGCCCGCGAAGATGCCGGCGGTGCGGATCCGCTCGAACAGGGCGTCCACATTAAGGGGGTCCTGGCCCATCAGCAGAAAACGGAAGCTGTTGACCAGCGGCACGCCTCCCGCCACCGCATCCGTACCCTCGCCGTGCCCGTACAAGCCCTGGTCCGTGTAAATCCGCACGTGGAGTTGGAGGCCGTGTGCACGCACCACGGCCGTGCGCACGTCCGTGATCTTCAGACGCGGCCTGCGGTAGGGCGAGCTGGCGTTCTGGATCGCGGCAGAGAGACCGTTCAAGTTCAGGAGCGAAGCAGGGATTGCCCGGGCGAGCAAGGATCGGCGCGTGAATTTTTTCATGGCGGCAGCCCCGCGGCGCCGGCAAGATGGCGACGCCGTTGCGGGTCATTATACTACCGCCCTGCGGCGCGTGCGTTGCGGCCCAGCGCGCGGCGCACCGTCTCGCACAAGACGTCCGGGCTGAAGGGCTTGGCGACAAAGCCACAAGGTGCGGGCTGGTCCGGCGGCGCCCCGGCCGACATCAAAACCACTTTCAGATCCTCTGACTCGGCGCGCAGACCATCGAGCCAGTCCGGGCCGTGGGCTTCGGCCGTCAGGGCATCCACCAGGGCCAGCGCCACGCGTCCCGGCGCGCGGCGGCACAGGCGGATTCCCTCGCGAATGCTGCGAGCGCAAACCACGCGCCAGCCCTCGCGCGAAAGGATCAGGCGCACCAGTCGAAGAATCTGCGGCTCTTCGTCCACTACCAGGATGATGCTCTGCTTCTGGTCGGCCATGACCGACTCCCACCAGAAGGTCTGCGCCGGGGCAACCAGTTCCACTCGCACCCCCCTTTGTGTTCTCGCACCGCAGCCAAAGCCGCCCCGGAGGAAAGCGGGCCGCACGGTAAGGCGCCCCGCATCGCCTCACGGATGCAGCCCGCATCACCAGGGAACCGACTCGTCGCCGGCTACTGTTGACCAGCTCCTCCTTCAGTCCCGCGCAGGAAGTGCCCCTTCCGTGCCGGTGGCGTCCGGAGCTGGCAGCACGCGACTCGCCACGTTGCGTTCAAAGAACCGTGAAACGGGGGCGCCAGACGTTACAGCAAAAAAACAGAAAAATTTGGTGGGGACAAGCCGGACTTTTTCTCAGAAAAATTCGCCGCGGGTGTAAAGCTGGAAGGCCGCCCAATAGTAGGGCTTGCTCCAGGCATTTCCTGCCGCCAGCAGGGAGAGCTTGGCGTTGCGCAACGCCTCGGCCGGGGCCTGGCCGCAAGCCAGGTTGGCGTAAAGTCGCCCCATCAGAACGGCCGTTGAATCGTCATGCACATCCCACAAGCCGGCGATCACGTTCTGGGCGCCCGCTTGCAGGAAAGCCCACGCGAAACCGACCAGGCCCTCGCCCGCGTACACCCGCGAACCTGCCCCGCGGCACGCTGACAACGTCACCAGCCTCGCCCTCAGTGGTACGGCAATGACCTGTCGCGCGTAAAGCTTCCAATTTTCGCCCTCGGGCGCCAGAATAATCGCGGAATCCAAGGGATTTTCTGCACTCGCCGTGGCGTGAGCTGCGAAATGCACCAGCGTAAAGCGGTCCGGCCGGACCGCAGCATAAGCGCTCGGGCGGGCAACCGCCCCTGTCACCACCTCGCGCGATGGTGGGGGAAACAGGCGGGTGATGCTCTGAATCTCCTGCTCGACGGCGGGTAATCGGGGAAATTCCTGGCGGGCGATGGCAGGATCGCCGATCAAAAGCAGCGAGTCCGCAGATGCTCGGGCGCGCCCTCTGACCCGCACCATCAGGGCCAGCGATGGAGCGACGGAAAGGCTGACATCTTCGATCCAGTAGCGCCGGTGCCCATCCCGCGCCACCAGCGTCTCGAAATTGATCTCATAGAGCGGGCCATCGGGCACGATCACGGCGCGCCTTCGCCGCCCGAGCGCCGCCGTTGCCGGGCGAACTACTGCATCAAAGAGCGTAGCCGCCGGCTCGGAGTCGCGGACCACGTCGCGCATGCCCTCGGCGGCCGCTCGCACCGGCTGCACAAGCGCGCGCAGCTCACCCTCGGGCGGCAGCGCGAACCACCGGATGCGCTCCGGCTCGATTACCCACAGGAAGGATCGTCGCGGGGCGACCCAATAGGAAAGCAGCACAGCCTGCAAACGGCGAGCGAGGCCGCGCATTTCCTGCGCGCTGGCCTGATCGGCGGGGGCAGCGACGCCCAGCCTCGACATCAGCACACGCGCGCGGCTGGCTTCGGCTACCTCCAGAGCGCGTTCCGCTTTGCCGCGGCTCACGAGGAAGTCCACGTATTCTTCGTAGAGGCGGCGCGCCCGGGCTTGAAACGTCAGTTTCCACTCCTCACGACCCAGACTCGCGCGGCGCTGCTCCAGCAGTTCCGAAGCGCGGCGAAACTCCGCTTCTGCTTCGGCCCAACGGCCAACGCCGCCGTACAACAACGCCAGACCGGCGTGAGCCTGCCAGATCACGTCGCGCTCTTCCGAGGGCGATGCGGACGCCAGCACGTCACGATAGCGCACCTCCGCCTCGCGGGTTTGCCCGCGCAAAGCCAGGATCCGCGCCGACCACAACCGGGACCAGATGCCCGAGTCGCGGGCCGGCACCCGCGGGCTGACCTCCAGAGCCTGCCGGTTCCATGCCTCGGCCGCGCCCACCTCTCCGGCGTCAAGCGCCAGCTCGGTGAGTTTGTTCAGCCACATCAGAGTAAAGTACGCCGTATCGAGGCGGCGCGAAATCTCCAGCGCGCGCCGGTAGCACGAGCCCGCCGAAGCGTAGTCGTGCTGAAGGTGCTGGACTTCACCCAGATTGCCTAACCAGATCTGTTCGGCGATGGCGTCGCCCAGCTTGCCGAGCAGCGTGGTCGCCTCGCTCAACATTTTTGCGGCGCGCGGAAAATCCCCCAGTCCGGCATAACAGCGCCCCAGGTTGCCTAGCGTGTTGGCATAAAACCGCTGGGCGCCCGCGCGCCGCGCCAGCCGCAAGGTTTCCTCGAAATACGGGATCGCCTCATCGAAGCGCGAGGTGTTGACGCGCGCGAAACCGCGGTTGCCAAACGCCGCCGCTTGCAGGTAATCGTCGCCGGCCCGCGCCGCCAGGTCGAGGGCCTCGCGATAGGCATTGTCTGCGGCTTCGAACTCGCCGCAGCGCGCCAGGGTCGAACCCCGCCAGAGCTGCACTTCGGCGAGCAGACCCGTGTCGTTGGCGGTTTGGGCGAGCCTGAGAGCCTCGTCCAGGATACGGCGCGATTCCGGATAATCGGCCTGGAGGAAGCGCGCCCGGCCCAGACACATCAGCCGGCGGACGCGGTGGGTCCTGAAGGCTTCGTCCGGTGGCGGCTCTTCCGCCAGCAGCTCCTGAACTTCCCGCGGCTTGCCTTGCAAAGCGAGGATCTGGGCGCGCAGCAGCCGGAATTCCCAATGGGCTTTCGACTCTGGACGCGAAGCCCAGCGCGCCCAACCCTGCTCGGCGAGCGAAAGCGCCCGGTTGAGGTCGCCCGTGCGGATTTCGCGGCGAACGCGTTCAGCCAGCGCCTCGGAGCTGCTGCCGCGCCCCCAACCACGGCAGCCGGCGATCAGGGCGGCGCCGAGCGCGGCCAGCGCTAGGGGTAATCGTGCCCGTCGGCTTCGAGCGCACCGACTTCGATCTCGCCTTCGGCCGGGCTGCCCAGACGCAGCCGCAACATGATCAGTCCCTGCCGCTTCGGCGCCGCCCACCATTCACAGAAGTATACGCGCCCGAAGTCCGACACATCCACGTATCCGGGTTCCCAAGGATCGAACTTCAGACTGGGATGCTGCGCCAGCGAGTGACGGGTGACGCCGGTACTTTCGGGCAACTCGGGGTGTTTGCGACGAAATTCGTCGTAGTCGGAGGCGTCGCGACCCAGAGCATGGTCCAGCTTGATCTCGAGCGGCTTGCCCTCCAGCTTCAGCCCGGCGACGCGGCTTCCTCCTGTGTCCATCGAGACCGTCCGGTTCGTCCGGTGAACGACGGTGAGCGCGGCGATCACCTCGTCCACGCGCAGCACATCAAGCACATTCAAGCCACGGACGACGGCGCGCAGTACCGTGCGGCGCTCGCCTTGCCCGTCTTGCGAGGCCGCGATGGACGATTCCGCCGAGTCGCAGGCAATGAGGATGCGACCGCTGGCCCGGTCGGTGAGCCGGAAACCCTCGGAGCGCGAGGCGGCACGTCCCCCAACGCTGGGCAAGACGCAACAGGCGCGGGCTTCGAAATCTTGCTGAACGGGCCGGCGCAAATAGCCGCCAAAGGCCAGGGCATAGGCGTGGTGGATGAACCGGGGCATGGGGTCAGCGGGACTCCTCTTTGATCTCCAGCATGAATTGGAAGCGGGCCAGCTCGATCGGCGCGCGTCCCGGGCCAGCGGCGCTAAGGACCAGCGTGTAACGCCCGCTGCGAAGCGCGGATCGCGGCGCCAGCAAGTGCAAGGGAGCGGCAGGCTCGGATGGCGGGGATACGAGGACACTCGCTACCGTCTTACCGCCGTCATCCCGGAGGTCTAACCGGTAGGCGGGATAGGCGGCGCCGGGCGGCAAATCCGCAGCAAGGCCCAGGAAGCGCACGCCGGCGGGCAGTGTCAGCTTCTGTTCCTCTCCACGCACCACCGGACGGACGAAGTAGGCGGCGTAAGGCTGCGGCGCCCGCAGCTCGGCGAGTTCGCGCTCAAGTGCGGGCAGGCGGACCCGTCCCAGATAAAGGGTCAACGCGAGCAGGATAACCGACGCTGCGATGGCGGCTCGCGCCAGAGCTGGGGAGTGAAGGACCCGGACCATCCACCCCCGCGGACCGCTCTCGCGTTCCCGGACCAGCGCCCGGACGTTGGCCAGCACTTCCGCGCAGAGTCGAACCTCGCGCGCGCATTCCGGGCAATCGAAGAAATGTTCCTCGAAAGCCTCCCGCTCGGGGTCCGACAAATCGCCCAGCACGTAACGCTCTGCCAAACCCCGCTCGACGGCTTCCTGATGATCCATGACTGCCTATTGATCCGTGATTTGGGACCCGGAGCCCGTTTCAGTGGACGGACCCCGGGGAGCGAAATTCCGGAGCCTCCGGCCCTGATCCGCGGCTTCCTCCAGCGCCCGTTTCAAGCGCGCCTTGCCCCGACAAAGAATCACCCTGAGGTAGTCTGCGGTCAATCCAAGCTCCTCGCAGACTTCGGACCGATCCCGTTCCTCCAGAAACACCAGCCGCAGGGCGCGACGCTCCAGCGGGCTGAGCTCGGAAAGGGCGGATTCGACGGTCCGCTTGCGATCCTGCCGCACCAGGCCCTCATCCAGTAGCATCTGATAAGAAGGCGTTCGCTGCGGCGCCTCCTGCGCCAGCTCGCGGTCCCTTCTTAGATGCTCGGCCAGCACGCGCCGGCAAACCGAGTACACGAACGATCCCAGCCGTTCCGGCTTCTCCAGCCCGCCCTGGCGTCGCAGAAGCTGAAGCACGCGCAGAAACGTCTCCTGGGTGACGTCCTCGACCAGGCGGGCTGACCGCGTGCGCGCCAGAACGACCATCCGAATCAGTTCCCCAAAATGACGGACGAACTGCTGCTCAGCCACGGGATCGCGGGCCAGGAGCCGCTCCAGATACTCCCCGTCGAAAACCGGCTGGCTGAGCTGCGCTGCCAAGGCGTGCGCTTCAGTATAACCGCGACTGGCGGTAGGGTGCAAGTTGGCCGAAACTGAGTCCAGGGCGATGGGTTTCCACAGGACCGGGCTGAGGCGACGGGCCGTCTCCACTACCGAGGAGTTCCGGGGAATTGGCTTGAGCTTCATCCAGCGTGTCCTCGAAGGTACTGGAAGTACTAGGAAGCTGCGGCCGCTGAAGCAATCTTGACAGAGAGCGGGCAGTAACTTACACTTGAAATATGAAGTTCACTGACAGGTGGCAAGACAGGATGCATCGTTACACTGGCTGGGCGCTTCTCTTATTGCTTTTCGGATCCCTTCCGATAACTTTGCACGGGGGTGTAATATTCGTCAGTACGGACGTTCCAAAACCGATTTCGGATTTTAACACGACCTACTCTACAGTTACTGTTCCGCCCCTGATCGTAGGCGACGTAAATGTGATCATTACCGAGTTGCGCCACACTTGGATGGGGGATTTGCATATCTCGATTAGGAGTCCGTTGGGTACCACGGTTTTCATCTACGGAACTACTGTCGGTTTTGGGCCGGGTGGCGACGACATGATCAACACCGTGTTTGACGACAGCGCCACCCTCCCAATCTCGAGCGCGGTTCCACCGTATACGGGAACGTTCCAGCCTGTCAACCCGCTGTCCGCCTTCGTCGGAGAAAACGCAGGCGGCCTCTGGACGCTCATAATCTACGATCGGACGATGTTTGACGAAGGCCAGCTCATAAGTTGGGCTCTCGACATTACGCCCCTCAGCGGCGGAGGTGGGCCTCAACCGATCCCTGAGCCGGCCACCGCGCTGCTTGTCGCCACGGGACTTGCCGGAGCGGTCGTGGCCCGCCGCCGCTTTGCCTGAAGAGGGAGTTATTGCTCCTCGCCGTCTGGCTTTGAAATTTCGTTAAACCGCTCCGCCCCAGCCAGACACAGATATGGCCGCCGGCTCTTGAGGTACCCCGGGCCGAGCCACACGGTCTTCGGCAGCTCTGGGAGCACCTTATTTGCGGGTGAGGGGAAACTCGCTCGCAGAAACGAGCACTGTCTAAGGATCGTGTAGCCTTCGGAACGCACGCCCCACTGGGCACGCGCGTCAGGCCAGACTTCGGCTTATCTGATGTGCCCAACCTGCCTGGGCGCACTGCTTCGTCCTCGTCTTCGCTGCCGCTATCATGTTAGCCATGCGCGGGCAGAGTCGAAGGGAGTTCCTGGGTAGCGTGACGGCCTTGACCGGCCTCAGGGCAGAATCTGCAACCGCGAGCCTGCCGCCGAACTTCATCATCCTGTTCGCCGACGACTTGGGCTACGGCGACCTCGGCTGCTATGGCAGCCCCATGATCCGCACCCCGAACCTGGATCGCATGGCTGAAGAGGGCATGCGGTTCACTTCCTTCTACGCTGCCGCCTCGGTATGCACGCCCTCTCGCGTGGGACTCCTCACCGGGCGGTACGCCGTTCGCGCCGGGCTGCCCAACAACACGGGACCGGACACCGTAGGTGGCTTACCGCTCAGCGAAATTTTGTTACCCCAGGTGCTCAAGTCGCGCGGCTATTGCAGCATGATCATTGGCAAGTGGCACCTGGGATTCCAGCCAAAGGAATACCTGCCCACGAGCCGCGGTTTCGACGCCTGGTTCGGCCTGCCCTATAGCAACGACATGATCCCGCCGTGGGTCAAGACCAGGCGCCCGCTCCACCTCTATCGCGACGCCGAGCCGATCGAAGAGCTGACCGATCAGTCCCAATTGACGCCGCGCTACACCGAGGAGGCCCTGCGCTTCATTCGCTCTTCGAGGGATCGGCCTTTCTTCCTGTACCTGGCCTATTCCATGCCGCATCTGCCGCTGAGCGCGCCGGCGCAGTGGCTCGGGCGCTCGCGCGGCGGACTCTATGGGGACGTGATCGAGTTATTGGATTGGTCGGTGGGCCAGATCCTGCGCACTCTGAAAGAGGAAGGACTCGATGCCCGCACCATGGTTCTCTTCACCAGCGACAACGGACCGTGGCACAACCTGCCTGCCCGCATGCTGGCCAAGGGCGTCGAGCCCTGGCATACCGGGTCCAAAGGCCCGTTGCGCGGCGCCAAGGGCACCACTTACGAGGGCGGCTTCCGCGTCCCGTGCATCGTGCGCTGGCCAGAGGTGGTGAAACCGCGTCAGGTCTGTTTCGAGATGGCCTCTGCGCTCGACTTGTTCCCGACCCTGGTCCGCGCGGCAGGAGCGACCATGCCCCACGATCGCGTCTACGATGGCGTGGATCTGATGCCGTTGCTTCGGGACGGCAAGGCCTCTCCCCGGACGCGGTTCTACTACTTCCTGGGCAAGACGCTCGAAGCGGTGCGCGAGGGTCCGTGGAAGTATCGCTTTGCCCGGGACCGCACCGAAAGCGGAGCCTCGCCGGAGCGGCCCGTGCCGGAACTCTTCCACCTGGAATGGGACCCGTGCGAGCTGTACAACCTGTATGACCGACGCCGCGAACAGGCGGAGCGCCTGGCAGCTCTGATGAAGCAATTCGCGCAGGAAGTCGGCGCGGAACTCGCCGCTTGAGCGAACCCGCGAAGGATCCCGGCCGCAGCGGGCCGCCTCGAAGCCCTCGCCCGGCCTGACCCCGCGTGGCTTCAACGGCGATGGTGCAGGAAAGCGCTCACTGAGGATGCCATTGCCTGCCCGGCCGGATCGGGCGATAATAGAAGCAGGTCGGCGACCATGAGGCGGCCCGCCCAAAACCACGGCCGGGGAGCACAAAAGTGAGGCGTTCGGGTCCGGATGAGCCGCTGCGCTGTTCTTTCTGCCACAAAAGCCAGGACGTCGTCGGCAAGCTGATCTCCTCGCCTGGCGATTACCCGCGAGTCTACATCTGCGACGAGTGCGTGGCGGTGTGCAACTCGATTCTCGAGGAAGACCGCCACGAAACGGCTTTCTCGGCGCCCCACAAGCTGCCCAAGCCGCAGGAGCTGAAAGAATACCTGGATCAGTACGTCATCGGGCAGGAGGAAGTCAAGAAAAAGCTGGCGGTGGCTGTTTACAACCACTACAAGCGCATTCACATGAGCCGCCAGCGCAGCTCGGATGTCGAGCTGTCCAAGTCGAACATCCTTCTGATCGGCCCGACCGGATCGGGCAAAACCTTGCTGGCGCAGACGCTGGCGCGGATCCTGGACGTGCCTTTCGCCATCGCCGACGCCACCTCGCTGACGGAAGCCGGCTACGTTGGCGAGGACGTGGAAAACATCATCCTGCGGCTGTTGCAGAACGCGGACTGGGACGTGCAACGTTGCCAGCAAGGCATCATCTACATTGACGAGATTGACAAGATCAGCCGCAAGGACGAGAATCCTTCGATCACGCGCGACGTTTCTGGGGAGGGCGTTCAACAGGCCCTGCTGAAGATTCTCGAGGGCACCATCGCCAACGTGCCGCCGCAGGGCGGGCGCAAGCATCCGCACCAGGAATTCACGCCCGTGGACACCACCAACATCCTGTTCATCTGCGGCGGGGCCTTCGTGGGACTGGAGAAGATCATCGCGCGGCGGATCGGCAAGAAGACCATCGGCTTCCTGGACCCCGAACAGCGCGACGGGGCGCCGGCAGGTCGCCGCGATACGGATCTGCTGGCCCAGGTGCAGCCGGAGGATCTGATCAAGTTCGGATTCATTCCCGAATTCGTGGGCCGGCTGCCGGTGGTCGCGGTTTTGGAAGAGCTGGACAAGAACGCCCTCATCGAGATCCTGACCAAGCCCAAGAACGCCATCATCCGGCAGTATCAGAAACTGTTCGAGTTCGAAAATGTTAAACTGAGATTTAGCGAGGATGCGCTCGAGGCCATTGCCACCCAGGCCTTGGAACGCAAGGTGGGTGCGCGAGGCCTGCGCATGATCCTGGAAGAGCTCATGCTCGACCTCATGTACTATCTCCCCTCGTACCGGAAGGTGCGCGAGTTCGTGGTCACCAAGGAGATGGTCATGTCCAGGAAGATCAACCTCGCTTTGCTGGAGAAGGCGGGCTGAGCGCTCGCTTGCCGCGAGTCCGCCTGAGGGGCCGCGGCGCAGCCCGGCGGATCCGAATCTGGGGGGCGCGAGAAGCCATTACCGGGGCAGGCAGTCAGCAACCCCGGGAATCGGACTGCCGGGACGACAATAAGTGGGAATCATGCTTTCCTCCAAAGAAAAATCCGAGACTCGCCGCTTGCCCATGATGCCGGTGCGGGACGTAGTGATCTTCCCGCACATGATGACCCCGTTCGTGGTGGGCCGTGAAGCCAGCGTACGCGCCCTGGAAGAGGCGCTGGCCACCGACAAGAAAATTTTCCTGGCCACCCAGCACGACGCCACAGTGGACGACCCCCGCCCGGACGAAATCTACCAGGTAGGCACGATCGTCAACATCGTACAGAGCCTGCGCCTGCCGGACGGCAACATCAAGGTGCTGGTGGAAGGGCTGGAGCGGGCCAAAATCGTCTCGGTCAGCGATGAGGAAGGCTTCTTCCGCGCCGTGGTGCGCACGTTCCAGTACAAGATCGAGCCCGGCCCGCAACTGGATGCGCTGATCGCGCGCGTCACCTCGCTGTTCGAGCAGTACGTCAAGCTGAGCCAGAACCTGAACTACGAAACCGTGGTGGCCGCCATCCGCGTGGATGATCCCGGGCGGCTGGCCGATACGGTGGCTGCCAATCTCCAGCTCACGGTGGAAGAAAAGCAGGAGCTGCTGGAGATTTTCGATCCCATCGAGCGGCTCAACCGCATCGGCGACATGCTCGACATCGAGATCGAAAAGCTCAACGTGGACCGGGCCATTCAGGGGCGCGTCAAGCGCCAGATGGAGCGGGCGCAGAAGGAATACTACCTGAACGAGAAGATCAAGGCCATCCAGAAGGAGCTGGGCCGCGGCGAAAAGAGCGAGATTGACGAGCTGCGCAAGAAGATCGAAGCGGCCGGCATGAGCAAGGACGCCTACGAGAAAGCGATGGCCGAGCTGCGGCGCCTGGAAAACATGCCGCCCATGTCGGCCGAGTCCACGGTCTCGCGGAACTACCTGGAATGGCTCCTGGCCGTGCCGTGGAAGCAGCGCACGCGCGAGATTCGGGATCTGAAATACGCGGAAAAAGTTCTGAACGAGGATCACTACGGCCTGGAGAAAGTCAAGGAAAGGATCCTCGAGTTCCTCGCCGTCCGCCGCCTGGTGAAGCAGCCCAAGGGCTCCATTCTCTGCTTTGTGGGGCCGCCGGGCGTGGGCAAGACGTCGCTGGGCATGTCCATTGCGCGGGCCACGGGTCGCAAATTCGTGCGCCTGTCGCTGGGCGGCGTCCGGGACGAGGCCGAAATCCGCGGTCACCGCCGCACCTACATCGGCGCCCTGCCCGGCCAGATCATCCAGATGATGCGCAAGGCGGGCACGCGCAACCCCGTCTTCATGCTGGACGAAGTGGACAAAATGTCCATGGATTTCCGCGGCGACCCGTCGGCGGCGCTGCTCGAGGTACTGGATCCGGAACAGAACTACATGTTCATGGATCACTACCTCGACGTGGAGTACGACCTGAGCCAAGTGTTCTTCATCTGCACGGCCAACGTGCTCCACACCATACCGCCCGCCTTGCAGGACCGCATGGAGGTGATCCGGCTCTCCGGTTACACCGAGCCGGAAAAGTTGGAGATCGCCAAACGCTTCCTGGTCCCCAAGCAGATGAAGCAGACCGGGCTGACCCCGGCCATGGTGGAGTTCACCGAGGAAGGGCTGCTGCAAATCATCCGCTACTACACGCGCGAGGCGGGCGTGCGCAATCTGGAGCGCGAGATCGGCAACATATGCCGCAAGGTGGCGCGCGCCGTGGTCAATGCGCGCAGCAGCAAGCCGCACACCGACCCGCCCAAGGTGGTGGTGGACGCCGAAGCGGTGGCGCGCTTCCTGGGGCCGGAGAAATTCCGCGATCTGGAAGCCGAAAAGCGCAATGAGATCGGGGCCGCAGTGGGGCTGGCCTGGACCGAGGTGGGCGGGCAGTTGCTCACCACCGAGGCCATCGTCATGGATGGCAAGGGCAAGCTGATCACCACCGGCAAGCTGGGCGACGTCATGCAGGAATCGGCCCAGGCGGCCATGAGCTACATCCGCTCCCGCGCCCAGATGCTCGGGCTGCCGCGCGATTTCTACCGCCACATTGACATTCACGTGCACGTGCCCGAGGGCGCCATCCCCAAGGACGGTCCTTCGGCCGGCATCACCATCGCCACCGCCATTGTCAGCGCGCTGACCAAGGTGCCGGTGCGGGGCGACATCGCCATGACCGGCGAGATCACCCTGCGCGGCAAGGTACTGCCCATCGGTGGCCTGAAAGAAAAGCTCCTGGCGGCCCACCGGCACGGAATTTTCGAGGCGGTCCTGCCTAAAGGCAACGAAAAGGATCTGCCCGACATTCCCGAGAACATCCGCAATCAGATGAAACTGCACTTCGTGGAATCCATGGACGAGGTGCTCAAGATCGCCTTGGAGCGGGAGCTGCCCGGGCTGCCGCTACCCGCTCCGTCGCCAGTGGAGATGGTTGTTCAGACCAGCGAAGAACAACTGCACTGAGAATTGTCGAATCGCCGTTTCCGATCCCTCGGGAGCGGCGGGAGGAGTAACTGCCTTGCCCAACCAGATGGAAGACCGCGAGAATAAAGCCAATCCGACCACCGTTCAGGAAGCCAATCCACCGGTCATCACCGCGCAGGAGGACAAACCTGCCCCTGCGGCCGAGACCAAGCCGGTCGCAGGCGAGACCAAGGCGCCCTCCGCGCCCGTCGCCGAGTCCAAGGCCGCGGAAGCCAGGCCTGCCGAGGCTACGGCGGCGCCGCCCAAGCGCAAGCAGGGCGAAAAGCAGGCCGAGAAGTCCGGCAACAAGGAAGCCGCAAACAAGGAAGCGGCAAACAAGGAAGCCGGCAATACCACTACGACCGCGCCCTCGCTCGACCTCAAGGTCCTCAAGGAGATGAGCATCCAGCAGCTCAATCAGATCGCCAAGGATCTGGGGATCAGCGGCGCTGCGGGCATGCGCAAGCAGGATCTGATCTTCAAGATCCTCCAGGCGCAGGCCGAAAAAGCGGGCCTGATTTTCTCCGAGGGCGTCCTGGAGTGCCTGCCGGACGGCTTTGGCTTCCTGCGCGCTCCCGAGTACAACTACCTGCCCGGGCCGGACGACGTCTATGTGTCTCCCTCCCAGATCCGGCGCTTCGATCTGCGGACGGGCGACACCATCTCGGGCCAGATCCGGCCGCCCAAAGAGGGCGAGCGCTACTTCGCCCTGATCAAGGTAGACGCCATCAACTTTGAGCCGCCCGAAGAAGCGCGCACCAGAATCTTCTTCGACAACCTGACCCCGCTTTACCCCAACCAGCGCATTCGCCTGGAAACCACGCGGGACAATTACTCCGGGCGCATCATGGATCTGCTTACCCCGATCGGCAAGGGCCAGCGCGGCCTGATCGTGGCGCCACCGCGCACGGGCAAGACGATGCTCTTGCAGTCCATCGCCAACTCGATCACCACCAATCACCCGGAGATCATCCTGATCGTGCTGCTGATTGACGAGCGCCCCGAGGAAGTGACCGACATGCAGCGCTCGGTCAAGGGAGAGGTCATTTACTCGACCTTTGACGAACCCGCCTCCCGGCACGTGCAGGTGGCCGAGATGGTGATCGAGAAGGCCAAGCGCCTGGTGGAGCACAAGCGCGACGTCGTCATCCTGCTGGATTCGATCACGCGCCTGGCGCGCGCCTACAACACGATCGTGCCGCCTTCGGGCAAGGTCCTCTCGGGCGGCGTGGACGCCAACGCCTTGCAGCGTCCCAAGCGTTTCTTCGGCGCGGCCCGCAATATCGAGGAGGGCGGTTCGCTCACCATCATCGCCACTGCCCTGATTGACACCGGCAGCCGCATGGACGACGTGATTTTCGAAGAGTTCAAAGGCACCGGCAACATGGAGATTCACCTGGACCGGCGCCTCGTGGACAAGCGCATCTTCCCGGCCATTGACATCCACAAGAGCGGCACGCGCAAGGAAGAGCTGCTGCAACCCAAGGAGGAGCTCCAGCGGGTGTGGGTGCTGCGCAAGGTCCTGGCGCCGCTTTCGCCCGTGGAAGCGATGGAACTGCTGCTGGAAAAGCTCTCCAAGACGCGCAACAACGCCGAGTTCCTGGCTTCGATGAGCAGCTAGGCGGCGGGAGCGCGCTGGCGCGGACGGGGCGGCGCCGTCATGTCCGGCAAGCAAAGCGTCTGGGCGTTGGTGGGCCGCTACAGCGGCCTGGCCTTCTTGCTGCCCGCCAGCACGTTCGCCGGCTACGCGCTGGGATGGGCGCTGGACCATCTGTTTCAAACAAATTTCCTCTATCTTGTTTTCCTTTTGTTCGGCATCGCAGGCGGCTTTCTCGAGCTGGTCCGCACCCTCCGCAGGGATCTAGAAGATGAGCGACGTTGAAGCGATCCGCGTGGAGCGCGCGCTGACCCGGATCCGTCGGTGGATGGCGGTGCTGGCGGTAGCGGGCACGGGGGCGGCGCTGTGGGTCGAGGGTCCGGCCTGGGGCGCCGGGTTTCTTGCCGGAGCCCTGGGCGCGATGGCCAACTTCCGCTGGCTGGAACAACTGGCTGCGGGGCTGGATCCGCGGCGCGCCGCGCGCCGCCTGCGTTGGGCGGTGCTGTTCGGATTGCGCTACGTACTCCTGGGCGCGGCCGCCTATGTTATAGTGAAACTGTTTGGTTTCAGCGGCCTGGCGATCCTCGCCGGCCTGCTGGTCGCCGCCGCGGCCGTGCTGGCGGAACTGGTTTACGAGCTCTTCCATGCAGGAACATGAACTCTGGCTGACCCGCCTTTTCAATGATCACCTGGCCGGCGCGGCCAACGCCATCCTGGGCTGGTTCGGCCTCCAGGCGGAAAATCCGGCGCGGCCGTGGTCGAACTTCATCGTCATGCAGATCCTGGTGGCGGCGATCATCATGGTCGTGTTCGCCGTTCTGCGGGGCCGCCTCTCGATGGACCGCCCGGGCAAGCTCCAGCACTGCTTTGAAATCATCTACACGTTCCTGCGCGACCAGGCGGATGAAGTGGTGGGCCACGGCGGCCGCGCCTATCTTCCCTTCTTCGGCACGATTTTCATTTTCATCCTGTTTTCCAACCTGCTGGGGATCATCCCGGGCTTTGAGTCGCCCACGATGTTCCCCTACGTGCCGGCAGGATGCGCGGTAGCGGCGTTTCTGTTTTATCACTGGGCCGGCATCCGGGCGCAGGGGCTGGGCCGGTACCTGGCGCACTTCGCGGGACCCATCCCCGCGATGGCGCCCATCATGGTGCCGATCGAGCTGGTGAGCCACCTGGGCCGCCCGCTGTCGCTCACCGTGCGACTGTTCGCCAACATGTACGCCGGTGAGCAGATCACCCTGGTCTTTATCAGCCTGTCCTATCTGGTGGTTCCGGCTGTCTTCATGGGCCTGCATGTCTTCGTGGCTTTCTTGCAGGCTTACGTGTTCGCCCTGCTGACCATGGTTTACGTGGCGGGGGCGATCGCGCACGAGGAGCATTGATCCGGGATTGATCGCTCTCCAGTGTGAGCCCGTCCCGCCGAAGCCTGCGAGGGCGGGAACCACCTCCTGGGAGCAATTTCATAGCAAGGAGAGAGTCGCATGACGGCAAAGAGAATCCTGCTGTTGCTGGCGCTGCTCGTTCTGGCGGCGCCGATGTTCGCCCAGGCGCCGGGCGCCGGGCAACCGGACACGAAATGGATCTGGATCACCTCCGGGTTTTCCATGGCGATCGCTTCGGCCGGCTGCGGCATCGCGCAGGCCAAGGCGGTGGCGGCGTCCGCCGAGGCCATGGGTCGCAATCCGGGGGCGGCGGCAGCCATCCGCTTCGCGCTGGTGCTCGGCCTGGTGCTGATCGAGTCCCTGGCCTTGTACACCCTGGTGATCATCTTCGCCAAGGTCACTGCCTGAGACGCGGCGGGGAGCCTGGCGAGGCTCCCCGCTACCCTTGCCTTGCCCATGCTCAAACTGCAAGGGATCTTCCCGCCCATCACTACGCCATTCGACGCAAACGGCGAACTGTACCGCGCCAAGCTGAAGCACAACATCGAACGCTGGAACCAGACGGGGCTGGCCGGCTATGTGGTCTGCGGCTCTACCGGTGAAAGCGTCATGCTCACCGCCGAGGAGAAGGTTCGGCTGTGGGAGTGGGCGGCGGAGTTCGCAGCCCCGGACAAGATCCTCATTGCAGGCACGGGCATGGAAAGCGTGCGCGAGACCGTGGAGCTGACGAACCGGGCAGCGTCGCTGGGCTACCGCGCTGCGATGGTGCGCACGCCTCACTACTACAAGAACCTTCTTTGCAATCCCGAAGCGCAGGCGCTCTATTTCCGGGCCGTGGCTGACCAGTCGCGCATCCCCATCATGATTTACAATTGGCCCCAGGCGACCGGCCTCGACATTCCCGCGGAAACCGTGGCGCTGCTCTCCGAGCATCCCAACATCATCGCCATCAAGGAAAGCTCGGGGAACCTGGAAAAGGTCATGCGCATGGTCCGCGAGGTACGACCCGGCTTCCAGGTGCTGGTGGGTTCGGCGCCGACTCTGTACCCTTCGCTGATGATAGGCGCCGTCGGCGCCGTGCTGGCTTTCGCCAACGCCGCTCCGCTGGCGACGCTCGCCATCTGGGAGGCGGTGCGCACCCGCGAATACGAGGCAGCTCTGGACTGGCAAAATCGCATTGCGCATGCCGCTAGCTTGGTGACCACGGTTTATGGCGTTCCGGGCCTGAAGTACGCCATGGATCTCAAGGGTTACTACGGAGGGCCGCCCCGCCTGCCCCTGACGCCACCCTCCCCCGAAGCCAGGCGCCGAATCGAGGAAGCCTTCCGGGATCTGAAGGGTTAGAACCGCGCGGCCGGCGTCCGCCCGGCCACGTCCGCATCTAATCAGGGTATGAGAGGGCTTAGCAAGGGACTGGCTTTGCTCATTGTCGCCGGGGCGCTGCCGGCGCAGGAGTGGCAGATTGACAGCGCGCATTCCTCCGTGCAATTCGCGGTGCGCCACATGATGGTGGCCACCGTGCGCGGATCGTTCGGCAAGATCAACGGCAAGGTTCGCTGGGATCCCGCGAATCCTTCTGCCGCGAGCGTTGAGGCCCAGGTGGAGGTGGCAAGCATTGATACACGTGAGCCCAAGCGGGATGCCCACCTGCGCAGTCCGGATTTCTTCGACGCCGAGAAGTTCCCGGTCATGACCTTCCGATCCACGTCCATCACCCCGGCGGGTCCGGGCCGGTACAAGATGGCCGGCGAGTTGACCATCCGGGGCGTGACGCGTCCTGTGGTGTTCGATGTGGAGGGACCCGCTCAGCCTGTTCGCGGCATGGGTGGAGAACTCCGAACCGGCGCCACAGCCACCGCGAGGATTAACCGTAAGGATTTCGGGATGACCTGGAACCGAGTCTTGGACACCGGCGGCGTCGCCGTGGGCGAGGAAGTAACAATCACGGTAGACGTCGCCTTGGTGCAAAGGCCTTCCAAGTAACGTCGCTCCCGGGCGCTGGCCTCGCCGGGGGAACTAACGAGGAGCCTCCGGTGTCCAATCAGTTGCACGAGGAGGCGTTTCCTGCTACTTTGTAGGTGGGTTCGCCCAGCGAGGCGTCACCGTGAGAAGCAGGATTTTGGACGTGGATGGACCCGAGGGGGTCCCGTTGCCGCCCGAGGAGGAAGGCGGCGAGTGGGATGAAGCCAGGCTGCTGGAAGGCCTGCGTAGCGGCTCCGAGGAAGCCTACGAGACGCTGATCCGCCTGTTCCAGCAGCCCGTTTACAGTCTCGTGTACCGCCTCCTCGACGATCCCTCGGAAGCTTGCGATGTGGTTCAGGATGTTTTCCTGAAAATTTTCCGCAAGGTGGGATCGTTCCGGGGCGACAGCAGCTTGAAGACTTGGGTCTACCGCATCGCGGTCAACGAGGCCCTGAACCACCAGCGCTGGTTCAACCGGCACCGGCGGCAGGAGGTCGACTTGGAAGGGAACGAGGAGGTTCCCGGCTACGGGAACAAGATTCCCGACTGGCGACCCAGCCCCTATGATTACGTGGTCGAGATCGAGCAGCACGCCATGATCGAGGCGGCGCTGGCCCGCTTGAACCCCAGCTTTCGGGCCGCTGTGGTCTTGCGGGATATCGAGGAACTGAGCTACGAGGAGATCGCAGAGATTCTCCAAGTGGCTCTGGGTACGGTGAAATCCCGGATCCAGCGCGGCCGCGAGGCGCTGCGCCGGGATCTGGCAGAACGGCTGGAGCCCGAGCCGAGCTTGAGCTGGACACCGGAGCCAGCACAGTGACGCCATGAATTGCCAGCAAGTGCGACGTTCGCTCTCCGAGCACCTGGATGGTCGGCTTTCCGAGGCCGAACACAGTCAGGTCGTGTCGCATCTGGAACAGTGCCCGCAGTGCGGGGAGCTGCTGGAGCAAATGGCTCGCGTGCGCGCGGCTTTGCAGAAACTGCCTTCGCTCACGCCGCCGCCCGAGCTGACGAGCGCCTTGCTTCTGCTGGCCTCCCGGGAGCGGGTGCGCAGGCTCGCTTACGGTAGCGCCAAAGCCTTGGCCGCGCACTTGGTGGACCGTGCCAGGCTGTGGGCAGAAAATATCATGCGTCCGGTGGCCTTGCCCGCCGCTGGGGGGCTGCTTTCCGCTCTCATCCTTTTCGCCATGCTGGTGCCCAGCGTGCTCTTCCTGCACTCGCCCGGCAAGGATGTCCCGTTGGTAGGCCTGGTCCAGGAAGCGACTGTGGCCACACCCGCCCCGTTCGGCATCGAGGCCGGCGGCTTCGTTCTGGAAGTGACCGTGGACCGCCGTGGACGAATGGTGGACTACACGATCGCCGAGGGAGACCCCGTGATCCACAACCCCCGTCTGCGACGCTCGATCGAAAACTACGTCCTGTTTACCGGTTTCCGTCCCGCGACCGCGTTCGGCCAGCCGGTCTACGGCAAAGTGACCGTGTCTTTCAGCCGGTATCGCTTCGACGTGGGGAGCTGAGAGAAACGTCGGCTCGTGCCGCGCAAGCTGGGCCAGCACTTCCTCCACCGCCGGGATGTGCTGGAAAAAATCGCGCGGGCGGCCTGCCCGGAACGCGAACCTCTGGTCATCGAAATCGGCGCCGGCAAAGGGGCTCTCACGGAGCGCCTCGTGGAGCGCGCCGATCGCGTGATCGCCATCGAGCTGGATCCCGCACTGGCGGATTTCCTGCGCCGGCGCTTTCAGGATAGCGGCGCCGTCGAGGTGGTTCAGGCCGATGTCCTCGGTCTCGATCTCGGTCAGTGGGGACCGGCAGTCATCGCGGGGAACATCCCCTACTACATCACCTCAAAAATCCTGGAACGCGTTCTGGCCGTGCTGCCGCCAGTCAAGCGCGCCGTCCTGCTCGTGCAGCGCGAAGTCGCGGAACGGATCGCTTCCCCTGCCGGCCGCCGTGACTACGGACTGCTCAGCGTCCACGTGCAGGCGGTGGCGGATCCCGAAATTCTGTTCCGCGTGCCGCCCTCCGCATTCACTCCCCCGCCCGAAGTGAGCTCGGCTCTGGTTCGTCTGACGCCCCGGGCGACGCCACTGCTCGATCGCGAGCGCCTGCCTGCCTTCCTGGAATTCGCCGCGCGCTGCTTCCGTTACAAGCGGCGCACGCTGCGCAACAATCTGGCGGCCTGGTATCCCCCGTCGCTCCTCGACTCGCTGCCGGAAGCCGCGCTGCGCGCCGAGCAGTTGTCTCCCCACGAGCTGCTGAAGCTCTACGAGAAGCTGAACTCGCCGGCCTGAAAAGGCGCTGGTTATACTGGAATTTTCATGCCCCGATTGCGTTTTGCTCCTTCGCCTACCGGCTTTCTCCATATCGGCAGCGCGCGGACGTACGTCTTCAACTGGCTTTACGCGCGGCGCCACCGTGGCGCCATGATTCTCCGTATTGACGACACGGACGTGGACCGCAACACGCAGGCCTCGCTGGAATCCATTTTCGAGGGCCTGCGCTGGCTGGAGCTGGAATGGGACGAGTTGTATCACCAGTCCCAGCGCCTGCACCTGCACCGGCAACTGGCCCAGGCCCTGCTGGAGCGCGGCGTGGCCTACCGCGATTTCACTCCTCCTTCCGCCCAGCCGGAGGAAAAGGCGCACGGGGCCGGCCCCTGGCTGTTCAATCCGGGTATGCGGGAGCTTTCCCGTGAGGAAAGCGATCGGCGTGCGGCCGCCGGCGAGCCGTTCGTGCTGCGTTTCCGGGTGCCCCGCGATCCGCCCAGGATTCTGCGCTTCCGCGATTTGGTCTACGGCGAGCAGGAAAAATCCACCGCCGACATCGAGGACTTTGCCCTGCTGCGCAGCGACGGCACCCCGACCTATCACCTGGCCTCCTGCACCGACGACATTGACATGAAGATCACCCACATCGTGCGCGGCCAGGACCACCTCACCAACACGTTCAAGCACATTCTGATCTTCGAGGCGGCCGGCGCGCCCCTGCCCGAGTTCGCGCACCTGCCGCTTCTGGTGGCGCCGGACGGATCCAAACTTTCCAAACGCCGCCACGGCGCCGTGGTGAGCGTCACCACCTACCGCGACGCCGGATTCCTGCCCCACGCTTTCGTCAACTTTCTCTGCCTGCTGGGCTGGTCGCCCAAGGACAACCGCGAGGTGATGACGCGGCAGGAACTCATCGAGGCTTTCTCGTTCGAGGGGATCAACCGGTCCAACGCCGTGGTGAACTTCCGCGAGGACGACCCCTTCGATCCCAAGGCGGTCTGGCTCAACGCCCAGCACCTGCGCACGATGCCGGTGCGCGAGCTGGCGCCTTACGTGCGGCGGACGCTGGAGCAGGCGGGCGTCCCCATCCCTTATGACGAGGAGCGGTTCCTGACCGTCATTGACGTGATCCGCACGCGCTATTCCATGCTGACGGACTTCGTCACGCGCGGACGCGCTTACTTCAGCGAGGACTACCCGATCACGCCTGAGGCGCAGCAAAAGCTGGACGAACCCGGCGCGCGGCAGCTTCTCCACGAGCTGGCCGACCGCCTGGAGGCATCCCCGGAATTCACCGAAGCCAGCGTCGAGCGCGACCTCCGACAGCTGGCCGCCGAGCGCGGCGTCAAGGCAGGCCTGATCATCAACGCCGCTCGCGCCATCCTTACCGGACAGACCGTTGGCCCTAGCGCGTTCACGGTGTTCGTGACGCTCGGCCGCGAGCGCGTGCTCGAACGCCTGCGGCGGGCCTGAGAGATCCGGCCCGGCGAGCCGTTCTGATGCTGTGGGAGATTCTGACATGAGCCGACTGGTTCCTCCACACGGAAGTCCGACCCTCAAGCCGCTGCTCCTCGATGAAGCGGCCCGACGGGAAGAGTTGCGGCGGGCCGAGAGCTTGAAGAAAGTGCCCATGACGAGTCGCGAGACCAGCGACCTCATCATGATGGGCATCGGCGCCTTCACGCCGCTCGAAGGCTTCATGAGCTACGACGACTGGAAAGGCTGCTGCCAGAACTACAGCCTGCCCGGCTACGGCGGCTTGTTCTGGCCCATCCCGATCACGCTGTCGGCCGACGAAGAACTGGCGGGCTCGATCGCTCCGGGCGAGGAAGTGGCCCTTTGGGATCTTGAGACAGGGGCCATCATGGGCACGATGCGCGTGACCGAAAAATACCGGATTGACAAGGAGTACGAGTGCCGCGAGATCTTCCGCACCACGGATCCTGCGCATCCCGGAGTGCAGAAAGTGCTCCAGCAAGGCGCCGTCAATCTGGCCGGCCCAGTTCGGGTTCTCTCCGAGTCCTACTACCCGGAAATGTTCGCGGGCATCTACCAGCGACCGGCCGAGGCGCGCCGCATTTTCGAGGAGCGCGGCTGGACGACTGTTGCGGCGCTGCAACTCCGCAATCCCATGCACAATTCGCACGCCTACCTGGCGTGGATCGCGATCGAGGTCTGCGACGGCGTCTACATTCACCAGTTGATCGGCAAGCTCAAACCCGGCGACATACCGGCGGAAGTAAGGGTGCGGGCCGTGGACGCGCTGGTGAACAAGTACTTCCGCAAGGACCGCGTCGTGCAGGGCGGCTACCCCATGGAAATGCGTTACGCCGGACCGCGCGAGGCCCTGCTCCACGCCGTCTTCCGACAGAATTACGGCTGCTCGCACCTGATCGTAGGGCGCGACCACGCCGGCGTGGGCAATTACTACGGTCCCTACGACGCGCAGAAAATCTTCCGGGAAATCCCGCCCGAGGCGCTGCGCATCCAGCCGCTGTGTCTGGACTGGACGTTCTACTGTTACGAGTGCCGTTCGATGGCCTCCATGAAAACCTGCCCGCACGAAACCACGGCGGTGATTGACGAAAACGGTCAATACCGCGGCGGGGCGCGCCTCATGCTTTCGGGGACGCTGTTGCGCAAGCTGATGAGCGAAGGCAAGCCGGTGCCGCCGGAGTTTTCCAAACCCGAAGTGATCGCGATCCTCAAGGAATATTACGATTCGCTGGCGAAATCCTCCGCGGCGGATCGGGCCTCGGAGCCGCCGCGCCCGGCCTGACGCTAAGATGGATCACGCATGCGCGAGGATCTCGGGCGGCTCGACATCGCGGAATTGAACCGGCGCGCCCAGCAGTTTGAGCGCACGCTGGATGCCGCGCGCCGCCGCATCGAAAGCCGCGGCCGGAAAATCGCCTGGTACCCCTACCGCTCTCTGAGCGGCCTGGCCTTGCTGGAAAAGCTGCTTCACGGGGAAAACCGCCGCCTGCTGGCGCTGGCCGGGGAAGCGCCGGTGCTGGACCTGGGTTGCGCGGACGGCGAGCTGGCCTTCTTTTTGGAGTCGCTTGGGTTGCAGGTCCACGCCGTGGATTACCCGGAAACCAACTGCAACGGGATGGAAGGCGTCCGAGCGCTCAAGGAAGAATTGCGATCGTCCGTCGAGATTGTGGGCGTGGATCTGGATTCGCAGTTCACCTTGCCGGGGCATCGTTACGGCCTCGCTTTTTTTCTGGGCACGCTCTATCACTTGAAGAACCCCTATTACGCGATGGAGGCGCTGGCTGCGCGCGCCCGCTACTGCGTGCTGAGCACGCGGATCGCAGCGTTCGCCGCGGACCGCAAAACCCAAATTCGCCATCTGCCCGTCGCCTATCTGTTGCGCGAGGGCGAGGCCAACCAGGACTGGACCAATTACTGGGTCTTTTCGGAAACCGGCCTGCGATTGCTGCTCGAGCGGACCGGCTGGCAGATCCTGGAATTCGCCACTTTCGGCAGCGAGCATTCCGACCCGGTCAGCGCGGAGGGCGACCAGCGCGCGTTCTGTCTGTTGAAGAGCCTGCCCTTGGAAAGGGAGGGTGAAATCGAGCTGCTGCACGGCTGGCATCAGCTCGAGTACGGTTCCTGGCGGTGGACCCAGCGCGTTTTCGCGGCCACCTTGCCCGTGCCCGCGCGCATGCGGCCCAGGCTCGTGCTGCGTTTTTTCCTGCCCGAGCTGATCATACAGAAGCTCGGACCAGTCACGCTTTCGGCCAGCGTGGACGGGCGGGCGCTCACAACCGAACGCTACGAGCAGCCCGGCGAATACGCCTACGCGCGTGGCCTGGCCGAGGTGACGCCCGGGCGTCGCGTACTCATCGAGTTCCAGCTGGACCGCGCCTTACCGCCCGATGACGACGACCCGCGCGAGCGCGGCATCATCGTCTCATCGCTGACCATCGAGTGAGCCGCCGCGCGCTCTCTCCGTCTCGCGGAAACGAAGCGGCAGGATCTTCGCTCCGGAGGCCTCCGGGGCCCGGCGGACGATTCCCCCACGGCGGCAGCCAGCACCCACAGGAAGCGGTAGCCATGGGTGGCGCCCGCAACGGCGTTGGAGACGAAGTCGCCGGGACCGAGGACGGTGAGGGCAAAAACAATTCCCGGCCCGAATGTCCTCAGCGCGGACGCCCAGGACGCACCAACCTTCGCGACCGCTCGCTCAGCAGCCTCTACTCCCAACAGGGCAGTGTAGCACCCGCCCGCACGCTCAGCGGTCCAGGCCGATGCGGCAGAGATGTTCCTGATACACGCGCCGCTCCTGCTCCACGTAGGCGCGGTTGCGGCGAGCCAGCTCGTCGAAGTCCACCAGGTGGGCGTCGAACTCAGGACCGTCCACGCAGGCGAACTTGACCTTGTCGCCGACCGTGACGCGGCAGCCGCCGCACATGCCAGTGCCGTCCAGCATGATGGGATTGAGGCTGGCGTACGTGCGCACGCCCCACTGGCGCGTCAGTTCTGCGGCGGCGCGCATCATGGGGATGGGGCCGATAACGTGGACCGCAGCCGGCGGGTCCGCACGCAGGCTCCGCCAGTGCCGCATGAGATCCACCACGGTGCCGTGGAAGCCATAGGAGCCGTCGTCGGTGGCCCAAAGCATTTCATCCGAGGCTCCGCGCAGCTCGTCCTCCAGGATGATCAAGTCGCGCGAACGGGCGCCGCAAAGCACGGTCACGAAGTTGCCCGCTTCGCGAAACGCCCGCGCCACCGGCAGGACTTCGGCAACGCCGACCCCGCCCGCCACGCACAGCACGTGGCCCAAGCGCTCGATCGTGGCGGGCGAACCCAAGGGTCCGAGCACATCGGCAAGCTGCTGGCCCGGTTCCAGATCCGCTGTCAATCGCGAGGTCTTGCCCACCGCCTGAACCACCAGTACGATGGTCCCGCGTTGGGCGTCGCCCTCGACCAGCGTCAGCGGGATGCGCTCGCTGGCGGGCGTGGGACGAACGATGACGAACTGACCCGGCTTCCAGTGAGCAGCAATGGCGGGGGCATGAATTTCCAGCCAGGAGATATCGGGCGTGAGGCGCCGTTTGTTGAGAACGCGGAACTCCGGCGGCGCCAGGATCGCGGGAACGCCGTCACGCCTGGGCCGTGTGGCGGCGGCGCGTTCTTCCCGCAGCAGGCGATCAATCGCTTCGGCCGCAGCGCGCCCGTCGCGCATAGCCAGGATGACGGTTGAGCCTCCGCGCACCACATCGCCGCCCGCAAAGACGCGCGGCAGGCTGGTGCGACCGGATTCGTCCACCACAATCTTGCCCCGTTTGGTGATGAGCTCGGGCGTAGTCCGCTGGACCGTGGGGTTGGGGCTCTGGCCGATCGCCATCACGATGGTGTCCACCGGCATGCGGAACTCGGAGCCCGGGATGGGAATGGGCGCGGGGCGGCCAGTTTCGTCGGGTTCGCCCAGCCGCATCCGGATGCATTCGACCTCACGGACGAAACCCTGCTCGTCGCCCAGAATCCGGACGGGCACCGCGAGGAATTCGAACTTCACGCCTTCCTCTTCGGCGTGCTCGATTTCTTCGGCGCGGGCGCGCAGCTCGGCCCGGCCCCGCCGGAACATGATGATAGACTCGCTGCCCAGGCGGAGTGCCCACCGGGCCGCATCCATGGCCGAGTTGCCGCCACCTACCACGATGGTGCGGGCGCCCACACGCACGGGCGTGTCGCTGGCGGGGAACTCGTAGGCCTTCATGAGATTGATTCGGGTCAGGAACTCGTTCGCCGTGTACACGCCGATGAGGTTCTCGCCCGGAATCCCCATCAGGTGGGGCAGGCCTGCGCCGGTCCCCAAAAAGACCGCGTCGAACCCCGCATCGAACAGTTCCTGGAGCGTACAGGTTTTGCCCACGATGAAATCGGTGCGGAATTCGACGCCCATGGCGCGCAGGTGGTCCAGTTCCTGGCGAATAATTTCCCGTGGCAGACGGAAAGGCGGGATGCCGTAAATCAGCACGCCGCCCAGCTCGTGCAGGGCCTCGAGAATCGTAACCTTGTAGCCCTTGCGCACCAGGTCAAACGCGGTGATCAGCGAGGCCGGACCGCTGCCCACCAGGGCCACACGCATTCCGTTCCAAGGCGGCACGGGAGGAAGGCGGGATTCGCCTGCCTGCTGGTAGTAGTCGGCTGCGAAGCGTTCGAGCGCACCAATGGCCACCGGCTCGAGCTTGGTCTTCGGGTTGCCGAGCAGGCACTCTTTCTCGCAAAAGAGCTCTTTCTGGCAAACGCGCCCGCAGATGCCGGGGAACGGGCTTTGCTCGAAGATCTTTGCCGCGGCCCCCAGATAATCGCCTTCGACGATACGGGCAATGAAGCCCTTGATGTCAATGTGGAGCGGGCAGGCAGCCACGCATTTGGGCTCGCGGCAATCCAGGCAGCGCAGCGCCTCAGCTCTGGCCTGCTCGAGCGTGAAGCCGAGGGCGACCTCGCGCGCGGTAGTCACCCGCAGGTGATGGTCGAGGAGCGGCATGCGCTGCCGGGGCGCCTTGGGAGTGCGCTTGATGCGGGCCTGCGCGGGCGGAGCGACGGAGACCTGTGGGTTTTCTGGGTTATTCATGTCCGAAACTACATTCTACGCGCACGCCGGGCCATCGGAAAACCATCCCCGCAGCCGGCCCGGTTCAGCCAAGACCGGCTTTAGCTTCCAGCTCGACCGCACGCGGAAACAGAATGTTGTTCTCCAAGTGAATGTGGATGTGCAAGTCCGCTTCCAATTCCTGGAGTCCGCGGTATAGCGCCTCCCATGTGGCGCAGGCATCCGCCGGCAGCGTATAGTTCCCCGTGATGCTTCGCATCTTCGCCAGGGCCACGGCGGCATTGTCGTGCTCCATCCGCATCACGCGGATCGGATTGTTGACCGTGCCAAAGGGTGGCGGCGGCACGCGCCGCTGCTGGTTCACCGCTTCCTCCAGGCCCCGAAGGGTGGGGAACAGGATCATCTCTTCCTTGTGCAGGTGGCCGTAAAGCTCTTCTTGTAAGGCAAAATAAGTCCGTTCCAATTCCTCGAGCAGGGCGGCATGAGAGGGGTGCGCCTCGCGTGTCCGTTTCAGCCGGTGCTCCAGTGCGGGAAGCTCCGCCCGCAGGTATTCGTGGTGATTTTCGAGGATGTGGTCTATCAGCTCAGAGACGGTGGCGCGCGTCCAATCACGTCCTAGCTCCGGGGCCTGCGAAACAGCAGCCTCGATCTCGGCCACGATGGCGTCCGGGGAGAGTCCGCGACTCAGGCAGGCCTGCTCCAGGGACTGGTCGCCGTGACAGCAGTAGTCCAAGCCGAACTTCTCCAATACGGGGATGCTACCGGGCAGCTCGGCGGCAATCTGCCCGATGGCTTTCGTCGGATGGATCATGAACGCCTCCGGAAGTGGGATTTGGGAGTTGGACTCCGAAATTGAGGGTACCTGGCAGGCGCAGTAGGAGTCGGTGACCTCGGTCACAGGTGTTGAGATTTGCCATGGCGAACTTTGACGCACCCCACGGAATTTCACCCACCTCCCAAGCCCCACTCTCGGATCTGGATGCCCGGTTTCGCACGCTCTGAGCGCCAAAAAATTACGTTCCTGTTTGGCCCCTTGACTGCATTACTGCTAATCCGGGTTATACTCTCAAGAGGATTTGGAGGGCGCCGATGATGCATTTGCCAGTCTCGGCGGCCAGCAAACTGCGTCTGGCCAGCGCATTGATTGCGGTCATTGGGGCGGCAGTCGTTTTGAGTAGCTCCGATACTCCGGTGTTTACCGAGAGGGACAAGGCCTACTACGCCGATCCCAATCTCGTCAACTTCGTGCGTCCTGGATTGGTGTTGAAGATCCTTTCGGCTTCCATCGAGGACGACGGCACCATCAAAGCCCGGTTCAAGATCACCGATCCCCGGGGCTTGCCCTTGGACCGAGAGGGCATAACCACGCCCGGTCCGGTATCGGTGCGCCTCGTGGCGGCCTATATTCCCAAGGGGCAAACGCAGTACGTGGCTTACACGACCCGCGTCCAGACCAGCCCCATCACGCGGGTGAGCGCTACTCAGGCCAACTACGACGTGGGCGGGACCTTCACCAAGGTCGGCGACGGCGAATATGTCTATACCTTCGCCACCAAAGCGCCTCGCGATTTCGATCGCACGGCTACGCACGCCATCGGCGCCTGGGCGGCCCGGGACCTGAGCGAGTTCGACCTCCAATCCATCAACAACTACGACGACGACGTTTACACCTGGGTGCCCGACGGCTCCAAGGTCACGGTGGTGCGGGACGTCATCAAGACGCAAACCTGCAACAAGTGCCACGACCCGCTCTCGGCGCATGACAATCGCCGCAGTATGGAGCTGTGCGTGCTGTGCCACACCCCGCAGACCGTGGATCCCGATACCGGCAACAGCATGGACATGCCGGTGCTGATCCACAAGATCCATATGGGCAGCCAGTTGCCCAGCGTGCGGGCGGGCAAGCCGTACCGGGTCATTGGGTACCAGCAGCGCGTCTTCGATTTCTCGACGGTCGTCTTCCCCGCGGATGCTCGCAACTGCACCTTCTGCCACGAGCAGAACACCGGCGCGGCCCAGGCGAGCGCCTTCCTCAAACCCAACCGCACGGCTTGCGGAGCTTGCCACGATAACGTGAACTTCGAGACGGGCGAGAACCACGCCAACCTGCCGCAACTCAGCGACAACATGTGCAGCACCTGCCACATCCCGCAAGGTGAGCTTGAATTCGACCTCTCGATTCTGGGCGCCCACACGATTCCGCGCTTCTCGCGCGATCTGCCCGGCGTGGTGTTCGAGATCCTGCGTGTGACGGACGGCTCGGCCGGCAAGCGGCCCACCGTCACGTTCTCGGTCAAGGAACGCAGCGGCAAGCCGATTCCGCTTTCGGAGATGACGCGGCTGGCTCTGGTGCTGGCCGGTCCCACCAGCGATTACGCAACGTATGTAAGTGAGGATGCCCTGCGCTCCACTTGCGGCGCGGACGGCACGTGCACCTACACGTTCAACGCTGCCATCCCGGCCGACGCCAAAGGCACGTGGGCTGTAGGAATCGAAGGATACCGGACCCTCTACCTGCTCGCGGGTACGCGGCGCGAGCGCAGCGTCCGCGACGCCGGTGCGAACAAGGTCGCTTACTTCTCGGTGGACGGCTCGCCGGTGGAGCCGCGCCGGCAGGTGGTAAGTCTGGCCAAGTGCAATAACTGCCACTTCAGTCTGAGCCTGCACGGCGACAATCGCAATCAGATCGAACAGTGCGTGCTTTGCCACAATCCCACCATGACCGATCGCGCCGTGCGTCCGGCTGCGCAGATGCCCGCGCAGACCATAGATCTGCGGCACATGGTCCACCGGATCCATCTGGGCGAAGAGAACGAGTACGAGTACACCGTATACGGCAGGGGTTCGGTGGCATACGACTTCACGGAAGTCCGCTATCCGGGCGATCTGCGCAGTTGCGATCGCTGCCATGTGAACAACTCGGAGCGACTGCCGCTGCGACCCAACCTCTTGCCCGTGACGAGCCCGCGCACCCTGCTTAATCCGATGGGGCCGGCGACGGCGGCTTGCCTTGGTTGCCACACCAGCGGAGCGGCCGCAGCGCATGCCCTCACCAACACCTCGGACAAACTCGGTGAAGCCTGCGCCGCCTGCCACGGCAGCAATAGCGAGTTTTCCGTCCAGCGGGTGCACGCCCGCTAGCCAAGGCGCTCCTGCACCCGGGAGACGGAAGCATGTTTCGGTCGCTGCGGACGGCCAACAAGGCCCACACAACCCACACTCCTCCTCCGCAAACTCGGGGGCTCTTCCCCCGCGGCCCCCGACCCGTCCTTGCGTCCGCAGCGGCCGTTTTTTTGTTTGCCTGGACAGGGCCTTCAGGGGCACAGAAGCCCGCGCAGCCCGGTTACGCCGGCTCCGAGATCTGTGCTGCCTGCCACGAGGATCTCGTCAAGGCCTTCCGCAAGAACCCTCACCAGCAGGAGGAAGCACACGGCGCCTGGCAGGGCAAGGCGTGCGAGGCCTGCCACGGGCCGGGCGCGAAGCACGCTGAATCGGGCGCGGCGACCGACATCCAGAATCCTGCGAAGCTGGCCGTGGCGCGATCCGAGAAAATCTGCCTGGAATGTCACGGGAGCCAGCCCGCGTTACGCGCACGCGCGCACGGGGCTCACAGCCGCAGCCAGGTGAGCTGCGTCGCCTGCCATCGGATCCACGGCGCAGTGGCGGAATTGACGCTCAAGGCGCCGGGCGTGGTCAACCGGCAATGCTCGAGCTGCCATCAGGCCGAGTGGGCTGACTTCCTGCGCCCACACACGCACCGGTTGCGCGAAGGCGCCATGAGCTGCACGGACTGCCACGACCCGCACGGCAGCTCGCGCCCCCGTTCCATGCAGATCGTCTCGGCCAACGAGCCGGGATGCTTCCGCTGCCATGCCGACAAGCGCGGGCCGTTCCCGTTCGAACATCCCCCGGTGCGGCTCGAAGGTTGCCGGGCCTGCCACGAGCCGCACGGCTCGCGAAATCCGCGCATGCTCGTGCGGGCCGAAGTCCGGTTCCTATGTCTGGAGTGCCATTCCAATATCGGTTCGAAGCCCGCGCTCGGCGGCATCCCTCCGGCGCTGCATGACTTGCAAAGCCCGCGGTACCGTAACTGCACCATCTGCCACAGCAAGATTCACGGTTCGTTCGTGAGCCGGGGGTTGACACGATGAGACGTCTGCTGCTGCCCATCGCCGCCTTTGCCGTGCTGGCCCAGCAGCCAGCCGAGGAGAGCAAACCTGCGCCGGCCGCTGAACAGCGCCTTAGTGGAACGGTGGAGTTCGGCTACCGCGTGCTAAGCGGCGTGGGAGGCGACTTTCAGACATACCGTAGCGTGGTGAACCTCGGCGAAGGTCCCAAGCTATTCTCTTTGGATGCGAGCTGGGATGATCCCAAGGGCCGGCTGTTCGACAAGCTCGATTTGCGCATGAATTCTTGGGGCGGCGATCCGTACAACACGGCCCGCTTCGAAGCCGGTCGTGCACGCGCCTGGCGGTTCACAGCAGATTACCGTAACATCCAGTACTTCAATTTCCTGCCCTCGTTCGCCGATCCCACGATCGAACGGGGCGTGTTGCTGAACCAGCGCGCGCTGGATTCCTACCGCCGCGCCACGGACCTGGAGTTGGCGGCCCTGCCTGGTCGCCGGATCACGCCGTACGCCGCCTACAGCCGCAACTCCTCGCGCGGTCACGGGATCACGACCTTCGTCCTGAACGCGAACGAATATCCCGTACCGCACATGTTGCGCGACCACAGCGACAATGTTCGCGGCGGCGTCCGGCTGGAGTGGCCGCGCTGGCAGCTTCACCTGGAAGGCGGCGGCATCACCTGGCACATTGACCAGCAGGTTTACACCTTCGCCGAGCGCAACTTCGGCAACGTGCTTCGGCCCGTGCTGGGTCAGACGCTGTTCCTGGATCGCGGGAACCAGTCGCTCGACGTGCGCGGATCGAGCCGCTTTGCGCGGGGATCTTTCCGCCTGCACCCGGCGGACTGGGCTGAGCTGGCCGGGCAGTTCCAGTTCAGCCAGCCGGACAGCAAGACGCGGTACGCCCAGAACAATTCCGGCAATTTTGTCAATTTCACGCTGTTGCGTTTCTACAGCGCGGAGCTGGTCTCGGCGGAAGCCAGGGCGCGACAGCCCCATACGTCGGCCAGCTTCGCCGCGGAGCTGCGCCCGCTTCAGCGCGTACGCATCGTGGAGAGCTGGATGACGGACCGGCTCCACGACGCGGGCGCCGCCCTGTTGACGGATCGCCTGCTGGCCGGCGAGCAACTCCTGGATGCGCGGACGGCAAGCGCCGCCGAGAGGCTGGTCCTGAACTACAACCAGCAGGAAATCTCGCTCATGGTGGACGTGGCTCGCGGCTTTACGCTCCGCGGCGGCCACCGCTATGTTTGGGGCGATGCCGAGACGCCGGCGCCCCTGATTCTGCTGCCGGGCGCGCAACCGAAACCCGAGTTGCGGCGTCACGTCGCTCTTGCCGGCGGCAGTCTGGTGGCGGGGCGCCGGTTGCGCGTGACCGCCGATCTAGAAGCTTCCCCTGGCGATCGCTCCTACTTCCGTACGAGCCTGCATCGCTATCAGCGGGGCAAAGTCAGAGCGCGCTACCAGATCCTGCCTTCGCTGCTCGTCTCGGCCAACTTCCACGTGCTGAACAACCAGAATCCCACGGCGGGCATCGGCTACGACTTCCTCAGCCGGCAGAACTCGCTGGGGCTGCAATGGACGCCGGGCGGCGGCAAGTGGATCAGCCTGCTCGGCGAGTACACGCGCTACACCCTGCGTTCGGATCTGACGTGGCGCGATCCGGCCACCTTGCGCAGCGAGCTATCGAAGTACCGCGACAACGGGCACGCTGGCACGGGATGGCTCGAGGTCGGCTTGCCGGGACGGGGCAGCGTGCAGCCGCGCATCCACCTGGGCGGTTCGCTGGTGGCAGCCTCGGGGACGCGGCCGGCACGTTTCTATCAGCCATTCGGGCGTCTGGCTGTCCCCTTCGGTCGGCGCGGCCAGTGGTACGGAGAGTGGCGCTGGCACGCGCTGACGCAGCCGTTCTACCTCTACGAGGGATTCCGCAATCACCAGTTCGTCACGGGCCTGCGTCTGACGATGTGACGGCGGTGAGATCGCGGTGCGCCGCCACGCGTGAAATCGCCCTGACCAACCGCCGGTAAGGTACGGCGTCCAGGGACTCGAACGGCAGCCACTCCCCCTCGCGTGCGCTCGAATAGAACCACCGCGCCAGCAGCGCCAAATGCTCCTCGCGGCGCTTGAGGGCGGGCCGTTCGGGGTTTAGCGTCGTCACCAGCTCGCGCAGCCTTCTGTCCATGGATTGACCTGCTGCTTCGGGACGGCAGTCGAGCCGATGCGGCGGCTGCCAGCACCCCGCAACGACGAACCACAGCAGAACAAAGCCCGGTTCCGCAGCCGGGGTCACGGCCACCCCACACAGTCGCTCGATGTCGGCCGCCAGCTCGCCGCGCGACTTGAGGGCTTCCTCGATCTTCTGGATCCGGCGGTGCACCCGTGCAGCCTCCTCGAAATTGCACTCCTGACTGAGCCGTTCGCGCGCGGCCACGAGCACGTCCAGCAGAGACCGTCCCTGCGTGCGGAGGAACTCCAGGATCCGCTCGATTTCGGCGCGGTATTCCTCGCGGCTGACGGCCTGCTGGCAGGGCCTCAGACACAGGTTCATTTCGCCGTAAATGCAGCCGGGATGGGAAGGGGAGGGATCGAGGTCTTCCTCGCAGCGCCGCATCTGGAACAGGTCCAGAAAACGGTTGCGGAAATTCTCGGCGGCGGCGCGCGTCGGAAACGGGCCGTAGTAAAGGGCAGGAGCCGCGCTCAGTCGCGTCGTGATGTGGCTGCGCGGAAACGGGTTGGTCAACACGATCTTGAGCAGCGGCGGCGGTCGCAGCTTGATGCGGACGCGGTAATCCTCCGGGAAGTGCTCCATCGCCAGCTCGTAAAGTATGAGGCTGGCCTCCAGATTGGATCCCACGAGCCAGTAATGGATGCGCTGGGCGATGCCGCGCAAGTTGAGCCAGCGTCCGCCTGCGCTTTCCGGGCGCAGCAGCCGGCGCAGCCTTCGGCGTAGCAACAGCGTCCGACCCAAGTAAGGCGATCCGCCACGCGTTTCGATGAGGAAGACGGCAGGCCGGTCGGGCGCCTGTTGGAGGATCTGGTCCAGAGACTCGTCCCCGCCAGTCAGCTCCAGCGATTCTGGGGGGCCTGCGAACATGCGGCTCCGCGAAAGACCTACGCGGCAGGGAGCGCGGGAGGCCTGCGCCGGTGCCAGTCCGTAACGCGCTGGAACTCGCGGCCAACCGCGAGCAGGGTGTTCTCCGAGAAAGGACGGCCCACGAGCTGGATCGCAATGGGCAGCGAATCGGCAAAGCCGCAGGGCAAAATGAGCGCCGGCAGTCCAGCCAGATTGCCGGCGGCCCCGAGATCGGCAAGCCCCCGGTCCTTGGGCCGGGGCGCAGAGGAACGCGAACGATCGAGCGGCTCGGAAATTTTCGATGCAGGGCCAAAACGGGCAGGCGACACCAGTATGTCCACGTCAGCCAGCAGCTTCCGCAGCTCTTGCTGGATCATGCGGCGGATACGCATTGCCCGCAGGTAATCTCTGGCGCTGACCTCCAGGCCCGCTTTGAGACCTGCGATCTGCCTGGCGTCGGCGAGTTGCTCGACCTTGCCGCTGGTGATCAGTTCTTCGAAAGCGGCTGCGCCCTCCGTGTCTATGATGAGACCGGCGACAGCGGAGTAAGGAAAATCGGGAAGCCTGACCTCCCGGAATCTCAGGCCGAGGCTGCGCAGTACATCGAGGGCCTTGTGGAAATCGGGTCGCGCCGCCGGTTCGGCCCATTCGTCGAAGTCCACTGGGGCAAAGCCGACGCGCAGTTCCTTGAGCGGACGGGCGAACTGCGGAGCGTAATAGAAGCTCTTGCCGGCCGAGCTGGGATCCATGGAGTCGCCCCCGGAAATCACTTGCAGGATCAGCCCGCAGTCCTCGGCCGAACGCGCCAGCGGCCCGATCTTGTCCATCGTCCAGGAGAGAGCCATGGCGCCGTAGCGGCTCACGAGCCCGTAGGTGGGCCGCAGGCCTGTCACGCCGCAATACGCAGCGGGAGTCGTGATGGATCCCCAAGTCTCCGAACCGAGAGCGAAGCAGACCAACCCGGCGGCCACGGCGGCGCCCGAACCGCTGGAGGAACCGCCCGCCCAGCGGGACGTGTCCCACGGATTCAAACACGGCCCTTGCAAGGAGGCGGAAGCCCAGCGATAACCGCCTCCACCGGCCAGCTCGATCATGGCGAGCTTGCCGATCAGCACCGCGCCCACGCGTTCGAGCTTGCGCAGCACCGTCGCCGTGTAATCGAGCACCTGGTTGGCGTAGGGCCGCGCGCCCCAGGTGGTCGGCGTACCCGCTACGCTCAGCAGATCTTTGGCGCCGAAAGGAATGCCCTGAAGCGGCCCGCGCAAGCGCCGTCGCTGGATTTCGTCGTCGGCGCGGCGCGCCTGGCGCAGGGCAAGATCGCGCAAAGACAGGGCCAGAGCATTGTAGCGCGGCCCCAGCTTCTCCAGGCGGTCCAGGAAAGCCCGTGTCAGCTCGACCGCAGAGAATTCGCGCTTGACCAGACGTGAATTCAGCTCCCTGATTCCGGCGAAGAAGATGTCTTCAGGCAAGGCCGCCATCAGGATGCCCGGAACTGGAAGGCCGGCTCGGTTTCCACCGGAATGCGCACCTTGGCGAGCGCTTCCGCGTTGCGGCGGATACGCTCCCGGGCGGCAGCGATCAATTCCTCCGCCGACTCCCGCTGGGTTTCGGGTTGGGGACGCGCGGACAGCGGTCCCGCAAGCAACCATGCCAACTGCCTGCGAGTGAGCTGCATAGGATTACTTCGTCATTATAGGCGGATCCCCTGCGCCGAGGGCTTCCCGCGCGGCTCGTTCCATGGCGGCGCGGGGCGCCGGCTCGCCCGTCCATATCTCGAACTGGCGGGCAGCCTGCTCGTTGAACATCTCCAGGCCGGAGATCACCTCTTTGCCCTGCTCGCGAGCCCGTCGCAACAGCACAGTGTCCACCGGATTGTAGACCATGTCGAAGACGATGTCGGCAGGAATGCGATCAGGGAAGAAGCAGTCGTTGACATTGGGATACATCCCGAGCGGAGTGGCGTGGACGAGGATGTCGAAGTGACGATCGCCCAGTTGCTCGCGCAACACGGGCTCCGCGCCGCAAAGCCGCGCCAGGGCGCGCACGCGGTCCGGGCTGCGCCCCACGATGGAAAGCCTGGCGCCCGCATCCACCAGGGTGAAGGCAGCTGCGCGGGCAGCCCCTCCATTGCCGACCAGCAGCACCGAGGCTCCGGCGAGGCGCGTCCGCCGTTCCAGCGGGACACGAACGCCTTCCACGTCGGTGTTGGCGCCCCGCCACCTTGCGGCCCTGCGCCACACCGTGTTCACCGCGCCGATCCTCCTGGCGAGCGGGTCCACCCAGTCCAGATACCGCAAGATTTTCTGCTTGTGCGGGATCGTTACGCTGAAGCCCGCCACGGGCAAGTCGGTGGCGAGCGTCATGAAGTCCCGGAGCTGTCCTGTCGGAACCTGAAATGGAAGGTAGACGGCGTCGAGGCGGCGCGTCTGGAAAGCGCGATTGTGGACCGCCGGCGAGATGGAGTGACTCACCGGGTCCGCGATCACGCCGTAAATCTTGGTGCGGCGCGAGAGCTTCTCGATGCGATACAGGGATCGAAGCTGCCGGCCGCAAACCTGGCCTGGCGCCGTACCCTCCGCGCCCAGAGGCGCTGCGTAGGTATACCGGGCCCCAAAGGCGGGCCCGAGAACGCGTGAGGGCAGTCCGATCTGTCCCATCGCGAGAACGACGAGCGGCGTGCGCGAGTTTTCCCGGATCAGGGCCAGAACACGGTAGTTATCGGAGGGCTTGCGCGCGGTGGTCGCGATCTTGTACAGATCGGCGGGAATGCGCATGAGCCGGCGCAGGATCGGCTCCAGCGCGGGCGTGCACTCGTAGTTGTGGTAGGAGAGGACCAGCTCCGCCTTGCCCCGAAAAGCAGCCAGCGCGTCCGGGCAAGCCTCGGCCGACTCGATCTCGACGTCCACGGCGCGAGCGCCGGCCTCAACGGCGGCCATCAGCAGGCGCATTTGTTCTTCGAGGCTTCCATTGAAGTACCCGCGATTCTGACGCCGGCGACACGTGGCGAGGATGAGGCAATCCGGATAATCGCCCCGCAAGCGCCGGATCACGGCAAGTCCCTGGGCGGGATCGGCCAGATAATCCAGCCGCAGCTCTAGGAAGCTCTCGCCGTGCCCAATTTCACGCCGCGCGTGTTCGAGCAATTTCTCGGGATCGCTGAAGCCCAAGGCGACGGCCACGCGCGGCAAGGACCGGGAAGGCATGGGAGAAACGAGTTTTACGATAGCACAGCGAATGCGGACGGGGAAGCGCTGCCCGCCGGGAGCGCTGCTACTTCTTCTTGCGGGGTGCGGTAACCGGTAGCCCCAGCTCCTTAAGGCGAGACCTGGCTTTGGCTGCCGTTTCCGAAGTGGGCCACCGCGCAATGATGGCGCGGAATTCCTCAGCCGCCTTGGTGCGCTCACCCATTTTCAGCAGCGTCTGACCCTTCATGTACATGGCGTCGCGCGTCTTGACGTTTTCCGGGTATTTCTCCAACACCAAGTCGAAGGCGCGCAGCGCCGAGTCCAGCTCGCCGCGGTTGTAGTAGATCTCGCCGATGTAATACTGCGCGTGGGGAGCGGTTTCCGTCTGGCCGAAGTATTTGAGATAGTCCGTGAACTCCTGCAAGGCGAGGTCGTAATTGCCCGCATTCATATCCCGCAGGGCGCTGGCGTAAAGCGATTCGGCGCTGACGCCCGGAGGCGGCCCCGCGGTTGCCCCCAGCGATGGAGGAGCGGGCGGCGCCTGCAATACTTTGATCGTATTGCCGAGATCCACGATGCGTTGCTCGAGCTTGCCCATGCGGGCGTTCAGTTCCGCCATGGTTTCGCGCAGCGCCTGGAACTCGGTGGCCATCTGATCCACCTTGCTGGAAGCGGTGGCAATGGGCTGGACGAGGCTCTTTTCCTGCTCGCGCATGCGCTCGCGCACATTGTTGTCTAGCACGGCGACCGTGGTGTTCATTTTGTTGACGCTGTCCAGAGCCTGCTGGACCAGGACGCGAAGCGCGGCCAGATTCTCGTCTAGCGAGCGCTGCATCTGGCGGACCTGATCGCCGAGCAGCGCCACGTCGCGTTGCAGCTCACGGATCTCACGGCTCTGACACCAGCCAAGGGCCGGCGTCAGCAGGATCAGGCCAGACAACACCCACCTGCCGTTCATCGTCGTTCACGCTCCCTTGCGGCCGCGGGCGATGAGCCCGCTGCACTGCCTGTACAAAGCTCGGGGCGGGAGCCGCATTGCGGCTGCGGCCCCCGCCGCCGATTCGTCAGCTACCCGGTACGAAGTGCACGCGCCGATTCTTCTGCCAGCACTCCTCGTTGGATTCGGTGCACTGCGGGCGCTCTTTGCCGTAGCTGATCGTCTTGAGCTTGTCCGCAGGCACGCCCAACTGCACGAGGAACTCCTTGGCCGCGGTGGCGCGACGATCGCCCAGGCCCATGTTGTACTCCGCCGACCCGCGCTCATCGCAATGGCCCTCGATGACCACGGTGGCGTCGGGGAACTCCTGGAAGATCCGCTTCAACGCGTCGGCATTCCTCGTGAGCGTTGCGCGCGCATCCTCGCGAATGTCGCTCTTGTCGAAGTCAAAGTAGGCGTCCTGCACCTCGCTGGCCAGCACCTCCCCGAGCGACTTCTTGGGAGGCGGCGGTGGCGGCGGCGGTGGCGGCGGCACGGTCACCGTAACCGTAGCGCTCGAGGTTGCTGTACCGCCCGGCCCCTTCGCGGTCAGCGTATAAGTGGTGGTGTTGCTGGGGAACACCTGACGCGTGCCGGACGTGCCCACGGGGCCGATTCCCGGCTCGATGGAGACATCGGTGGCGTCGCTGACCATCCACCGCAGCGTGGAAGACTGGCCACGCTGGATCGTGCTGGGTTCAGCCACGAACTGCTGGATCGTCGGCGCTTTCGGCGGGGGCGGCGCCGGCTTCTCAGGCGGCGGTGGCGGAGGAGGTGGCGGCGGCGGCGCCTTCTTCTTGCAGCCGGCCACGAACAACACCAACGACAGACTCAGCAAAGCGGTGGTAATACTTCGGGTATTCATCCTGAACTTCGCCTCCCTTGCGCAAGAGTTGGCACTTCCCTAATCAGTTTACTCCCTTGGCCCACACCGGCATAGTGTTGCGGCCTTGGGTTGTGAGTTGACGAACCTGGGTCCCGTCGGCCAGCATGGTGTAAATTTGCGGCGAGCCGCTGCGCGTCGAAGCGAACGCGATATGCCGGCCGTCGGGGGCCCAACTAGGATTCTCGTTCCGTCCGGCGCCGTGGGTCAACTGATCGAAGCGGCCTGTGGCCACATCCATGATGAAGATGTTGAAATTGCCGGGTGCATAGCCACGTGTCCAGGCGAAGGCGATGTGCTGGCCGTCGGGGTGCCAGCTCGGGTTCGACGCGTAACCTTCGCCGTCGGTCAACCGGCGCACGTCGCCTCCCTCCAGATTCATGCGGTAGATCTGCTGAGGACCGCCACGCCCGGAAACGAAAACGATCTCCGCCCCGGTTTTAGGATTGACTTTCGGTTCCACCTCGATGGCGCGCACATAGGAGAGGCGCCGCAGTCCGCTGCCATCCAGATTCGCGATGTGGATTTGCGGCCAGCCATCCACCGAGGCAGAAAACACGATCCGCTGGCCGTCCGGCGTGAACGAAGGCGTACCCACCATGGAAGAGACCGGGTTGTAAAAGGGTAACTGCCGCCCGGTTTCCAGCGAGTGCAGAAGGATGCGCGGATTGCCTTTGGCGTAAGTGGTGAAAGCCAGGATCCTGCCATCGGGGGAAACCGCAGGCATGGTGGAAACGGAATTATAGTGCGTAATCTGCCTCTGGTTGGAACCGTCCGGGTCCATCACCCAGATTTCCTTCACGCCCGGTTTGCGCTCGGAAACGAAGTAGATCTTGGTTCCCGCCAGACTCACGCCGCCGAACTGCCGGAGTATGTCGGCTGCGAATTCATGAGCGACCTGGCGGGCTCCCTGTTCGTCCAGGGAACCCAGGTAGGTCTTGCCGAACACCTGGGCAGAGGCCGGCTCGGGCTGGGAGGTATTGTAGAGCCAGCCGAAAAACACAAAGCGGTCCGCCTGGACGCCGGCGTAGCCGAACGCGAGGTAGTTCGCGTTGACAGGGGGATCGGCCCAGTCGCGCAGCCAAAGGCCGCGCGAAGCGGGATCCGGCTTGCCAGAAACGGGTCGGCGCAAGTCTTCGGGCCTTTGCGGGAACAGGAGCGGATAGAGACTCTTGGGCGCCATGTCGAACAGGCCCGAGCTCTCCAGATCCGCCCACAGGGTGCGGTTGAACACGTCCATCAGGCCTTGCGCCTCGCCTGAGCCGCGCAGTTCGGGCACAGCGATCCGCGTCCGGTCCCCTTTGGTGATCTTGATGATCACATCTTGAGCGCTGGCCAGCCACCAGACGGCCAGGCATGCGGACAAAACCAGCAGCGTTTTCTTCATCGCCGAATGCTAATCATCGCTTGAGCTGGAACCAAATTTCGACGCGGGCCTCGTCTCGCTCATAACCCGCAGGCAGCGGTGGGAAGGGACTGGCCAGATAAATGGCGCGCTGCGCCGAATAATCCAGCGCGCGGATGCCGCTGCTTTGCACGATCGTAACGTTGCGCACCTGCCCGTTACGCAGAATATCAAAAGTGATGATGACGGGGGGAGCGGTCGTGATCCGCGGATCCACCTCGGAAGTATCCCACTTCTGTGCCACGCGGGTCTCGATCAAATCTCGATACCAGCCGTAGCGCTGCCCGAATGCGCTCCCGGGTCCCATCCCTACGCCCCCGGCCCCGCTCTGGGCCCCGAACAAGGGAGAACTCAGGGCCTGGCCGGACTGGCTGTAAAGTTGGTGCGGCCGATCCTCGACCCAGGGACGCTCGATGGGCCGCCGCCGGGCTACCTCTGGCCGGGACTTCTCGGTCTTGCGAGCGGGGATTTCAATCGCGTCCTTGGGAGGCGCCTTCGCTTTCTGCGGCAGAGGCTTGGGCGGGGCCGGCACGCGCGACTGGGTATCCTCCGCGACAGGATTCACGCGCCCGGAGCGCGCGGGCAACGGGATCTGGCGGACCGGTGTCACCGCCACGGATCCGCCCCCCAGCGCGTGCGGCGTACCCCATAATACGCGTCCACGCTCGCCCAGCGTCTGGGAGACGAACAAGGTGGCGAACACGGCCGCATGCGCAGCCAGTGACACCATCAGCCATGCACGCAGCGGCTCGCGCTGTTCGAACCAGTCTGTGCGTGGGCTCATCGGGACGACGTTACTACCCCCGCGGATCTCACCGTGATCTTGGACGCTCCGCTTCGTCCACCGGTTGCGTGACCATGTTCACGGCCAGTTTGGCCTCGCCCAGTTCACTTACTACCTGGGCGATCACGTCCCAGATCGTGTCTTTGTCGGCGCGCACGTAAACCTCCTGCGCGCCCGGAAAGCGCTTGCGGATTTCCTGAGGCAGCAGGTTGATGTTGATGGGTTGCTCGTTCAGGTATAGCTCGCCGTTCTTGGTGATGGTGACCACCGGAAGTTCCTTGGCGCTGTCCTTGGTCTGGCGCACGCGGGGCACATCCACTTCCAGCCCGAATTCCATCACATGGGCGGTGATCATGAAGATCACCAGCAGCACCAGCATGATGTCCACCAGCGGGACCACATTGATGTCGGACATGCTGGAAAGCCGGCGCACGCGCGAGCGCGACCCCCACGAGCCGCCGTTGGTAGTGAAGGCCATGGCTCAGCCCTCGAAACTCCGGTCGGCCACGTTCATGAACTCGAGCGCGAAGTCTTCCATGCGCGCCCCCATTTCGCGAATCACGTGGCCGAAGTAGTTGTAGAAAATGGCGGCAGGGATGGCGGCGGCAAGCCCCATGGCGGTGGTGACGAGCGCTTCGGCAATACCCGGCGCAACCGCGCGCAGACTGGCGCTGCCCGCCATGGCCAGACCCTGAAAGGCGTCAATGATACCCCACACCGTGCCGAACAAGCCGATGAAGGGAGTCACCGAAGCGGTGGTCGCCAGCCAGTTCATGCTGCGTTCCAGCCGCGTCAGTTCTTCGGAAATGCCCAACTGCAAGGCGCGCTCCAGCGCCTCTTTGTTGATGAGGGCGCCTCGTGCCTTCACCTGGCGCGCAAGCTCTTCGTAGCCGAACTCGAAGACCGCGGCCAGTGGGCAGGGCCGGAACTGTTCCGTGGCCAGCGCTACCTGCTCGAGGCCGTTGGCCTTGCGAAAAGCGCGCAGGAACCGCTGGTTGGACAGGCGCACGCGACGGAATTGGGACCACTTCTGAAAGATGATGGCCCAACTGAAGACCGAAAACAGCAGCAGAATGACGAGAACCGCCAGCGGTAGCGGCTGCGCGCGACGGATCAACGTCCAGATATTCACCTGGAGCCAGAAAGCGAGTGCGGCCGGCGGATTCAACTCATCTCCTTTCTTTCCAACTTGTATGATAGCTGAGCGGCGCAGGATAGAACGGAGCGAATGATCCCGACCGCAACCCGGCGCCTGCGCTCTCGTATAATCTCCCTTCGGATGCTGGTCGAGCTCGTGGTGGAGAATTACGCCGTCATCGAGCGGGCACGCGTTCGCTTTCACCCGGGCCTGAACCTGCTCACCGGCGAAACCGGCAGCGGCAAGTCGCTGGTGGTGGATGCTCTTGCCCTGCTGCTCGGTGCTCGCGCTTCACCGGACATGATCCGCACGGGCGCTCCGCGGGCGCGGGTCGCCGGGATCTTCGAATTGCCCGCCGATCCTGAGCTGGAGAGGATCCTCCGCGAGGCCGGCATCGAAGCCGAAGACGGCGAGTTGTTGCTCGAGCGCGAGATTCTGCCCGAGGGCAAGTCCCGCGCCTTCGCGGCCAGCCGCCCGGTGACGGCCGCTTTGCTCCGTCAACTGGCCCCCTTCCTCGCCGACATTCACGGCCAGCACGAGCAGCAGCGTCTTTTCCAACCCGAAGCGCAGCTCGAGCTGCTCGACGCCTTCGCCGGCTTGGGTGACGCCGTCAAGCGTCTGGGCGAACTTTACCGGCGCTGGCGCAGCGCCGTCGCCGAACTCGAGCAGTGGGAGAAATCGGAGCAGGAACGACTCCGGATGGCGGACCTGTGGTCCTTTCAATTGCGCGAAATCGAGGCAGCGGCGCCCAAACGCGGCGAGGACGAAACGCTCGAACAGGAGCGACGCGTGTTGCAGAACGTGGCCCGGCTTCAGGAGAACGCGGGCGCTGCGTTCGAAGCTTTGTACGAAGCCCCGGAGTCGGCGCTGGCGCGCACCCGTCAGGCGCTGCGAAGGCTGGAAGAACTCGCGCGCATTGATCGCTCGCTGGAGGCGGCGCGGGACGAGCTACGCCAGGCCGAAATCGCCATCGAAGAAGCGGCTTACGCGCTGCGTGATTATCTGTCCCGCCTGGAGGCCAATCCCGCACGACTGGAAGAAGTCGAAGCCCGGCTGGCAGTGCTCGACCGGCTCAAGCGAAAGTACGGCAGCACGATCGAAGAGGTGCTGACCTACCGCGATCAGCTCCGGCGGCAACTGGAGACGCTGGAAAACGCCGGCGAGCGCAAGGCCGCCCTGTTGCGCGAACGCGATCAGCTCGGCGCAGCATGCGAGTCCCTGGCGGCCGAGATCAGCGCGCAGCGCCAGGCCGCGGCACGCAAGCTGGCCCGCCGCGTGGAAAGCGAACTCTCTTCGCTGGCCATGCCCGGCGCAATTTTCCGGATTCAGATCCGCACCGGAGGCTGGACAGAGCGGGGCAAGGACATCGTGGAGTTCCTGGTCTCGGCCAATCCCGGCGAAGAACCGCGCCCGCTGGACAAAGTGGCCTCCGGCGGCGAGCTCTCCCGCATTGCACTCGCCTTGCGCACCGCGATGGGCAAGCCTGCAAGCGCGGGTAGCGCCGGACCTGCGCGGACTCTGGTCTTCGATGAAGTGGATGCGGGGATTGGCGGACGGGTCGCCGAAACCGTGGGCAGGCGCCTGAAACAGCTCGCCACCCAGTACCAGGTGCTTTGCGTGACGCACTTGCCGCAAATCGCGAGCTTTGCCGACCATCACTTCTTCGTCGAGAAGAAGGAGTCGGGTGGACGCGTGACTGCCTCCGTGCGGGAGCTTGACCCGAGCGAACGAACCCGGGAAATCGGTCGGATGCTCAGCGGCGAGAAAGTGACGCCCGAGGCCTTGCGTCACGCCGAGCAGATGCTGAAACTGGCCCGGGGCTGAGCGGGTTCAGCGTACTTCCAGACCAAACTCGCGGATGAGATCTCTCCCCGGTCCCAGCGAGTAAAGCCGAACCCAATAAGTGCCGCGGCGCAGCGAACGCAGTCGCAACTCGGCCTCGCGGGGGTGTTCTACCCGGGCTTGGGCGATCACGCGCCCACCAGCGTCCACGACCTCCACCTGACAGCAGGATTCCGAGGGCAGCCCGGTCGGATCCCAAGTCAATCGCAAGTCGCGCCCGGACGGGGCTTGGGCGAACAACTCGCCACCCGCGCTACGGGTAGCCTGGAGCATCACTGTCACGGGTAGTGCGCCCGCGCTGCGGGGCGCCATTACGATCCGTGGGACCAGCAACAAGAGGACGACGACAGCGGCTGCGGCGAGGCCCCAGGATACGGCCGGCATGGGCCGCCAGGCCTCCAGCCGCGCCCAAGCCAGACGCCACCACGGGGGAGGCGCCTCACTCAGCTTCCGGGCAGCCTCCCTCATGACGTGAATGTACTCATCCACCTGGCTCAGCCGGTCCTGACACTCAGGACAGAGCAGCAGGTGCTCCTCCATCCCCGCGATCTGCTCCTCGGAGAGCAATCCCAAGGCGTATTCTTCCCACTGTTCCTCGGTAGGGTGCTTGTCGAAATGGCAGGCCATGTCTTTCCATCCCGGCGTTCCACAACGGGCAACTGGCCGGACGATGCCTCCTGTGAAACTCTAGTGGGCGGAACCGGAGGAATTTCTCAGCCCGGGAAGGCGCAATTTTCGCTGTAACTTGCGCTTGCCCAATTCCCCGAACCGAGCCTTGGCCCGGGACTTCAGCAGGCGGAACTGGGTCTCGGTGAGCTTCATTTCGCGGCAAATTTGTTGCTGCGTCTGGCCGAGCAGGTAAAAGCGGGTCAGGATTTCGCGGTCGCGCCGCGAGACGCTCTCCAAGACCTTTTGCATGATCTCGACCTTCTGACGGGCAAAAACCTGCTGCTCGGGATTGGCTCGCGTATCCGAGATGGGCAGACCAGGATGCAATTCGGTCTGGCCCCTGCGGACTTGCACGGCCCGCTCGATGTAGGCGGCGACCTGGCGCCGGACCACCGTGCGCACGAACCCCATCAGACGTTCCGGATCGCGCAGTTCGCCGCGCTGAATGGCCTGGACCACGATGAGGAAGGTGTCATGAACGCGGTCGTCGAGCTCATCCGGACCCACCTGGCGGCACAAGTAAAAACGAATTCCTCGCGAAAAGATCCCGTAGAGCTGCTCCATGCCTGCCGGATCGCCGCAGCGAATCTTCTCCACGAGCTCCGTCCATTTCGGCTGAGCGGGGACACTCGTCTCGCCGCCCGCGGGCGTTAGCTGGGCATCCGACGATCCCGTCGGCTGCCCTTTGTCGTCGTGATCCAGCGTGCCGCTCATGGGCCGCGCTTAAGAAATCCTACAAAACGCCGATCACCACGTACGCGGCCCAGTATTCAGGCCGCGCCCTCCAGTCGCCGCACGCCAGCATGTCGAGCTGGGCTTGCCGCAAAGCAAGAGCTGGCGCCCTGGCGCCCTCGTGCCGCATGCGCTGCAAGTGACTATAGAATCGCACGAAGAGCTGACCACTGTCGTCCGGGGTCACCCAAAGGCTCGCTACCACGGCGCGGGCGCCCGCCGCCAGCCACGCCCGGCTCAGGCCCAGCAAACCAGCGCCGGGCAAGGCGGGGCCGCGCCCGGACTGGCATCCGCTCAGCACCACGAGCGCCGGTGCGGGACCCAATCCTCGGATCGCAGCCGGAAGCAGGCCCTCAGAACGACCATCCGGACCCAGGCTCAGCATGATGGATGCCTGCGCCGGCTCGCCATCCGACGCGAGGACGTGCGTGGCGAGGTGGAGCACGTCGGGCTTTTCGCGCAAAGCGCTCGACAGATTGCCGGGCGTCGCTTCCAGGCCCTCGAGCACGCGCGCCGAACTCCCCTCCCAGATAGCGGCGCACGAACGCACCTCCTTGCTGCTGCCGGGCAGGCGGGGAAGCTCGAACCGCACGGGAGCAGCCCGGAGGCGCGGTAGCCACGGCCAGCCCGTTCCCCCCTCCCTGCCCTGGAAGCGAGCGACCCAGCGCGGGTCAGCCTGGTTGTAGACAGGATCCGCGACGCCCAAGAATCCGCCGCGCCAGTTCAGGGTCTCCGGCCGGGTGAGCACTCTCGCGCCCGGAACGACTTGAATGGCGTGGCGCTCGATGAGATAAACGGGTCGCGCCCCATCCGAAGCCAGCGGCAGGGCCGCCAGAGGCAGCGTGAACAGTTGAGTGTCGAGAGCCAGAAACCATTTCCGTTTGCCGGCCGCGGCCTCCAGTCCGCCGAACAGGAGGCCAGAGACGCGCAGGCCGGCGGCCAACATGCCTGACGACCCGTTGCGGGCCGCCGCCAGAAATGAATCCAGCTCGCGCGCGATGCGGGATCGCGGCGGCAGCCGATCCAGCCGGAAGCGGTCCCGCGTGACGAACCAGCGGTAACTGGCGGCATCCCCCAGATAAAAGGCGAGGTAGGCCTCATCAGGCGAAAGGGCCTGCTGAAGACGCCTGAGCAGCCCGCTCGCAGGCTCCCAGCGGAAACTGCCAGCAATCGTTTGTTGCAAGCCGGCCTTGATCTCCCAATCCAGAATCTGCCTGCGAACCGTTTCCAGGCGAGCGCTTACAGCAGGTCCCGGATTCCGCTGGTGGGCGAGTTGCAAGGCGTGCAGCTCCCGAAGGAGGTCGCCGTACTCGGGCGGAAGCGAGGGCGCCCGGGTCACGCCCCGTTCGAGTTGCGTCTGGAGACTGGCGGCACGGTTTTCCTCGGCCGCCTCGAAAGCTTCCCGGGCGAGCGCGTCGCTGCGTTTCGAACGGGCCAGTTCCGCGGCCGTCTCCGCTAAAGCCCCGTAAAGCTGCTGCAGTCCCGCATCCACGCTGATCCCGAAAGCCTCAGCGGGCACCACTTCGACGCGCCAGGCACGCGCGGAATCCACGGCGCTGCGGAAGTCGGCCAGGGCCTCGGCGAGCCGGCTACGTTGACGGCGCAAGCAGCCGCGATCATAGTACAAAGACCACAGCGGAAGTCCCACGGCGGTGACGCGCGCCAGTTCCAGCGCGCTGCCCAGCAGCCGTTCGGCAGTGACCAAATCACCCTGGGCCGCCCGCAGCAAAGCGAGGTTACGGTAGCTGAAGAACAGCTCCGGCCAGCCGAAAAGACGGTCGAGACGAAAGGCCTCGAGCAAGAAGGCCTCGGCAGCATGCAGCTCCCCCAGGCGCAGGTATTCGTAGCCGAGGGTCCGCCAAGCCTGAGCCAGCGTGCGCGTATCGCCTTCGAGGTCCGCCATGCGAGCCGCCTCTAGGAACATAGGCGCGGCAGCTTCGAATTCGCCCTGGCGCGCCCGCAAGGTGGCGACACGCAGCAACAACCGGGACTGGAGCGCGGATCTCTGTCGCGCCAGCGCGAGTGCCTCTTCCGCCGTAGCCCGGGCGGTGGCCAGCTCACCCATGAGGCTATATGCGGTGGCAAGGTTGGATGAAATCGTGGCGACTGTTGCCCACTCGCGCTCGCGGGTAGCCAGGTCGCGTGCTTCCAGCAGGGCCCGGACGGCGTCACGGTACTGAAAACCAGCCATGCGGGCACTGGCCAGATTGTTGAGGAACTGAGCCCGGATGTGCGGATGGCGCCGAGCGGGAAGCTCCCGGAGGCCCTGCTCGAAAACCGTGGCGGCCTCGTGATAACGACCGCTCGCGAACAGACGCGTGCCTCGATCCCACAACCGCCGCAGATCACGCGGTACCTCGATTTTGGCATCCGGAGCGCGGTGCGCAGAGTGGCCCGCGCCTGCCAGCAGGCCGCACAGGGAGGAAACTAACACCGCCGCAGCGGTTGATCGCATGGCTCTCGGGGGAGACTTTGAACGCGCAGGCGAGCGTTCCTTGGGAGTACACCTGGCGGTCCTACTCCCTGTACTCCCAAGGAATCATACCAGAATCAGCCGTGTCGCTGGCAACCTCGCAGCGAGGTTAAATTAGCTTCAGACGTGCGGCCCGTTACGCACGAACCTTTCTCATGGAAAGGGTTTAATATTCGGGCGGAGGCGGGATGATGATGATGATGGGCTCGGGATCCATCCTGCACCTCGGCGCCACAGTGCCGCGGTCCGCCCGAGAGGCCAGCGGACTGGCATTTGCGCTGGAATCCGAAGCCCGCTCGTTCGCTCGCAGCCCGTGGCATTCCGGCCTGAGCTTAGTGGCAGGGTGGCCAGGATGGGGTGGGGAGCACGCCGTAGGCGATTGAAAAGTCAGAAATTAATAACTCCGTTCTCTTGTCAACGCCTGCGCGCGGCAAAAAGAAAAAGGGCCCGCGCCCTGAAGCCAGGCCGCGGGCCCGCCTTCTAACTCGCGATTACCAGTTCAGGTGAAGCACCAACTTGATGAACCGCGGCAGGTTGGCCTGTCGCGGCGACAGCCGGGCAAAAGCCGGGTTGGTCACGTCCACCGAGGCGATGTCGTTAAACCACGGGTGGTTCATCATGTTCACCATCTCGAACCGGAATTGTAGCTTCATCCGTTCGGTCAGCGGGAAATACTTGGAAAGCGACGTATCCCAGTTCTGATAGCCCGGACGACGCACGTCGCTGAACAAATAGGGGAACGTGCGGAATTCATAAGTCAGGTTGGGCGGCGCCACGCGCCGGCCAGTAGCCGGGTCATCCCACAGCGAGGTATTGAACCAGCGATCACGCGACGGATTGGGCAACTTGGCGCTGCCCGGCCGGACTTGGGGCGCGTTGGGATAATCAACCACCCAGCCGCTCTGGTAAGTCACGTCGTAGTTGATCTGCCAGCCGCCAATGATGTGGTTCAAAAAGCCGGGAACATTGGCGCCGAACCTCCGCCCGCGACCGAACGGCAACTCGTAAATGCCGACAATCACGAACTTCTGAGGCGCGTCTATGTTCTGGTCCGACTCCTTGACCAGGCGCGTGTTCTCCCAGTTGGAGAGAACGAAGTCCTGCGCGTTGAGCGTCCGGATCTGGCGGAGGTTCTTGCCGATGTTGTAACTGGACAAGAAACTCAGCCCGTGAGAAAGCCGCTTCGTCACCTTGATGGCCATGCCATGATACTGGTTGCGACCCAGCGGCACGCTGTACAAGGTGACGCCGCTGTACTGCGGGTAGGCGCGCCAGAGCACCTGCCGCTGCACGGTGGGACCGTTCAGCGCTGCGTTGTTCGGGATCAGGCCGGCCATGGGATTGGGCACCTGGCCGGTGTAATAAGCGGTGTCTATGGCGCCCGTGGCCGTGCGACGGCCCATTTCGCTAGCCGGGATGTAATTCAAACCAAAGGCCAGCGAGACCCGGCGCGTAGTGTTCCCGCTGTAGCCGATCTCGAACAGGACTCCGCCCGGCAACTCACGCTGGATATCGAAAGAGTACTGGTGGCTATACGGCAAGCCGCGGTTGCGTATATAACTCGGTACGCTTTCACCCAAAAAGCTCGCCGCGCCCTGGCTCGTGCCGATGGGATCCAGAAGTTTGCCGCCATAGGTTACATAAGGATTGGCAGTCTTCAAGCCGGGCACGGGCCGCAGGCCATCGGTGGTCACGACAGCAGTGGTCGTACGGCTGAAGCCCGCGGTTGAGCCCACCGTATCGTCGCCCATGTAGTAGAGGCCGTAACCGCCCCGTACGACGAGTTTCTCGGCCAGGCGGTACGCGGCGCCGATGCGCGGCTGCCAGTTATTCTTGTCAGCGTCCAGCAAGGTTCGCGGCTGACCCTGAAAACCAGCAAAGCGGATCTGGCCTTTCAGGTCGAGGCCCTTCACTTTGTCCGCGATCGGGCTGGGAGCATAGAGGTCCAGACCATTGACCTGCCGGTTGAACCGTTCGAGGTTGCCGGTCTCGGTGTCCCAGCGCAGGCCGAGGTTCAAGGTGAGCCGGTTGGTGACCTTCCAGTCGTCCTGGATAAAGCCGGCGTAGTAGAAGTGCCGCCAGGCCGGGTCAATGTTCTTTTCGACAAAGGCGGCGCTGGGTAGTCCCAGCAGCATGGTCGCCAGGCTGTTTCCGGAAACGGCGTCGGCGCGCAGCGCATTCGCCTGCGTCCAGTTCCTGCCGAAGTACCAATAGCCGGAAGGATAGCCGCCTGCGGAGTCGTTGCGATTGTACTGTCGGGCGTCTGCGCCGAACTTCAGGAAGTGCCGGCCCAGGACCTTGTTGAAGTTGGGCTGCAAGCTATAAGTATCGCGAGTGCCCGGTGCAAAGGCGTTGGAGCCAACCGATTGGTAACCCTCCAGATCGAACCGCGGGAACTGGTATTTGGTGAACTGGGCCACCAAGGCGGGATCAATGCCCAACTGCTTGGGATCGTAACCGGCGCCGATCGAGCTACCGCCGGCCTCCTCCCAGCGTGTCAGGCCGAAACGCAGGTCGAAGGTCATGCTGGGCGACAGCGTCGAGGTCCAGTTCATCATGATGTTCCGCCCGTTGCGGAGCAAGGGTGCGTTGCCAGTGGGCTCGGCCGGGTTATTGAGGCCGAACACGATAGCCCGGAATTCCTGGAAGGGGTTCTCGCCGTAGCGGAAGAATACGGTGTTGCTGGAGTTGATGACCAGGTCGGTGCGGCCTACGAACTGGTCGAAGCTCGCGATCCAGCGCGAAGGATACGGGTAGTTGTTGATGCGCGCGGGGCCAACGCCGGGGGCGGAAGGCGGTGGGTAGTAAGAGAGAACCTTCACCGCCACCGGATCAATCATGCTGGAGGGAATCCGGTTGCCCGGGAAGGGAGTGCGCGTCCCGTCCGGCTGGGTGGTCCATGGATCGTAGATCAGGATCTGCTGCCCCGCGGCGTTGTAAAGCTGGGTAAAATCGCCCCCACGGATTTCCATGATCGGGAAAGTCTTCACGTCCGGATCCGCCGAGCGCTGCCGCATGCTTTCCCAACTCAGCATGAAGAAGGCCCGGTTCCGCGTGTCCACGAGTTTGGGAATGTAATAGGGGCCGGAAACCATGGCGCCGAACTGGTTAATGTGATTGGGCGCTTTGTAACCTTTGGGGTAGAAGATCCCTCCGATAGTCTGAGGCTGATTGAGCTCGGTCTGGTTGGCGTTCAGCTTGTCGTTCTGGAAGTACTCGAAGAGCGTACCGTGAAACTCGTTGGTGCCGCCCTTGGTAACGATGCTGATGACGCCGCCGCCGGTGCGCCCGTACTGGGCATCGTAAGTGTTGGCCTGAACTTTGAACTCCTGCACGGACTCGGTCGTCGGGACGCTGATAACGGTATACTCCGCGCGCACGTTGCTGATGCCATCCAGCAGCACTTCGTTAGTCTTTTCGCGCCCGCCGTTTATGGAAATGCCAGAGGTGCCTGCAATATCGAACGAGCGCAAATAGCGCCAGGAGCCGCTCTTGATTACCCCCGCCGCCGCCCAGGCGATCTGGAAGGGGTTGCGGCCCTGGGTGGGCACGTTGGCGATGATCTCCTGCGCCAGCACCTGCGACCGCGTGGCCGTCTCGGTCTGCAATTGGGAAACCGAGGCGGTCACGGTGACGCTTTCGGTGAGGGCGCCGAGCTCGAGTTGCACATCCAGACGCAGCCGATCCAGCGCCTGAAGCACGATGTTCTCGCGCACGAATTTCTTGAAGCCGCTCTGTTCGACGGTCAGGCGGTAGGTTCCAGGCGCCAGAAAGGGCGTGACGTAGTTGCCGGATTCGTTGGTCTTGGTGGTGACGGAAACGTTCTGAGCGATGTTGGTGACGGTGACGGTCGCGCCGGCCACGGGCGCGCCGCTGGGATCGGTGACGATGCCTGTGATGGAGGCGCGCACTTCCTGCGCAGAGGCCAGTGCGGCGCTCACCACGAGCAGGCAGAAACCTCTAAGCAGTTGCCCCACAGCAAACTCCTTTCCAAACCGAAGTGGCCGGACGGAAGCACGTGTCCGGTCCGCACCAGTATACATCTGTGCGCGCCCCGCCGCCAAGCCCCCTGTCGAAACCGCGCACCCCCGCCCGGCCCGCCTCGCTGTCGCCGCCCCACACCCTGGCTTGGCTGCCAACCCCCGCGTCACCGCAAGACCGCCAACCTCAGCGCGCCGCTCATCGCATCCCGGCTTACCGCCAGTTCCTTCCAGACCACGGTCGAACGACCAGCCTCATCCACCGTCGAGGCTCGCAGCCGGTACCGTCCCGGCCTCTCGATGCGGAATCCCATCTCGACCAGGGCGCCCTCCTCGGTCCTGTGTACGGCCGGCCTAAGCCCTTCCGGCGCAAGAAAGCGATAGTCTTCTTCTCCGGGACCATAAAGCTCCCACGCCACCATCGCGTTGTGATAAACGCCTTCCGGATCCGCGCCGTGCGTGTAGTAAACGGGCGCCGTCGTTTCCACAACCTTCGCGATCGCCGTCACCGCCAGCGACGCCGCCTCCTCGCGCGCCGTCAGGGACACTTCAAGTCGCGGCGGCAAACCGCCCTGGCGCTCCGCCTGCCGCGGCCCCTCCAGCACGTTTGTCCTGCCGCCCGAGCGAATTTCCACCTTGCCGTCCTCGCGGACGCGCACAATTTCCCGGTAACCCCACACTGGGATTCCCGGCAGGTCCCACCCCAGATCGAAGGAAATGCCGAGCCTTTGTGCCCTCTCGATTTCGGCAAAAAAGTTATGCATGACTTTGCGATAACTTACGCCGCTCCAGTTTCTCCGCTCCAGATTGAGCTCGTCCAGACCCCAAAGCTGGCCTCGTCCCATCCGCACGTGTCCCAAGTTGTAGCCCGCGGGCAACAGGATCAACACCTCTGCGGCCGTGCGCAGTTTCTCGAGGTCTCGCCGTGGATGGCTCTCGGTGTGCCGTTTCAGGTGTCTCGCCAGCGCCAGATATTCCCCGTACGGCACGCAGGCCAGATGCGCGTTGTCCCAGAAGAAGAAATGCGTCGCTCCGCGGTCATACGCGTAGGTGAGCCAGAACGGCGCGTCGTCGCGTTGCACGGCGCCATAAATGCTGACGCCCCAGCCCTTGCCGGTCAGTCGTGCTGCGCCCCGCAAGAACCCAACGATGATGCTGATCAGCGACAGGGGATCGTCAGGCCGCATTGATACGCCGTAACTCATGTCCATCTCGGGGACCGTGCGCCGCGTCCCGATCCGCCCGGGCGGCTCGAAGACGATGGCCGCCGGAACTTTCGGATCGCGCGACAACTGCCAGGCGGCGGTCGCGATCATGGTCTCCCAGCTGAACAGGTTCTGCTGAGTGAAATGCATGTCCCCGAGGTCCACATCCGGGCGCTCCGCCAGCATCTTCATCAGCCTCACCGGTGGTCCCTCGCGCAGCGTCCCTGCGTAATACTCCCGGAACGCCTCGAAGGCGAGCTGCGGCGTGATGGCCTTGCGAAAAGCCGGCTCTTGGGCCAGCCTGGGCCGCAGGACATGATCGCGCGTGCCCACTGCCGGCTCGTCCAGAAAGATCGTCGGCCCCAGGTACTGGCTTCGGTAGAGAAGTTCGGGGTAGGGCAGGTTCTTGCCTGGGCCCCAGTAAAACAGGCCCAGCTCTTCCGCCCATTCCACTTGCTCGCCGTCCGCCATCACGCAGGTGATCCCCGCCTCAGCCATCTCGCGATAGTCGGCGCGGGTCAAACGCACATACTCGTAGTCGGAATCATCCCAGCGCCGTCTGTCGTCCCTGGTGCGAAAGTTGTGCGCGGGTCCGACCAGCAAGTCGGGGCGCAGCGTGACAACACGCGTTCTCTCGGGCGGCCCCACCCTCACCGAGCCCGCGAAGCTTCGGCGGACGTAGCCGTGACCCAGCAGCCGCAGGGTCTCAGGGAAATCTTCGGCGCGGGGTCTGGGCAGAAGGTATTCCCATCCTCCGACACTCGGCAGCACTGCCTCACCCGTCAGCAGATTTCGATACTCTCGCGGGACGCCGTCGCCTTCGCGCAGAATGTAACGCCTGACCTGTTTGCGCGCCTGCTCCCGATCGGACGCCGGATATCCTGCGCTCTGGATCCACAGCTCCAACCGCGCGCCGTTAGCCTTCTCGGCGCTCAGGTGAATCCAGTCGCCTTCAACAGCTAGCTGGAAACTGACGACCGTGGAAGCTCGGACCGGTCCTTCCCGGGCGAGCCGATAAGTCGCCGTGCCGCCCGCCACCGCTTCCACCACCGTAACCGCGGCAAGCGCGAACCTGAGCAAGGCTTTCAGCACCATGCCCCACCATCCAAATCCGACAGCCTACCGCACCCTCGCCGCTTGGATGGTTGGGACCCGAGGCGGCCAGAGGCCCACCCTTGTTACTCGCAGCCGCACGGGCGGCTCGGAGGGCCGCTGCCACGTCGCACCGGTTCTTTCAGCCCGGTCGAAGGTTGAGAAGAAGCCGCGGTTCTGCTATTCTCTGTGGGTGGGTTCCTGAAGCGCTCGATAACGCCCACTTGCCGGAGAGGTTCCCATGTCAGGCCATTCGAAATGGGCCACTATCAAACACAAGAAGGCCGCCCAGGACGCCAAGCGCGGTCGGCTGTTCACGCGCCTCATCAGGGAAATTACCATCGCAGCCCGCAGCGGCGGTGACCCGGATTCCAACCCGCGCCTGCGTGCGGCCATTCTGGCCGCCAAGGCTGCCAGCATGCCTGCCGAGAACATCCGCCGCGCCATCATGCGCGGCACCGGCGAGTTGCAAGGCGAGCAGCTCGAAGAGGTCATCTTCGAAGGGTACGGCCCCGGCGGCGCTGCGTTGCTCGTCGAGGCCGCCACGGACAACCGCAACCGCACCGTCAGCGAGATCCGGCACATCTTTTCCAAGTACGGCGGCAAGCTGGGCGAGCAAGGCAGCGTATCCCGGCTGTTCGAACGCAAGAGCCAGATCCTGATCCCGCAGGAAAAGATCACCGAAGAGGAGCTGATGGCTCTGGTTCTGGATGCGGGCGCCGAAGACATACGCAACGACGGCACGCATTGGGAGGTGCTCTCCCCGCCGGAAGCCCATGAGGCGGTTCTGAACGCGATCCAGAATGCGGGGATCGAAACGGTCTCAGCCCAGGTGGCCATGATCCCCATCACCACGGTCCGGCTGGAGGGCAAAGACGCACAGCAGATGCTCAAGTTGAGCGAGGCGCTGGAAGAGCACGACGACGTGCAGAACGTCTACGCCAACTACGACATTGACGAAAAGGTGATGGAGGCGCTGGCCCAAGCCTGACCAGCCGCCGGCGATGCGCGTCCTGGGCATTGACTGCGGGGCCGAACAAACAGGGTATGGCGTCATCGAAAGCGACGGGCACCGCCATTGCTTCATAACCGCGGGCGTGATCCGGACCGACTCGCGCCAGCCCCTGCCCGAACGACTCCGCCAGATCGCGGCCGCCCTCCGGAACCTGATCGCCGTTCACGCACCCGATGTGGCAGCCATCGAGGACGTTTTCTGCGCCGCCAATCCCCGAACCGCGCTGCGGCTCGCGCACGTCCGCGGGGTTGCATTGCTCAGCGCAGCGGAGGCCGGCCTGCCTGTAGGGGAATATTCGCCGCTGGAAGTGAAGATGAGCGTCGTCGGTTACGGTCGCGCTCGCAAGGACCAAGTCAAAATGATGGTCCGTTCGCTGCTCGACTTGGACCAAGTTCCGCATTCCGACGACGCCGCCGACGCCCTGGCGGTCGCCATCTGCCATGCCACCCGCCAGCACGCAATGCCGGCAAAGGGAGGCCGCCCATGAGCCTCCTCCTGCTCGCGCTCGGATGGCTGGCTGCCGCCGCCGACCCCGCCCGGATCATCTACACCAAGTCCTTCCCTGGCAGCAATCCGCCTTATGTAGCGATCCAGCTCGATGAGAACGGGCGCGGGGAATACCGCGAAAAGGACGACGAAGATCCCCTCCTGTTCCAGCTGAGCGAGAAGGAGACTCGCGAGATTTTCGCTTTGGTGGAAAAGCTGGATCGGTTCCGCCGGCCTTTGGAGGCTCCCGGCAAGGTTGCCTTCACCGGCTGGAAAACCTTCCGCTACGAGCGCGGGAACGAACGTCACGAAACGAAGTTCAACTTTTCCCAAGACGCCGACGCCCGCGCCCTCTGGGATTGGTTCGAGCGGATCACCGAAAGCGCCCTCCTGTTGCAGCGACTCGAGCGCGCCGCCCGCTACGACCGGCTGGGAGTCAATCAGGCTCTCCTCGAACTCGAGATGGCCTGGGACCGCAAGCGACTGGTGGCGCCGCAGCAGTTCCTGCCCGTACTGGAGCGCATCGCGCGCAACCAGGCTTACATGCACATTGCCCGGGAACGGGCCTCTCGGCTGCTGGAGGCTTTTCGCGCCAGCTCAACGAGCGGGCCGTAACATGCCCGGAACCACGATCCACCGCGTCTTTTTGATCGTGCTGGACAGCGTGGGGATCGGCGAGCTGCCCGACGCCGCCCAGTACGGCGACCAAGGCAGCGACACGCTCGGCAACCTGGCTCGCCACCGTCCGCTGCGACTGCCGAATCTCGCCCGGCTGGGGTTGGGCAACATCCGCCCGCTCGATGGCATCCCGCCCGACCCTGCTCCGCTGGGCTGTTATGGCCGCTGCGGCCTCGTCTCACCAGGCAAGGACACCACGACCGGGCACTGGGAGCTGGCAGGAATTCATCTGGCGAGGCCCTTTCCCACCTATCCCAACGGCTTCCCTCCTGAGATCATCCGCGAGTTCGAGCGACGGATCGGGCGGCGCACGCTCGGGAATGTGCCCGCCTCAGGCACCGAGATCATCGAGCGTCTGGGCGCCGAGCACCTCCGCACCGGCTGGCCCATCGTGTACACGTCCGCCGACAGCGTCTTCCAGGTCGCAGCCCACGAAGACGTCATCCCGCTGCCTGAGCTCTACCGGATCTGTGAAATCGCCCGCGAGTTGCTGCGAGGCGAGCACGAAGTAGGTCGCGTGATTGCGCGCCCATTCCTCGGTCGCCCGGGCGCTTTCGTCCGCGACCAGCAGAACCGGCACGATTACGCGGTTCCGCCGCCCCAGGGCATGCTGCTGGACAAGCTCGCTGCCGCAGGCGTCCCTGTGCTGGCCATCGGCAAGATCTACGATATCTATTTGGGCCGCGGAATCAGCGAACACCGGAAAACGCGCAACAACGAGGATGGCATGGCCGAAATCGCGCGGGCAGCCAGCGAGTGGCGCCAAGGCCTGGTGTTCGCCAATCTGGTGGACTTCGACTCGCTCTACGGCCACCGCAATGACGTGGAGGGATTCGCCCGCGCACTCGAGGCGGTGGATGCATGGCTCCCGGAGCTGCTGGCCCGGCTGGAGGAAGGCGACCTGCTCATTGTTACCGCTGATCACGGCAACGACCCCACCACTCCCTCGACGGACCACAGCCGCGAGTACGTGCCTCTTCTCGTCTACGGTCCCCGGCTCCGCAAGGGCGTCCCGCTGGGAGTCCGTCGTTCGCTGGCCGACGTGGGCCAGACCGTGGCCGACGTTTTTCTCGGGCGCGGGAGCAACTCCCCTGCGCCCGCTCCCATTCTCGAGAAAGGAACCAGCTTTCTGGACGAAATCCTATGAGAACTCCCGTCATGGCGGGCAACTGGAAGATGTACAAAACGCCCGCAGAAACTCGTGCCTTCTTCGAAAAGTTCCTGCCGCTGGTCGAGAACACCAGAGGCCGTCAGATCGTCATTTGCCCCTCGTTCACCAATCTGGCCGCAGCTGTGGAAGCCGCTGCCGGCAGCCGGGTCGAAATCGGCGGCCAGGATCTGTTCTGGATGAAGGAGGGCGCCTATACCGGCGAGGTGTCCGGGCCGATGCTGGCTGCGGTTGGGTGCCGCTGGGTCATCGTCGGCCATAGCGAGCGGCGCCAGTACTTCGGCGAAACGGACGAGACCGTGTTCAAGAAAACGGTTGCGGCTCTGGAAGCGGGCCTGACGCCGATCGTCTGCGTCGGCGAACGTCTGGAAGAGCGGGAGGCCGGCCGCACGGAAGCCGTCCTGCTCGAACAGTTCCGCGACGGCCTGAGCGCACTCACGCCCGAACAGTTCGCGCGGATCGTGATTGCCTACGAACCGGTGTGGGCGATCGGCACGGGCCGTACCGCCACGCCCGAAATCGCGGCCGCCGCGCACCGCTTCCTTCGCGCCCAGGCGCGGGAGCGTTACGGCGAACAGGCCGCGGGGCAACTGCGGATCCTCTACGGCGGCAGCGTCAAGCCGGACAACATCAAAGGCCTGATGGCCGAGGAGGAGATTGACGGCGTGCTGGTGGGCGGCGCCAGCCTCGATCCAGTCTCCTTTGCCGCCATCGTGAACTGCTGAGCCCTCGGGCGCTGCGGAGAAACCGCTGGACGAGAAGCCGATCTACGACGAACAGTACGCGGCCGACTACGAGCGGCTCTACGTCCGGCCCTGGAAGACCAAGCACGAACGGAATGCGGCGAATTTGTTTCGGTTGATCGGCGCGCTCGCGCACAACGAGCGCCCCGTTCGCTGGCTCGATCTGGCTTGTGGACCAGCCTGGCACTTCCGCCGCTTTCCGCGAGGCACGTGGAGGGTCGGAGTGGACGCAAGCCCGGCACAACTGGCGCGTGCCCGCGTTGCCGATCCCGCGGCTCACTTCGTCTGTGCCGATATGGCCAGCCCGGTTTTCGCGCCGCGCTCGTTCGATCTCATCACGAGCTTCTGGGCAGGCTACTGCTACCTGAACAGCTTTGGCCGCATCGCGCATTGGCTGGAAAATATCCTGGCGTGGCTTCGCCCCGGAGGGGCCGCCTACATCGAGGTCCTGCTGCCCGAGGACGTCGCCACGTTCAACGATTCCCGCTACGCCGCGGCTACCGGTTTCCGGGTGTACCCGCGAAGCGCCGACTGGATACGCTGGGGCTACCGCGACTCGGGCGGCGAACATCACATGACCAGCCCGCCGCTCGGCTTTTTCACGGCGCCGCTGGCGCTCGCCTTCGAGCACCTTGAAGCCGAACACGACCGCGCCTTCATGGTGCACGTGATCGGCACGGGCCGGCGGGACCAGCCCATTTAACCCCTTCAACTCCGGCGCGTCGCCAGAGCGGCCAGGCAACTTCTCAAAACGCGTACCACCCCGCGCGCCGCCACGCCCAGTCCCGCGGGCACTACCTCCACGCCGATCCAAACGCGATCGGCCTCGATCAGAGCCAGCTTGCCGCGCGTCTGGGGCAATCGCTCGTAGAGTTGCTGCGCCGCCCCGCTGTCGAGCGGCACACGCCGCATGGCCCCGAACGCGACCGTTGTGGCCAGGCGCGCCAGCCACCGGCACCGCAGACAACTGGCACGATAGAGCAGGATCGCTTCAGGCATCGCTGGTGGATGGCAACAGGGAGGGCGCCTTCAGATAGCAGTTCAGTTGGTAGGATCCCCCAGCCGGGAAACCGAAGCCGATGAACGCCATCTCCGCTCCGCCGCCGAGCAACGCTCTGCCCAGGCCCGGACTGGGCAACTGGAAGGCCACTGCGAGCCGCTCCGTGAGCGCAGCCCACTCCGCTGACTCGCGCGGCACGCAGTGCGCGCAGACGTCCACTTTGTAACCCAGCGCGGGCGCTCCTGCCACGACGGCCGAAACGGAAATGAGCAGACCGCTGCGGCGAACCGGGCGATCGCCGATCACCGCGGCGAGAAAGTGGTGCAGGGCCGGGTCGTCGAGGCCTTCGAGTCCGAGGTCACTCAGCTTCGTACGAGCGCGCAAACGGAAGTACACTCGCGCCCGCAGTTCGTCGCCCGCGGCGAGACTGACGCTGGCCGGGTCGCCGTGTGTGGAGAGGGCGTCGCGCCACGGCTGCGCTGGTAAGCCGAGGCCGTCCAACCAGCGAAACACACGCGGCCAGCGCTGCGCCGGATCACCCCAGCGAGCCGAAACGTAGACGGCGAGACCCGGGCGTGCCGGCCCCGAACCCAGCCAGAGGCAACCTGAGGGGAGCCAGCGCCTCGAAGCCGACTCATCGGGCATCGCTTCATCCAGTGCGCGGTCGAACGCGGAACGAATGTCTCGGGCCAACCTGGCCGCAACATCCCGGCATACGCTGCGCGCCAGGCGGCTCCGTCGCACCGGATCCCGCTCCCAATGCGCAGGATCCATGAGCAGACGGACGCGTCGCGCCCGAGAGTCCACCGCCACAACGATTTCCACAGGCGTGCCGTCGTTGTTGAGCACCGAGCCGAAGCCGGGGCCGCTCAGGCGAACCTGGCCCGCGGCGAGCAGGTCCCGGACGGCGTCCGTGGAGCAGCCGTCCAGCTCAGAAACCAGCTCGGGCAGGCCAGGCCACCACGCTCGCTCGTCGTTCACGGTCCGGGGTCGGGCTGCACGAGGACGTCACCGGGCCGTCCCGGCGCACCCGGCGATCCCGGTAGCCCCGGCGCCCCGGGATTGCCCTGGGCCGCCCGCGGTCCATCGCCACCGCGCCTCCCGCCGAGGCCACCGGCTCCCGGGTTGCCCGGGGGACCCGCCGCGCCACCGGTGCCAAGCTCGGATTCGCCCGAGAATTCGCCATTCAGGAGCGAGCCCGAATAGAGCAGGTAGATATCACCGCCGTTGGCGCCGCGTCCACCGTTGCCCCCGTTGCCCGCGCGGCCACCGTCACCGCCGCGACCGCCGTTTTCCGACGGCTCGCAGCCACTGCCGTTGCCGCCATCGCCGCCCGGGCCGCCCGCACCGCCGTCCCCGCCACGGCCGCCGTCGCCGCCCTTGCCGCCCAGATTCGTGGCGCGAATCGTACCGATCAGGTCGTGAAGCCGGATCACCAGATCATAGGGCGGCGGTGCGTCGCCGCCGTTGCCGCCGTTGGCGCCCGCGCCACCCGTGAACCCAGACCCGCCGGCCGTCGCGGGATCGTCGCCGTCCCAATGGCATTCCGCGTTGATGCCTTGGGCTCCCGCTCCGCCTGCGCCGCCTGCCGGACCTGCCGGCCCCGGCGCGCCGCTGGGGGAAATCATCGTAATGTCCGCCATGTCGTTTCTCCTCTCTGCCCTCGCTGATCTACGCTCGCAGCAGCTTGAGCACGTGTTTGATTTGCAGCGGCGTCGCCACGATGCTCGGCATCGTCTTTCGCAGCGTGGCCACGCGAACGGTGAGCGGGCCCAGGCTCACAATCTGCCCGCCCTCCTCGATCTCCAGCTCCTGAGCCAGCAGAACGTTGGCGCCAGGACCGAAAAGCAACACCGAGCCGGAACTCACCTTGACCTTCAGGAAATTCCAAACCGGCACGATGAAGATATCGAAGTGTTTCATCAGGGACGGCCTGGCATTGGCCACCAACGAAGAATCCCCGTAGAGATAGGCTCGGGCATGCGCGCGAATGGCGTCCGCCCGCGGTACAGGCGCTTCCGTGACGGCTTCGACCCCCTCGGCCGCTTGTTTTGCGACCGGAGCTGCGTAGCGGGACAACGTTCCGGCCACGACTTGTTCCCCCGCCTGGCCCGTCTCTTTCGCGACGGCACGCTGGGCTGCGGCCAAGGCCTCCCTTTCCTCCCGGTCTAGCAGGCAGCGGCCTTTGACCACCTCATCCGGCACGCCGATCCAGCGTTTGAGCTGATCCAGATCGCTGGTCTGGAGCAGCTTCGGTCGCCGGTGACTGGCGTGGCGCGGATGGGCGGAAAGCGTCACCACGGTCCCTGGCGCAACCGTAAGTTCGGTGTCCAGTTCTGCCGGGCTTACCGCGAACTGCTCGAGAACTTTCGCGAACTGGGGCGGCAAACCCGGATCTTTCTCTTTGCGCACAGTCCTCTCCTTGCGGAAAAATTTCCCGAAAGTTGGACCAGGATTGCTAAGTTGCGTAACCCCAGTTTTTCGAGATGCTTCGATTATGAAGGCAAACCGACTCGCTGTCAAATGATTTTTTCGGGGATTTTTGCGGGTATCGAAAAAGAAAGGTCAGCTTCAGGCCGCAGCAGCCTTCCGGTAATGATAGGCTACCTTTCCGATGCCGAGGGCAAATTCGTCTATGTCCGTTTCGGTGTAGTTCTCGGCCATTTCCAGCGTGAGCCACTGGGAGAAGGCTGCCTCGGCCACCGGACAATCGCCGGCTCGGTAAACCTGGCTGGCCCCGGTATCGAGCGAGACGAACGGGTATTGGGACCCCGGGAAGGCCGAACGCCGCTGGAAAATGTCGTAGAGATAGACGGGCCTGCCGCCCGTGATGAGGCGAGCCTTCGCGGGGACGCCCTCGGCCTGAAGAGCCTGCGCAAATTCCTCCGCCGTGCAGCGCAACCGGTTCGTATCCAGCCGGAACAGATAGAGAAAGTACGAGTGGACGCAGCCGGGCGGGGTGTGCTGGGGCGTTACGCCGGGAATCTCGCGCAGGTGCTCATCGAGTCGCCGGCCCAGACGAATCCGATGCTCGAGGAATTCTGGCAGCTTCTCCAGTTGCGCCAGGGCCACCGCCGCCTGCAACTCCGTCATCTGGTAATTAGGCGCGAGGAAGAAAGGATTGCGGATACCTTCCTCCCGCTGATAGCACTTGTCGAGGAAGAGGGAGCAGAAATAGCGGAGCCGGTCGTCGTCGGTCAACACCATCCCGCCCGAGCCGCAGGTGATGTGTTTGAAGTGATTGAGCGAGAACGTGCTCAGCAGGCCGCGCGTGCCAACCAACTGGCCGTGGTAACGACAGCCGTAAGCCTGCGCGCAGTCTTCAACGACCGGGATGCCTGCCTCGCGACCAATGGCCATCAATGCATCCAGATCCGCGGCAAGGCCCGCGTGGTGAACTGCCAGAATCGCCCCCGTCCGCGGAGTGATCCGTTTGCGAACCGACTCCGGATCCATGTTCAGAGTGTCCGGCTCTACGTCGGCGAACACCGGCACCAGGCCCTGATACAGGATGCCGGTCACGGACCCCATGTCGGTAATCGCGGACGTGATCACTTCGCGCCCCGGGGGCAACTCCAGCGCCGCCACCGCGATATGCACGGCCGCCGTCCCGCTGGAGCAGGCGATGCCATGACGACGGCCATAAAGCGCGGCGAACTGGCGCTCCAGCTCACGAACTTTGGTCCCCAGGTAAAAGAACAAGACGTCGGAATCAATGACTTCATTCAGCAACTGCTTCTCGCGTTCTCCGTGCCGCCGGCGGGGGCGGAAAGGAGTCTGCTTGGCCTTGGGTCCGCCGTGGATCGCCAGCGGCTGAGCGAAATCGAGCTTCATTGGCTTCCTCCCGTCAGTGCGTGAAGAGTTCGTGTTGTCGCGGCCCCACTCCGCGCCGGACGTCGGTCCGCGAGGTGTGCGTGTTGCTCAAGGCGCAGGTCGGAAGTGCACGGCATTGGCCGGCGCCCCTGCCGTGGCTTCCCAAGGACGCTGCGCGGGCCGCAAGTCGCTCTCGGTCAGCGTGATCGCCGCACTCACCGACCCGCTGACGCGCAGAAACAGGGGCACCTGCTGGCGCAAACGGACCCCGCGCACCAGGGCGCCAACCACTTCGTGAAACCACACGATGGGATTCTGCCCGCTGCCTCGCTCGGGACGGAATCCGTCCAGCTCGGCGTCCAGCACGTCGTCGAAGATGATTGCGGGACGGTCGGTTGCCTCACCGTAGCCGGCGCGGAAGTTGCGGATCGCCAGGCCCTCCACATGCCGCGCATAAAGCGCCCAGGCCGGCAGCTCTCCGAACATGGTCGCCTCGGGATACTTTGCCTCGTGCTCGGGTACGTCGAGCCCCTTGAAGGATCCGCCGCCCGCCATCGTGATATCCAGGTTGTCCAGAACCACGTGGCGCACGCGGTGTCCGGGAATGCCTGCGACGCTCGAAGTTACGGTCGCGTCCGTCGCCACAACATTGCTGATCATGATCCCGCGCACCGATCCCGGCACAGGCGGATTCATGCCGCGCCCGCGGTTGCCCAGTCGGATGAACAGCGGCGCCCGGACCTGCCGCATCACGATGCTGGAGATCGTCACACCCTCCACGTTGGATCCGTCAACCGATTCGATGGAAATGCCCGAGATGGGCCGGATGCCACGGTCGCGCGGCAGAATGACGCAATTGGATACGGTGACGTTCCGGAAATCGCCCCGACTTTCCGTGCCGAACTTGAAGGCGTTGCAGTCGGTGCGGAGGATGCAGTTGGTGACCACCAGATGCTCGGTCGCCCGCGGCTGGCCCAGAGCCTGACTGGCCTTGGGGCAGATGGCGTCGTCGTGCGAGTCAATGTAGGAATTGGCGATCCGCACGAAGCGCGAGCAATCGGGATCAATGCCGTCCGCGTAACTGTTGACCACGCTCACGCCCTCGATAAGCACGTGCTCGCAACCGAGCAGGCTGATCGCGTAGTTGGGCGAGTTGCGCACCGTGACGCCGCGAATCGTGATCCGCTGGCTGTTCTTAAATGCCACCGGCTTGGGGCCGCCGCGCTTGCTGCGGTTGCCGTCAATCACTCCGGCGCCGGTGATGGTGACATCGCTGACGCCGTCCCCCAGCAGAAGGGCGTAATGCGAGTAAGTAGTTTCCCGGTCGTCCACTGGCTGGAAGGGCAACGTTTCGTAACGATCGAAGTCGGCCTCATCGGGGCTGGCGGCGATGACCGCGCCGGCCGCGATCTCCAGGGCCACGTTGCTCTTCAGGTGGATCGTGCCGCACAGATACGTTCCCGGAGGAAAGAGAACCGTGCCCCCATGCTCGGCCGCAGCAGCGATTGCCTTTTCGACGGCCGCCGTATCCTTGGTCTTGCCGTCGCCCCGCGCGCCGTAGCGGCGAACGTCGTGGTACTGGGCGCCCGCCACGAGGGGAAGCCACGCGAGTACAGCGAGTGCCTTTCTCATGATGACGATTCTCCGCGATTCGAGGGATCCAGGGTCAGTAGTTGAGCTTGAGCGAGAACTGCAAGACGCGTTGTCCGCCCACGCTGGTGATCTGCCCGAACGTGGTGCGCCCGATGCGGGCGTCCGGCCCACCCAGTTGCGGATGGTTGAACAGGCTGAAGAATTCACTGCGGAACATGAGGTTCAGATTCTCGCGGATCTTCAGCGGGATCACGCGGGTCATGGCCACGTCGGTGCTGGATCCGTTGGGATTGCGGATCACGTTGCGACCGAGGGTCCCCCAGGTCCCGCCCTGCGGATTGACCACCGCGCTCGTGTTGAAGTAACGGGCGATCTTCTCGCCACGGCTCCGGTTAGAGGGCAGGAAGAGATCACCGATCAGGTCCACCCGCGGTGTACCCGCACCGGCCATGGCATCATTGGTTGCGGAAATCGTAAAGGGCGTGCCGATCGAGAACCCGACGATGCCGCTGAACTGCCAGCCGTCCGTCAGCCAGCCCAGCCATGGCGCACCCAGCGCCTTGCCCGGCCGGGGAAGCGTCCAGACATAGGACGTAACCCATCGCTGCGTTACATCAAAGTCCGAGAGGCCGCGGCTGAAACGGAAATCAAACGGGTTCGGCAAATTCTGGGTGGTGACTTCCTTGTTGGTCGAGTACTGGTCAATGGTGCGGGAAAAGGTATAGGCCGACTGCACGCTGAATCCCCGCGAGAAGCGCTTGTTTACCGAAACTTGCAAGCCGTGGTAAGTCGAGTTCAGCGCCGTGCACAGCGTGGTAATTTTCTGGTATTCCTTGCGCGGCCTGCGCTGGTTGATCGTGGCCTGGTTATCGCGCAGCGACCGGGAGTAGTCATAGATGGGCGCGTTGATGTCGTAATTGCCCGTCAGGTGCGTCCCCTTGGTCCCTACGTAACTGATCTGGAACAACCAAGTGGCCACGGTGCGTTCGATCGTGAAGTTCCAGGTCTGGGTGTAGGGCTGGTTCCAGCGGCTCTCATAGACCACAGCCTGGAAGGGGAGTTGGAAGGGCGAATTGCGATCGAAGTCGCCGGCGAAGGGAAACACGTTCAGGTGGGTGCGGCCGCGATAGGGATCGTCGAACAGGCCATCGGTGAAGGCCACCGTGAAGCTGAACGGCGCCTGCACGTTCATGTTGTTGAGCATGTACATCATGGGCGAGTCGTAAAAGAGACCGTAGCCGGCGCGAACGCTCATGCGGCCGTCGCCGGTGAGATCATAGGCCAGTCCCACCCTGGGCGCAAACTGCTTTTTGCCGGCGTCCACCCCTCCCTTGGGGATCTTGTGCCCATTGACGACATCACCCGGATAGAGCAGGCCCGGCGGAGCGTTCACGTAACGCTGGGAACGCGTCCCGCGGGCGTACTCTTCGGGCCGGAACTGGACCACGCGGTCGTTCAGATCGGTCAGCGGAGTGTAAGGCTCCCAGCGAAGGCCGTAATTCAGCGTAAGTCGCCGCGCCACCCGGAAGGTATCCGCGAAGTAGAAGCCCTGATAGTGATAACGGCGGAATTCGATCTCTCCGTTGCTTTGCTGGAACGAGCTGAGCAGGCCGAGAACGTAGTCCGCCTGATCGAAGCCGCTCCAGCGACCGTTAAAACCGTAACTTCCTGCGCCCAGATAAAAGTTGTACTCGTTGTAGCGCGAAAACATCAGGTCCACGCCGGTCACATAACTGTGGCGACCCTTGATCCACCGCCAGGAGTGGGTCCATTCCAGGTTCGTCCGGGCGAAGCGCGCGGGCGGGTTCACCGTGGAAAGGCTCAGCCCGCTCGTTCCGTTGATGGAAACGGATATCTGATTCGAGCTGGGATTGACCTTGACGCCGAAACTGGCGATCGTGTAAGGAAAGTCGTTCCACCGCTTCCCCAGCGTCCGCGAGACCGTGAAGTGGGTATCGGCCAAAGTGGAAGGACTCAGCACCAGCGTGTAGCCCAATGTCGCGTTCTTGCTGTAGGAACGTTCCGTATTGGTGACCGAGTGCAAATTATTAGGATCGAACGGGCGGACGTTCTCGTAAGTGTTCTGGAGGTAACGCCCGAGCAGGCTGTGCCGGGAGGAAGGCCGCCAGTCCATGCGCAGCACATACTCTTTGAGGTCATCGTCGGCTTTCGAGCGCCAGTACGTGTAACCATCTGGCCCGGGCAGTGGTGAGAGCTTCAACAGATTCTGCGCCGCCGGCGAAAGGCGCGAAGCCGGGATGATATTGCCGGGGAAGGGCTGCTGCGTTTCCGGATCCTTCACCACCACCGGCCGGGCCGCCTGCAATAAGTCGCTGAAGTCGCCTTTGCGGTGCGCCGCGGGCATGGTCAGTTGCCTGCTCTCGGTGGGAACCCTCCGGATCCAGGTGCGCTGGATCCCGCCGAAAAAGAACAGACGGTTCTTGCGGATCGGCCCGCCCGAAGTAAAGCCCGCCTGGTTGCGTTTCAGGTTGTCCGATTGATGGAGAAAGTAGCTCGTGGCGTTCAGCTCCGAATTGCGCACGAACCAGAAGCCGCTGCCATGGAATTCATTGGTCCCGCTCTTGGTCACCACGTTCACCGCGCCCGCCGAGCTCTTGCCGATCTCCGCACCGGGGTTGACGGTTTGCACCGAGAACTCCTCCACCGCGTCGGGGAAGGGGTAAGGAGCATTGACATTGGTCAGGTTATCCTGGTTGTCGCCGCCATCCAGCGTAAAGCGCACGTTGTTTTGCCGGGAGCCATTGATCACGAATTTCTGATTGTCGGCGGGCA